>Ga0307414_10000187_pt1 | contig 42062 bp, 37 predicted proteins | sample DK1Ometagenome_FD_203804 | JGI IMG/M metagenome (GOLD analysis project Ga0307414, IMG submission 203804) | Maize rhizosphere microbial communities from greenhouse at UC Davis, California, United States - DK15-O-3 | ecosystem: Host-associated > Plants > Roots > Rhizosphere > Soil | place: USA... | reverse complement strand
GTCAAGCGATGTAATCTCACTATAGTATGACAGGTACTTTTGAGACAGCTTATATTAATTCGGTACTAGTTGCACTTAAATCCAGCTTGGTAGGTACTGGCCCCGGATTATGGTTAATACAAGACATTTTTTAAACTACTCAACAGCTTTGGGTCTTCAAACCACCCAATCATCTTTTCTACCCCTTCCTCAAGGCTGACTTGTGGTCGATATCCCAATAATTCACACAGCAAATTGACATCTGCAAAACAATGCCTTGGTTCCCCTACTTTATAATTTTCAGTGATGACGGGGAATAGATCATAGTTATTCAATTGCGTAAAATATTGAGCGAGGGAAAGTATGCTTCTTGGTTTGCCACTACCCACATTTATTATTTTACCGTTTGTACTGTCATTTTCAAGTGCAAGCAAGCTTATTTTTACTGCATCTGATATATAAATAAAATCTCTCAACTGATGCCCGTCTTCTTGCACAAGTGGAGTTTTCCTGCTCAGCAACCGCGAGGTGAAGTCTGCAATTTCCTGGGAATAGCAGCTTTCAAAAGCCTGGCCTGGCCCGTAAATATTAAAGTAGCGTAAAGAACAAACAGGAATAGTATAGGCTGAACCTATCATGTGGCAGAGTTTCTCCTGATCATATTTTGTGAGCGCATAAACGGAGTCCAGACTTGATGCATGAACTTCTTTGGAGGCAATCGGTCGTAAAATCTCTCCATTGTCCGTCTGAAAGTCCCACAATTTGTTGGCTAATCTTTCTTGGGACCTTGTTAGATTCTGAAGGATATTTCCCGCTGGATCACGATAATACCCCTCTCCATACACGTACATGCTGGAGGCTAAAATCAACTTCTGAACAGGATATTTAATGATTGCTTCAAGTAAAACTGAAGTACCAATGGTATTTACATCATTAACCTCTTGGATTTGATTCTGGAACTTCTCATTGCTACCAATCGCTGCCAGATGAAAAACTGCATCTGCATTCCGCACAAGCCTCTCAACAATAAGCCTGTCCCGTACATCTCCGATCACCAGCTCTACATCCTTGTTCAGATCACCGGGCACCTCTGCTTCCGGACCATGTACATAAGGCGAAAGATTGTCCAGAACCGTCACCTTATACCCATTGGAAATGAGTTCATCACAAAGATGAATCCCAAGAAAACCTGCCCCGCCAGTAATTAATATGTTTTTCATAAAAAGTGGTAGTAAAGTAGGTTTGGAGAACAAATTACCTACCAAAGGAAATAAATACGCAGTGAGAGACGACTGCCAATCCTTGTGCCAAATAGATCAATATGGGAGGGGTTCAAACTTCCCGAAACGTGTATAAATAATCACACTTGATTTATTTTTATCCCCCTTCTTTTTCACTTAAACATGAAGGCAAGAGTTGATGATGAGGCGACCAAACGAGATCGATAAAATACTTGATAATAGCCCTATTACTAAACTGTTCCAGGCTTCTTGAACTGCCATCGAATTCCCTCTTCCCAATCTTTAGATGAATTGCCATAACTTGGGTACCCGCCTTGCTGCTTTAACATGGAAGCTAAGTGCAAAAGATTGTATGTCATAAATGTGGTATTTCGATGGGTGAAGCCAGAATCAAATCCCATCGGAGGCTCTATTTTCTTACCATTGAACTCTGTATCCCCATAGCTCGGTCCTGGTCCTACCTCTCCGATCCATCCACTTTCAGCCTGAGGCGGAATAGTGAACCCAATGTGTTGAAGGGAAAATAATACTCCCATGGACACATGCTTTAAACCATCCTCATTTCCTGTTACCATACAACCCCCTACTTTGCCGTAGTAGATGTACTGTCCCTTTGAATTGGTTTTACTGCTCATTGAATCCAATCGTTCAATCAACTTTTTGGCTACAGATGATAATTGTCCCAACCAAATAGGTGTGGCCACAATAAGTATATCCGAGCTGATGATCCTATTAAAAATGGCTGGCCACTCATCTTTATCCCATCCATGTTCTGTCATATCAGGGTACATTCCCGTAGCTACCTCATGATCTATCAGCCTAATCTCTTCAACGTTCACATCCTCTCTCTCCATTATCCCTCTGGACAAGGCAATGAGATTGGAAGTATGACTCAAAGAAGGCGATTTTTTTAATGTGCAATTTAAAAATACTGCTCTTAAAGTACTGAAATCAGGCTGTGTCATAATTTCTGGATTTGATCAATAGCATTATCTATTACTTAATGGCGTAAGTATATATGATTCTAAAGCTCTGCAGTATTGTGGTTCAAATCAGGAGCCAAACCTAAGTTGCAGGCTTATTATTCCACCTTTAATCCTGTCGACAATTGTATACTTTTTGTTATTAATAAGAGTTAAGAATCATGTTAACCCAAATTTACGCTACAACTCATGAAATTTATCACACCTAAAATTCACTCTTATATAGATTATCTGATGTCTGCGCTACTACTATTCTTCCCATGGATATTTGGCAAAGAACTTCAAGGTCCAGATGCCTGGATCCCATTTGTAGCAGGCATTACTATTCTTACCTTTACTATTCTCACTCGCTTCAGGCATGAGCATTTTGGCATAATCCCAATCAGGACTCATTTGATAGGTGATATAATCATTGGATTGGCCATAGCAGCTAGTCCTTGGTATTCTGTTTTTACGCAAATGTCCGGAACCCTTCACATAGTAGTAGGTCTTGCGATAGTGGTGGTGGCAATCCTGACAGACTCCGATCCCTCTTCCGGCAGGATTAAAGTAGAACCTGGCCAGCGGCAGAAGTTGCATGAATAGCGTCAACCCAATAATTCAACTAAATATGAAAAGATAGCTTATTATACTTTTCAAATAATGTAGGTATTCTTAAACAGAGTGTAACATTTTCTACACATCTGCATGTTTTTTATTGAGCTTATGTCGATGATCACTTTTAAATAATTTAAAAAATACTATAGAAGCAAGCGAGTAAACTTCGAAAATATAGTTCAAGATATTTTCGGTATTAATATCTTCCAGTAGGAACAAATCTTGGATCAAACAAATGTAGACTAGCGTGAGCCTGAATTGAGGCTATTACCTAAAACACATTATCCATGGCAGAGAAAAAAAATACTACAGCTGATATCTTGGTGCAAAAATTAATTGATTGGAAGGTCAACTATGTGTTTGGCATAATAGGCGACCGGATAAATCCAATCATTGAGGCATTACGACAGCGAAAGCAAGAAATTAAGTTCATCACTGTCCGACATGAAGAGGCAGCTGCCTTCATGGCATGTGGCTATGCAAAATACACCCAAAAAATAGGAGTATGTATAGCTACTTCAGGGCCAGGTGCTATCCATCTTACGAATGGACTTTATGATGCGTACAAAGATCACGCACCAGTATTAGCCATTACCGGAGCCCCTGTACAGGATCTCGAAGGCACAGATTACACCCAGGAAATCAATATCGAATCTCTATTGCAGGAGGTCACAGTGTACAGCCAACTAATTACGGGTCCAAAACAAGCAGATACAGTTGTAGATCTGGCTATTAGATCCGCCTTAAATGAATCGGGAGTTGCTCATTTAAATTTTGCAAAAGACATTCAAGAAATTGAAAAGAAGGATGATGAACTTACCAAAGAAGGAAGTGAAAAATTAAAAGGTACTCAAGGATATTCACCCCGAATAATAATTCCCCAAGATGAAGAACTTGACGCTGCTGCCGAACTGATAAATTCAAATAATAAAATCGGCATTCTAGCAGGATGTGGAGCTCTTTCTGCCCGTGAAGAGGTTCAGCAAATTGCCGAACTGCTGGGAGCGCCAGTCGCTAAGGCCTTGTTGGGGAAGGCAGTGTTACCTGATGATTCACCTTACACCACCGGAGGAATAGGACACCTTGGCACATTACCCTCCAAAGAATGGATGCAGGAATGTGAGATCTTATTGACCCTGGGAAGTAATATGCCCTATCTGGAATATTATCCTAAACAGGCTAAAGCCATACAGATAGACCATAATCCAAAAAGAATCGGGCTTCGCTATCCGGCTACTATTGGACTTACCGGAGATGTCAAGGCTACATTAACTGCACTTCTCCCAAAACTTCAAAAGAAAGAAGACAACAGTTTTTTAAAAAAGTACCAAGAATCCATGAACCAATGGCGAGAGACATTAAAGCAAGTGGAAGAGGGCGAAAGTGAGTTGATCAGACCTCAATATTTAGTGGCTGAAGTAAGCAGGCTTCTAGATGAGGATGCGGTGGTATCTTTAGACACGGGAGCGAATACTGTATTCACTGCGCGGCACTGGGAAATCAAAGCAGATCAGCTAATGGCTGTATCCGGAAATCTTGCCTCTATGGCCCCAGGGGTTCCCTATGCCATTGCAGCGCAGTTGGCCTTTCCGGATAGACAATGCGTGGCCATGGTGGGCGATGGAGGTTTCTCCATGCTGATGGCGGAGATGGCCACAGCTGTAAGGTATCAGCTGCCAATAAAAGTCGTGTTGTTCAAGAACAATCAACTATCACAGGATGTATATGAGCAAAAAGCAGCAGGAACTGAAGTGTTTGGAGGAGATCTCACCCCTATTGATTTTGCAAAAGTAGCAGAGGCATGTGGTGCCGAAGGATATAGCTGTAGTAAAAAAGAAGAGCTTAAAGCTACGCTGGAGAACGCATTTTCAAGTACATATCCTGCTGTGATTGAGGTCAACATAGATCCGGATCAGGCACCATCTGCCCCACACCATATTCTTCAAAACATCTTTTGACATGGACAGTAAATTAGAGCTGGTAAAGAAATATGCGGATGAGGCACATGGAGATCAAACCAGAAAATATACACCAGACCGCTACATTGTGCATCCTGTGCGGGTAATGAAGATTTGCCAAGAATATGATGCAAGTTTACCAGTTTTAGCAGCCGCATTACTTCATGATGTGCTGGAAGATACTCCTGTCCAGCCAAATGAAATGCGCGAATTTCTAACTTCAATAATGGAAGTAGATGAGGCAAATCGGACGCTTAAACTTGTCAGAGAACTTACAGACGTGTATATCAAAAAAGATTATCCGCGGTTGAACCGGGACCAACGAAAGCAAAAAGAACTGGACAGGATCAAGAAGATAAGTCCTCAAGCCCAAACTATAAAGTATGCCGATATTATGGACAACTGTCAGGAGATTGTAGCACATGATTCTTCTTTTGCCCCAAAGTTCTTAAAAGAATGTTATGCGATCCTCAAAGCTGCCAACCGGGGAAATTCAGAATTACATCACCTTGCCTTAGACACTGTGCAACGCGAAAAAAAGAAGATCGGTCTCAATTAGTTGTTTTCGAAGGCATTCGTCTTTCCGTCAAAGTTTAAGTACCTCAGGATTTCTGAATCGGTATCTAGGTGCGGATTATATGAACCTGCGGTGTTGATATAGACATTTGCCTCCTTAATGAACTTTGTTTGATAAGAGTCAGCTTTAAATTTTCCCCGGATTAAATGCTCTGATACGTGGGTATCTGGTCCCAATCTAAAAAAAAGAATGCGGGCTTCAGCCAAGGCCAGGAGCTTCCAAATGTATACCGGTGGAACTTTAAGTATAAGCCAATCAAGCATCTGTTTGTATTTTGTGGCAAACCGTTCATATCCACTTCCCAAGAAGCCATTTCGGACGGAGATATACTTGATCAAAGGGAGCAATCTTTTCCATATTGCTGAAATCAAATAAACATCCCGCTGGGAATCATTGTATATCATCTGGTTAAGGTGGGTGATTGTTCCTTGATGAAAATCTTCTCTACTTTCAGGGCTTCTTTCTACTAATTCTTGGAGCAGCGTTTCCAGGAATTGCGAACTGTCACCCGTAGAGAAATCACCTAAATCCAATGATTGATGAATTTCTGCAACAAATACCCGCAGAATATCATGATCAAAATCAATAGGACCGCTAGCAGCTTTTTTCAACAGTTTTTGCTCCCATTCCTCAGTCAGGTTTTTAAATTCCAACTTCACATATTCAGCATGCAGATCAGCCAAAAAAGGCAGTCCATATGGGAAAAACGGTAAAATAGATAAGGGCTCATTTCCTGATTTATTGTAAACAAGTTTGCCTCCCTGAATAACAAATTTACCTCCTCTCCCCTCTGTCAGCATAAGGATACAGTCATAGAAGTACTCGTTACAAGCTGCAATGACTACCTGATCGGTTTTGCGGATAGATTTGTATAAGGAACAATTTCGCTTTGGGTTACCAAAATATTTCGCATCCCGTGTGTAAGTAGAAAACAGGACATGTGAATTCTCTTCCTCACCCAAGATGAAGGGATATTGTGATATAGCAATTTTTACATCATCATAAATCGCCATGTCACATACTACATCTTCGACAGTACTTCTAACTTCAAATGAACCATCCAGTGGAAAAACGCTAACTATTTCAGCCTTATTAGTGAAAATTGAAATTGAAGGTGGGAGCGATTTAGCTAGCTCTGCAAGCATTTCATTCAGGTATAATCCAAGTACACGTTTGGCAATCCAATCAAAGCCAACTGCCTGAAGACCTTTTTTAAGTAGCTTTGAATTGACCCAACTCAGAACAGAAACATGCTCAGGAACCTCAATTCCCGTCTTATTCCAAGTAGACTCAATAAGATCTATCTCTCCAATTGGACATAAGTATAAATGAAATTCTGGCTGCTCCAAGAAAAATTCTTTTCCCTCAGCAAACAATCCCCTTTTATCAAACCAGTAAATATTGCAGACGCGGTGTGGCTTCTGCCTGTATTCTTCGATTAACTCAAGTAAGTTATTGAAAGCATCTACACCGCCGCCCAGAAGAAGTACATCGGTTCTTCCTTCACTTTTATCAGGATTAAATTTTTTATTAAAACCAATGGAGTCTAAATTCTCCTCATTATTCAATTGAAATATATACTTCCCCGTCCAAATACTCATTTAAGTGCCAAAGTGTTTTAACTCAAAAATGTACAAAATCCATTCCCAACAACCTACTCAAATTGCTACTTTGTTTTTCGGAAGATAACCATGATATGGAAGATGAAGGTATTTAAACTAAAAAAAAACATGTAACTCCTTACTTACATATTGTGACTTTAAATTCTCAACACTAAACAGGATAATTTCTTATTTTCTTCAAACTTTCAGCAGGTTTATCTTTGACACTTCCTAGTACCGTCAGATCTCCAGAGGTCTCCAAGATTACTGCAGCAACCTCATCAGTGGATGAGAAACCATTCTTTCGAACAGCCATTAAAAGCTCATCCATTACTATCCGTTCCTTTTTCATTGTCTTTTCAAACACTTTCCCTTTATACAGTAATAAAACCGGTTCGCTAGTCACCAGATTATATATAAATTTTGTATTAAATGCTGACCATGAAATTAAAAACTGCATGAGTATAAGCAATGAAAACACTAGCAATCCATCTAATAAAGCAATATCTTTATTTAAAGCCACAGAGGCCAATGAAGACCCCAATGCTATAGTAATTATAAAATCAAAAGCATTCATTTTGGACAGTGTACGCTTACCTGAAACCCTGATCATTACCAACAAAATAACATATGCTAACACAGTGATAACCAATGATCTAAATAAGCTTTCCCAAGAATCAAAAAATATTTTACTCATAGATTCCTCTTTTTATTATTTATATAAATAATTTACAATCAAACATTAACCAAAAACGAAAGGGAAGCTATAGAAAGTTTACCATTATTCTACATATGTAAACAATTAATCATTTATTGACAATTAATTATTACACATCAATGATAATTCTACTTGCTCCCCTTTCTAATTATAAGGAAGTTAATTATAGCCATTAACTATACCCACTAATTTATCCTATTAAACTACTAATTTCTTTTCGAATCATCCAATCGGAATGAGACTTTACAGTTAACTCCATAGGAAACTACTCCTCCTTCTTTTACATGGGCTTTTATATTGCTCACATTTACCGAATCTATGTTCTTTATCGTTTTCGAAGCTTCTGTAACTGCATTATTTATAGCATCTTCAATGCTGTTTTCCGAAATTGCTATTAATTCGATTACTTTTACAATAGACATAATATTAAATTTATTGGTGGAAGGTATACCCTCTTTCATTCCAAAACTTAGCCAAACATTTTTTACGCCTAATTAAACAACTATAGGAAAGTATAGCCATCAAGCACCTATTTTATCGTTACAGGCACGTTACACTATGTTACACTTGTGACACTTCCTTAGTCTCCTTGGATTCATCTCCCGCCTCATAAAGGCTTACATTCACTTACAAACTGTATTGTCCTCTAATAGTATAAAAGGAACCGTTTTTGACTTCAATAACCTAAAAGCTTTTACTTATGGGAATTGAACTTGTCATTTTCGTTTTGTTAGTTGCGCTAATTGTAGCAGTTAGTATTGGATATTTTTCCAAAAAAAAGAAAAAGGAGAACGACAACAGACCCTAAGCGGTCTTTTGTTAGTTCTCCGATCTGAACAAAAGGGAATCTTTATATTCGGATTTGATTTAAACTCAGTTATTCAATGGATTATAACTTCATAGAATGTTCGCGAATTCTTTTGAAGAAATAAACAAGTTTTTTAGTTTTTAGAGATCATTTTCCCGCTATACTCCTTATAATAATGAACAAGTTGATTGGCACGATGAGCAGCTGTATGCTCTTTTAGGACACGCTCACGGGCTGCCTCTCCCACTTTCAGCAATTCTTCCACTGATAAGGATTCCAACAACTGAATGACCTGCAAGGTGGTATTGCATATAAATATCTCCTTTTCCGGCTCAAAGAAATCCGAAAGCCCCTCCCATTCATCTGAAATTATCGGAATACCACACGCAGCAGCCTCAAACAATCTTATACTTGGGGAATGTCCAAGATTTCGCATAGCCTTTCGGGTGACATTTATAGTACACACTTGGCTGTTGTAGAATTTGATGTGAAACTCCGGCGACAAATGATCAATCCACTCAATATTTTCAGGCCATTCGTCTGCATCAGGAAATCCCGGTCCTGCAATGACAAATTCATTGTTCTCCAATATCTCCGCAGTCTTAATCAATAGAAGCTCTAGATTTCGTTGCCTATCTTCGCTATAGGTACCGAGATATCCGGCTAACCACTTCTTTTGGCTGTCCAGCGGACGATATATAGCTGGATTCACAGCGCAATACAACGGCAGCGCTTTCTTTGCTTGATATTCATTTTCAAGTATCTGCAATGCTTTCCCACCAGAAAAAGAAAGGTAGAAGTCAAATTCACTGATCTGATCCGGTCTTAAATATTCGTAATCGCCATTTTCTAATTTATCCAGGGTAACTGGCGTATCAATGTCATAGAATGCACAGCTATTTGTGGCGGTATCAAGAACCCAATCAATGACTTGCGGACCTTGATGTACATATGACCCAACTATCACCAAATCTGCCTCACTCACTAGCTTATAGTAGGATGATTGAAGATCTTCCACGGAGGAGTAAAAAATCAAAGAGTAAGGCTGACCCGAGGAAAAATCGCGCTCCTTTGCATAATAAGGCATATCGTGCTCCAAAAAGTAAACATCATGTCCAATGTTTACGAGTTCTTCCAATAATGCCCTATATGTAGTGGCGTGGCCATTTCCCCAAGAGGAACTTATGGTAAGGCCGATAAATACAATTTTCATAATGAGGTGTGTGGTTGGTTAGCTTTAAATATTTTTGCAAGCTCATGCGCCCTATGTTTGTAGGTATGATCATTCATCGCCCTAGCGAAAGCCTGTTTTCCTATTTTTTCGGCCTTTTCTTTAGTCAGTGATGAGAGCACTTCTATTAATTGATCTGCATTAGCAACGACCAGTATTTCTTCGGTGGGTTCAAAAAAATAGGAAACGCCTAGCCAGGCATCTGTGATAATACAAGCTCCTGCCCCCGCGGCTTCAAAAACACGTGTGGCTGGCGAATAGCCATAGTCAGCCATGCTGTCCCTACTAATATTAAGAACAGCTAACGGAGAGCAATTAAAAGCATTATGGCTGTTGGAGGATACATGACCAATATATTTCACATTGTCCGGCATGGGCTTATCTGCCCAACCACTTCCGCCCAGAATGAATTTACGGTCAGGAAGTGCTTTGGCAACTTTGAAGAAGAACTCATCTACTCTTTTTTCCCTATCTGGCAGCCTGTTTCCAAGAAATGCCAAATCAGCTTCAAAAGATGGATCAGCGTCTACAGGATGATGGGTTTCAGGACTGAATCCATTATAGATAGGTGTGACTTGCTGGGCTCCAAACTTGCCATACATGTCTACAACCTGCTTGCCGCCGCCATAGGTAAGGATATGGTCAAAATATGGGACAAGCTGAATGAAATAGTCTTCTTTGTCTGCATTAAGCCGCTCCAAAGTGGCAGGCGCATCCACATCCCAATAAAAAATTTGTTGGTCTTCTTTTTTATTGGTCAAAATATAAGTCTCAATTTCATCATCAAAAATGCCAACACCTGAGGCTTTGATTACAATGTCAGATTCTAACGCCTCCTGTAGACAAGCATCCAATTCCCGCTGCACAGGTTGGTACACGACTACTTTGGAATAGTATGGATCTTCAATATCACGATGCTCTTGTCGGTTCAAAATATCCGGTTCATAGAAGGTGATCGAATAGCCTTGATTATACAGCACCTCTAGAATACCTCTATAGTAGGTGGCTGCACCATTCCAATAGGTACTGACCAAGCTGCTTCCGAAAAATGAAATTGTTGCCCCAGTTTTCATAGGTAATAAGGATTAAAATGTTCGAATAATTAGTCTTAAGAGTATCCACTTCTGCTTTGTAGTTCATTACAACTGCTTGAGAAGCATCTTCCATCGGCTCAGGTTTAAGTGTCTTAAGCTTCTTCCCCAAAGGATCCTCTTGATTATAGGTAGCCTGACCGATCATCAGTTGCTCTTCCATAGCTCTAGTTCACTTTCGTAGATAAGCATGAGTTCCTCAGCTCGGTGGAGACAGGTATGCCTAGCCAAAATCGTTTTTCGCCCGTTGTAAATTAGTTGATCAGCAAGATCTTTATTAGAAATCACCTCATGGAGCGCTTCTTTCATGGTCTGTCCATTTTCCGCCATGATAAAATTCTTTCCGGGAGAAAACAGCTTTTCTGTATCCTTCCAAGGAGCACTTAAAAGCGGTATTCCGCACGCCATTGCTTCAAATGGGCGAATAGTTGGTATTCCCGGTAGACGTTGGGTATAAAAACGCCTAGGTACATGGACCGTCGCTTTATACCTGGCAAAAGTCTTATTTACCTGACTTGCCGGAAGATATCCACCATATTCTATTCCAGCAGATTTGAGCATTTTCAGCGCTTTATCAGGATACCGAACTCCATAAAATTTCGCCTTCAGATTTAACTTATGAATAGGTTCGATTAGAAACTCTTCTAATTCCTCAGTCCGTTCGTCATCTCCCCAATTCCCTACCCAAACTACATCACCAATTTTTTCCTCACCTTCAATCGGATAATAATGTGTGGTATCTGCAGCTTCATGCCATGTCCATACTTTGTCATGCCATTGATTATCCAGGTACACTTTACGTAAGGATTCGCCGAAAGCCAATACCCCGTCGTAGTTCGTCAGATTGAAGTTTTTCATCATTTCAGGATCCGAGACTGCCCGGTGGTGAGTATCATGAAAAAATAACTTGTAATCATTCTTGCCCTTCTGTTTCCCAATCCAGGAAATAAGCTTTGGATCATTCCACTCATGGACCAGTACCAGGTCCGCTTGCTGCAGATAAGTCTCTAATTCTGTAAAATCAGATGAATAAAAAGTTGTCTTAAGATTAGGATAATATTCCAGAAAATCCAGCAGTGCGTCATTTCCATTCTCTTTTAGCAGGCAAGAAAGACTCCAGCCATCTTTTGGTTCAAATACCGTAACCTCATGGCCCATGCCTAACAAGGAGGCATATATTCCACGCAGGAAATGGGCATTTCCATGGTTCCAGTCTGAGATTAAAGAATGATAGAAAAGAAGGATTTTCATTGTGCAAATAATTAAAGTTTATAAAGCAAGCTTCTCGTTGAATAGAGCAGTGAATTATATAGATGCTGATATTGCTTCACCATTTCTTCTTCTGAAAAGAAACCCGAGCGTTGGTATGCCTTCTTGCCCAACTGGATAGTTCGCTCCATATCTTCAGTCAGGGCATTACAGGTTTCTGTCAGCTCCTTTACATTAAATGGATTGACATAGGTCATTGCATCTCCCCATATTTCTTTCAGGGTATCAATATTTCCGCCAATTAAGGCGGTGGAATGACTGGCTGCTTCAAGAAAAGACAAGCCAAACGGCTCATACTTAACCGGCAATACATAGGCCATTGCCATTCTCATCCAACTTGAAACTTGTTTTTTAGATAATTCTCCAAGAAATGTCACATTAGCGGGCTGTGAATAATTCCCATCTACAGGCCCGGCGATATATATTTCTGACTTTATATTTTTAGCCGCATCCAATAAGAGCGAGATGTTCTTTCCCTCATCCCATATTCTGCCTGCAGCAAATAATATCTTTCGCTTTGGAGAATAGATTTGATGGGAACGTCGAACTGCATTATAGATCACCAGTTGATTGGACCTTACACCATATAGCTTCTGAAAGGATTTTTGGATGGAATAAGTGGGAGAAACAACAGCATCAGCCTGTTCAAATGCCTCACTTACCATCCGAAAATAGGAATTGAAGCGGAATGGAAGTGGTGTACGCTTTACTGCTTTCCACCAAGACGCTATACATGAATGCGCCACAAGTACTGTAGGTACATCCCAATCCTGGGTGACTTGCCCATAATTGTTTAAATGAATCAAATCTGGAGATTCAGACTTGTATAACTGCCAGATCCAGTCCGTAGCGCGGACAATATCCTCCTGAGAATCTTCCATCCATTCCAGTTTCATTTTGTTAAATACTACTTTGACACCCTTCTTCTGAAGTTGCTCGATTTGCTTTCGCTGCCCTTGGCTAATTCCCGTACCCATTGCAGCCAATACAATCTGGATACCTTGAATAGAGAGCAACTCAGAAAGATGTATGGCGTAAGACCACACGCCCCCTGCCGTATCGGTAGTCATCAATATTTTCATCTCCCCGCTTTTGAATATATGTCATCAAGTATTTTAGCAGTGTTGATCAATCCAATACTTTGTGGATCAAATCCATGTCCTTTTTTCAACTCTTCTACCCAATTGCAGAGCGTTTTGCCTTCCCAATTGTCCAAAGTGGAGCTGAGAGTTGTCGCATTATTCTGGTTGTACTTTTCTGCCTTGAACTCGTAGAAGGAGCCTTTCACATTATGAAAGCCAAATCCTCCACCTGTTCCATTTATTTTTACATAGATATCAGCATCTTTACCTACAGCATGCTTCCAACTGCAAGCCAGTCGCACACTTACTCCCTTTGCCGTCATCAACTGTGCTTCCGCAAAATCCTCCACATCATTACCGGATTGTATACTTTTGCCTTTTGCTAGTAAATTTGAATACACTACTTCTAAATCCCCGTCATCGAGCAAATATTGGATCAGATCAACAAGATGTGACCCAAGGTCAATTAGACATCCCCCGCCAGATTTTTCTTTCGTATAATACCATTCCTTATCCGGCCCATAAGCGTTGTGAAAAACTGCTTCTATTGCATATATTTCACCTAGTTCTTCCCTTTTCAAGCCAGCCTTGATTTCTTGAATTCCTTCGGTGAACCGGTAAGAAAAATCAACTCCCAAGAGCAAATTGTTTGCCTGGGCCAATGATACTACCCGCTCTGTTTCATCTAAATTTCTTCCAAGAGGTTTTTGACAAAAGACCGGTAGTCCATCTCGTAGTGCTTGCTCGGTCTGATTTGCATGTAATGCACTCGGAGTAGCGATCACCACCCCATCAAGATCCAAATCAATCAGTTCTTTAAAACTATTGACTGATTTGGCTTTGGGAAATGCAGAAAGTGTATTCCTGACCGCAAGTTGATCGGGGTCGAATACTGTTAATTCTCCGTCCCATCCATTATCAGCAAGTGGTTGTAATCGTTTGAGACCAATCCAACCCAAGCCTACAAAGCCGAGGTGAGGATGATTTTGATCTGAATGCTCCGTCATTATCATCTCAGATTTATCTGGTTTAAGAAAAGAAAACATAGGATTTGACCAGCCCCTCAGGACTTTCAGTTAAGTTCCGTAATCCTTCATCCAATTTTTCAAAAGGATAAGCATGGCTAATTAGTGCTTTAGGGTTTAATAACCCTACCCGGGAGACTTCCACTGCAGTTTCGATCCCTTGGAGATATCGAGCGGAATCCCGTTCATGGGCATTGATTACATCTATAGCTTTCCAGTTCCACTTTTGCAGATTGATCTGCCGAAGCCCATCCTGGTGATAACCGGCAATGATAAGCTTTCCATATTCAGCTATGATTTCAGTAGCAATATCCAGTGGGAATTGATGACCGGTACATTCGATAACCCGTTCGCAACCTTTGCCATTGGTTATGTCCAAAATTGATTTGGTCACTTGATAGTAATCGTCTGATTTCAGACAATAATCAGCCTTGACTGCAGCAAGAGACAGGGATTCTTCACGACGCGAAACTGCTATGACCCGCACTCCTTTGTGTGAAAGAAGCTGAACAAGCCCCAATCCGATAAAGCCCATGCCTATTACAGCGACTGTCTGTCCTTCTATGATGTCAGCCCGCTCCAAAATATTCATTAAGCAGCCCAATGCTTCCCCAGGAAAAGGAATACCATCCAGTTCAGATGGCAGCTTTATAGCATCTTCCTGATCTACAACTGCGTATTCTGAAAAGGAGCTACCATGAAGCATGGTTATTCGTTCCCCTTTCTTGAATTTGGTAACCAGTGCACCTATATCCTCCACTACTCCCCATCCCTCATGGCCAGGTTGCCCAGCAGGGAGCGGATAGTTGAACCACTCTCTGCCCTCCCACACAGGAATATTTGAAGCGCAAAGACCACAACCCTCCATCTTCACCAAAAGCTGAGTGGGCTTGATTTCTGGGAAACCCACTTGTTCATAAGAAATTTTTCCGGGCGCAGCTATCACAGCCGCAGTGTAATGTCCCTTCTTTTTAACAGTTGGTATTTTAATTTGCGTTTTTGAGGACGTGTTCAATTGTTGAGTCATATGTAGCAGTTTGATTGTCTTGTTTAGATTCTTCATTTTGTTTGAGCCACTTGTAAAGCAATTCCAAACCCTGAGCTTTAGGTACTTTTGGAGTCCAATTCACGCTTTTTTGAAACTTTCTTGTATCTGATACATAATAGAGTTGATCCCCGGTGCGTGTTTCACCAAATTTCAACTCCATTTCCTCATTGGTCTTTTCTTCGATCCAGTTGATAAGCTCTAGAAGGCTGATGCTATTGGAAAGTCCGCCACCCATATTGAACGCTTCTCCACTAACTTGACCAATATGTTGCCAAGCATTATGAAAGGCCTCTAAAAGATCGGTTACATAGAGAATGTCCCGTACTTGTTTTCCATTTCCATAGATTTGGACAGGATTATTTTTAATAGCCTGAATCAAAAAATGAGCAACCCAACCCTGATCTTCGGTGCCAAACTGATGTGGTCCATAGATGCAACTCATCCGGAATACTACCGCTTGGAGCCCAAAAGACCGGGAATAATCCAACACATACTGTTCTGCTGCTCCTTTACTACTTCCATATGGACTATGGAAGTTAAGCGGTTGGCTTTCAGATATTCCTACTTCCATTCCTTTCTCTCCTTTGGAAAAATAGCGGAGTTCCACTTCTTCAAATTCCAGGTCGGACAAGTCTCCATAGACTTTATTGGTGGAAGTAAAGAATACCGGAGGTCGATGTGAGGAATGACGGATTGCTTCCAGTACATTGAATGTGCCTTTAATATTGATAGCCAAGTCCTCATCAGGTTCTTCCAAGCTGGTGGTCACAGCCACTTGTGCGGCGAAATGGAATACCGCAGTAGCCTGATCCACTATTGACTTAAGCTTGAAGTAATTTCTGACATCTGCTACCTCCACCCGGATCATGGATCTCGGATGCTGACTTAGCAGCCACTCAAGGTTTTTCTCTACTCCAGGTCTGGATAGATTGTCATAAATAATCACATGATGTCCTTTCTTCAGCAGGAAATCCGCCATGTTAATTCCCACAAAACCTGCTCCTCCAGTAATTAACACAATTTCTTTTGCCCCAGTCGCAACTGCCTTCTTCTTGCTGGGAGACTTAAGCCACTCTACTTTCAGCAGGCCTTGTACACCGAGATCTGTAAGTAGTCGAAAGAGGAGTTTGGGTTTTCCAGTAGGAGAAAGTAAGCCAAAGAAGTATTCTCTTTCATCCAAATGAAACCCGTCAATAGTAGGTAGTGAAGGGTCCAGATCATAGAGGGAATACCAGTAGACACGGTCGGCATTTGTAGATATTGCTTTGATGAATTCAAGCGCCTGTTGCTTCTCATCATATTGCCAAGTTGAGTAGCCCACTTCACTGATCCATATCTCCGCATTCAACTGGTAATCTGTAAGAACGGATTGCACCGAGTTGATGTAATAGTCCCAGTCGTTGAAATTGGAGTCAAATGAGCCGGGAAATCCATGGATCCCGATAGCATCAATATTGTCCAACACATTCCTTTCTGCCATAAACTGAAGCCAGTTGCAGTCGATCGGACTCATTCCGCCTAATGCGACTTTCTTTCCAAGCTGCTTAGCCCAATGGGAAGAAAAGATGATCATCTCTGAGAAAATACTCCAATCTGCATCAAGCGTGTGGTCATATTCACTCAGATTATTTGGTTCATTCCAAAGCTCAACCCACTCAAAATACTGCCCATACCTTCCAATGAAATGATCAATGAAATCAGCAAAAAGTTTGGGGCCCTTCGGTGGGGAGGATGTCTTGTGCTGAATACCGATGGACGGAGGAGTATACAGGAAGCAAGGCAGAATATCAAACTCTTTTGCTAACCTTGGCATCAGCCAATCGTACCACTTTACCCCTTCTTTGGTATGGTAATCAGCCCATGACACTCCAGTTCTCAAGTGATCAATTCCCAGTTCTTTTATACGAAGAATAGTACTCTCCACCTTTTGATAGTCTCCAATATGAAACCATTGCAAGATTCCTAGCGTAGGTAGTTCTTCTACTTGAGGATTATGTATTTTCAATTTAGTCATCAGATCATGAATTTGGATATTAAACGGTCAGACCTCTAGTTTTCAATTCCTTTGCTGCCTCTTCGACATGGTCTACGGCCAGTTGATTTTCCAGCCAGTGTACCAACTCTTTCATTCCTTTCTCTATAGGAACAGCAGGATTAAAACCTAAAATTTTCTTAGCCTTGGAAATATCAGCAAAGCAATGTCTTATATCTCCCACTCTATAGTCTCCTGTTATTTTAGGGCTGATATGAGATTTACCCATTGTCTTGGCAAGTAGCTCCGCCAATGATTTGACCGTATAGGCTTTTCCGCTACCTATATTGAAGACTTCACCCGTGGATTCAGAAACCTCCATAGCCAATCGACAAGCTTTGGCTACATCTGTCACATGGATAAAATCGCGCCGTTGCGCACCATCTTCAAATATCAGAGGGGCCTTATCATTCAACAATCTGGAAGAGAAGATGGCCATCACTCCTGTATACGGATTAGATAATGCTTGCCTGGTGCCATACACATTGAAGAATCGCAGAGCACAGGCTGGTATATTATAGGCTGAGCCGATCATTAGGCAAAGCCGCTCTTGATCATATTTTGTCAGTGCATACACTGATGCGAGAGAAGGTACTTTAGATTCAGGCGTAGGAACAGGTTTGAGTACATTTTTATGGCCATCAAACAGTTCCCAATCCTTCTCTTTCAGTTGTGGCAAGGGACGTTCTTTACCCTGTACTTTATTTCCTTGCGTATCTTCATACATTCCTTCACCGTAAATACTCATACTCGAAGCGACTATAAGTTTTTTGACAGGGTGCTTTATAATTGTCTCAAGTAAATTTGCAGTTCCATGAACATTTACATCTGTATAATCATCAATTTGGTACATAGATTGACCTACACCTACCAAGGAGGCGAAATGGTAGATTACATCCGCCTCCTTCACCACTCTGGGAAGTAAGTTCTTGTCTCGAATGTCTCCTTCTATCAGATCTACATCTGCAGATAGATAACTGGGTCGAAGCCCCTCTTCACCGTGAACCTGCGGATTGAGACTATCTAGAACACGTACTTTGTAGCCGCTGCTCAATAACTCATCACACAAATGAGAACCTATGAAACCAGCGCCTCCGGTTATCAATATATTTTTCATGGACATAGTATTTTAGGATGTAGAAGTACAAGTAGCATACCACTGCCTAAATAGCCTGTACTACAGCTAAATACAATATCAATCTTAATCTTTAAGGTGATTTCATTGCACAAAATGTGTCTTTTATGTAACTATCTGTTTCTGTATTAATCAAATTTATCGGGTATCTCCCAGAAATAATAAATGGGCGTTATACACTAATCCAATCACCTAAAAGGAAGCAAAGGAAGATCCAAAATATACAGGAACAAGCTTGGCACAATATAAGCTGTAACATATTATTGAGTTAACTAACTTTAACTATTTAAAAGTGAATAAACAAGAAAAGAAAGTATACTTGATAGTACTTGGAGCACAAGGATCCTACTACTTTATTCTGGGCCTTGGTATATTATTAGCCTCATTTGCTGATATTAATTTTTTTGATAAACTTGCTCTCAAGCCTCCTTCTTATGTCTCCTCGGGGTTATTAATTGGAATTGGATCCTCGCTCTTCCTAAGCATGCAAAATCTCAGAAGAGCCTGGTCGGTATATATATTAGGAATTATCTGCGCCAGTACACTTTTTATCTATGAAGTTGCGTATGCCTATAATTATTCCAACACATTGTTCCACGTTTTCGACTTGTTAATGGAATTAACATTTATATTATTATGGGCATGGCTATTATATTGGAAATGGATAAACAAAAAATTTGCTAAACTAAATACTGATTTATAGGTTTAGCAACAGGAGAATAAGAATCACATAAAGTATTAATTATCAGTAGTTTATAAATACAGGAATTAACTTGTAAGTTAATTTAACATAGCTTTTGAATTTAGAACATACGTCATGTGTAAATATGATAGCAATACCTACTTTAAAAAAAATAAGAGAACTATTTATTCCAAGTTATCCATCAGATTATTCCTATATATTAGAAATTATAGGGATTGGATATAATAAAATATAAATCAAATTTAATTATAAAATTTTAATAATTCCGATACAATAAAATTACTGCAACATAGCTACTTATTTCACAATAAAATTTAGAGAGAATGAAACAACGAGTGCTGCTAAAAATTCAAGCTTTTTACTACATACTTACAGGTGTGTGGCCATGGATATCCATGAAAACCTTTTTAATGGTTACCGGACCAAAATCTGATCTTTGGTTAGTAAAAGTAGTTGGGATACTAATTTTAGTTTGCGGAATTACTTTATTTTTAGCTTCATTATCTAAAAAAAGGAATGGGCCAATTATATTTTTAGCAATAGGTTATGCAGTAAGTTTAGCATTTGCAGATATTCTGTTTTTCCTGCAAAATATTATCCCTGCCATATATCTTGCAGATGCGCTCCTAGAAGTGATTCTAATAGTTCTTTGGATTACCAGTATCTATAAAACTAGAAAAAGTATTTAGATAATATATTAAAAACCTCATTATTGAAATTCAACTCTTTAAGAGCTAACCCCTTTCAATTTATAGCCAGTTTCAAGGCAATCGGCGCAATGCTGCAAAAGGGAGAATGCGAAATCACGCTGAACTTCAAGTTGGGTAGCTTTATTAGTAGTTAATTTCGTGGTGAATATTATTTGCTCATTATAGCAAAATGAGCCATAAGCAAATAGTTCTGTGATTCCTTTTTCAGGAATAGGCGTTGCAAACCCTGTTATGCCTAATCCCAATTCACAGCTATATTTTCGACAAATCTGTCGGGCCATACTTTCTGCAATTTGAGAAGATACTCCATTGGAAGCTGAACAAACAGCTTCTGAAATCCCCAGTTGCTTTTGTTTTTGCTTGCAGCTATACGCTGTGATTCCTCCAGAAAAGAACAATCCGGCATTTTCACAACAACTTAGCATAAGTTGGATCATGCCGGAAGTGACACTTTCAGCAGCAGCAATTTTATAGTTATTGTCCAAACAATGATCACGAATAATCATTAAACTATCTTTAATTACTTCATCATCAAACTTATACATGATTAAATTATATTTTTTTACTCGCACTACTAGAATGAAATGTAGCTGAACTGAGTGGGTATGGCACAAAATTTTAATTAACAGAAATAAGTCATCCTATTTCTGATCAAAATTAATAACGAGAATATCCAGAATTTGTGTTTCTGGTTGTTTTTACCTTGAAGGTGTATCTGCATCCCCGGGTTCATTGGGTTTTGGTTCAATAAATTCCTCTTGCGGATCTTTATCGGTCATGTGCTTTTTCTTATGCTTAGTTCCAAAAGGAGTTACTTCAATGTTCTCCTTATCAATTTTTTTTTCGTAGTCACTTTCTTTCTTGTTAGACATGATCTTGATAGTTAAGTGTTTATAATATCTCCCCCATTGGGATGAAGAAATTGGCCCGTCATGTAGCTTGAAAGGTCAGAAGCTAAAAACAAAAAACATGGAGCAACTTCTGAAGGCTGTCCAGGTCTACTTAAGGGTACATTTAATCCAAACTGTTCTACATTATCCGGACCATATGAAGATGGAATCAATGGTGTCCAGATTGGTCCTGGGGCTACTCCATTGACACGTATACCTTTACTGGCAAGATTAGCTGATAGCGAGCGGGTGAAACTTACAATCGCTCCCTTCGTGGCAGAATAATCAATCAACGTACTATTTCCCTGATAAGCTGTCACAGAGGAAGTATTGATTATCGAAGCACCTTTTTCCAGATAAGGCAAAGCTTCCCGCGTGAGGTAGAAATAAGGATAAATATTGATGGCAAAGGTCTTATGTAATTGCTCGTCACTGATGTCAGCTAGACTATCCTGAGGATATTGCACGGCTGCGTTATTAACCAAAATATCAATCTTACCAAACACTTCAATTGTCTTTTGCACAATAGCTTTACAATGGCCACTTTCAGACACGTCCCCATTGATCAGGTAAGCTCTACATCCCCGTGCCTCAACTTCAGATTTGGTCACTTCAGCATCCTGATCTTCACCGAGATAAGCGATTACCACATCAGCCCCTTCTTCAGCAAACAAAATGGACACAGCTCTTCCTATTCCACTATCGCCGCCAGTTATTATTGCTGTTTTGCCTTTTAACTGATTACTACCCCGGTATTGACCTTTAATAAATTCAGGTTGAGGATCCATCTTGTATTCCCTTCCCGGCTGTCGAGCCTGAGTCTGTTCTTTTACTTTTTCCACAGACATTTCATAGTAGTTTAAAAATAATAGTTGGTTTAATCTTCAAATGATATTCTTAGGAACCTATTACCCTTTGTTCATATTCAAATAGTAGAATAAGAGGGTTTCTACAAATCTACTATTCCAGATATTTTTAAGGTTACAGAATTTTAAACAAAGCTTGTAAAATTCACATATAGTCTTCAAAAAATCTGATTACCCAAGTTAATTTAGTGCAGATCAACCCCTACCGTCCGCCATTGAAGTTATTGGTTTGGACTTACACGCCATCGGGGTAATAAGTAATAGAAAGATAGAGGACAAGTAGTATCCCGACTCCAGAATGGATTGAATCAGTAGGTAATTTGTCAACACTTAGTGGATCGATGTGCCCGAATTTGACAAGGAGGATTTATGTACGATTCCGCAAGTATCTCTGAGAGATTACAATCAGCTGTTTTACAACTAGAAGATTCGGCTGGAATCTAAACCTGATACCTTGATGCTTTGCACGCTACACCTATATAAATTAGCTATTGGATTCGGGTTCCATTTTGTATAGGAATAACAAAAGTAAATTTGGCGCCGTCCCCGGGGATTCCTTTTGCGTACAGCACTCCACCATGGTTCTCAACTACCTTTTTGCAGATGGCAAGACCTATTCCCGAGCCTTCATATGCCTGCTTGTCATGAAGGCGGTTGAATATAATAAAAATGTTCTCTGCATGAGCCTGATCAAATCCGATCCCATTGTCCTGAACAGAGATTTTCAACAAGTTTCCAACCTCCAAATGGGGAAAATACGCATTATCTTCTTCTGTTACTTCTTCTTGCTGAATGGTAACTTGAGGTGATTTTCCGTTCGTAAACTTCAATGCATTTTCGATCAAGTTCGTGAACAACTGCTGCATTTGAGTTGGGATAATGCTCACCTCCGGAAGTGGAGAAACATGTATTACTGCCCCAGTTTCGTTAATTTTTAAAGTGAGTTCCTTCAGTACATTATCTACAACATCCTGCAGATTATATTTCTTGAACTTCCAGTTTCCTCTCGACACGCTGGAAAACTTCAGCAAATCCAAAATTAAAAGCTGCATTCTATTGGCAGATCGGTTGATACGGCTGAGATAGTCCCGAGCCTTTTCAGGAAGGCTAAGATCGGGCAAGCTATACAACATGGATATCAATGTTTGTATTTTTCGGAGCGGCTCCTGAAGATCGTGACTGGTGATATGATTGAAGGAGGCGAGTTCTGCATTGCTCTTGAACAGTTCCTCGTTTTTCACGGCCAAGCTACTGTTGATTTCAGATTCCACAGATACGTCTTTCAAAGTAACCAAAAAAATTTGTCCCTTTTCATCATAGAAGAACTCCCTCCCCATGCTTATAAATTTCACTGTGGATTGTCTGGTAAGAATTCTCACCTTCACTTCCTGCCCAGGGTCTTGGGTACTGGTAGGATCCATCCAAAAGGAAGCTATTTCCCTGTCTTCCTCAAGCACATGTGAGATCAGTATTTCTTTTGATTCTTGGAATGATTTCGGCTCGAACCCTAACATTCTGAAAAGGTTATCCGAGAAAATTTCAATACCGGATTCAATTAGATGAGTATAGTACCCAATAGCAGCAACTTCTTCTACATGTCTGAATAAGCGGTTTTGTAAAGAAAGATTGGAATTAAGTTTACTGAGCATATCCTGAGCATCAATTTCTGGAGTCATATCTTTAGTGACCAAAATTGCTATTTTGCCTTGCTCTTCATGTTTTACCACACCCATCATGCGTACTTTTCTTCGTTCTCCTTGGGGCGTGACAATCTGTGCAGTTGCTTCTAAGGGATGCTTAACAACGGGTAAGGTCTTAAATTTCTCCAACACCATTTTTCTGTCTTCCGGATCAATTTGACGTAGATAATCGTTAATAGAAGGATTTTCCATCTGAGAAGAAATTCCAAGTAGGCGACGTAGATTGGATGAAAAACTTAACTTTTTCGAGTCAAAATTATAGTATGCGTGTCCCAACCCCGACATTTGCTCTGCGTATTCAAAAATCTCTTTGTTTATCTTGTTCTGTAGAATTGCATCGTCGCATCGATGAAACTCAGACATGATGACGCGATGGTAAAATAAATGGAATAGGACGAGGATGGTCAAAACGATCATAGACGCCACAAAAAATATGTTTCTTGATTCCTTATACTGTTCTAATTGTCCGCCCAAAGCTTCTCCCTCCAGTCCTGCCCATGTGGAGACGTAGGACAGCATATTTAAACCAACCACTTCAGCATAGCCATCAGCCCATTCGTTATCTGACAAAGATTCATGTTTTGCCAATAAAAGAGTTTGATATTTTTCCTGATAATTGGAATTTAAGATCTGAAGACTGTCATACTTTGATTGCTGAAGTAGACTATACTCTTTGGATGCTGCTAATTGAGAAAGGTAATATTGAATTTTACCGTTAATGCTCAGATAATTGGCGACTACAGTTTGATAGCTTTCGGCAGTTGGATTGTACAATAGTTTCTCGAGATTCTCATATTCTGCAAGAAGTGCTGAGAGATCTTGTACCAGCTCATTGGACTGTAAGACTACATCACGCTCTTCTTCCATCAGACTGAACTGCTGAAATCCAAAAAGGAGAACAATGAAGATGAAAATCACTGTGGTCAAAATCGACCCAAAGTGTAACTTTTTTGATCTCTTTAACATTGAATCAATATTTGTATGGAATGGAAGTCTTACCTGATATTCCAGTCACCCTCACCCCGCTATTGGATTATCTGATTAATTAACAAGAATGATGCAATCATTGAATAGCTGGAAGGATATACGTACTTCAGCTGGTAAAAAAACTTGCAAAAGATGGGATTGTTTTAAAACATCTTCTGAAAGATCTGTTATTAAGTATTAATTAATTGAATACCAGATAATTGAATATATTTTAGATCATGATTCTTCATTCCCAGATTACCTCACTGTTTTGGATGTCAAGAATACGTTTTGCCGAGGGTCCTTTACTGCTGTTTGACTCAATCTGATCTGATGAACGATTTTAATTTTGGATACTCGTGTAGAATTAGATGCGGATGTGGTGAGGAATAGGTAAAATTTTAAATTTTCGAAGCAATCGTAAAATTTTGTAACAATCAGAGTAATTTATGTAACAAGACTCATTTTTCAAATGGATAGCTTTAACTAATTAAAAACCATTAACTACTCCAACAAATTACCGCACGATGAAAAATGTTCTAATTGTGGACAATCAGATCTCAACATGTGATCTGCTGTCCAAGTTTTTAACCAAACAGAATTACGAGGTTGAAACTACTACCCGCGGCCAAATGGCCTTAGAAATGAACCTCAAAAATCGTTATGATCTCGTTATAGCAGATTATCACTTACCAGATATACCTGGTGAGAAATTATTTGATGAAATTCGGAAGACTACCCCCAATGTGAGAATGATCCTGATGGGTAAGGAAGTAAACCTAAAAAACGCTGTAGGGATGATCAGACGGGGAGCAAACAACTTTATCTCCAAACCCCTGAACCCTGATGAGCTTCTGGAAGCATTGGAAGAGGTGAGTGAAAGCGAACAAGGAGTCCCGTCCTCTGAACCGTTAAAGGTGGAAAAAACTTCAGCTAGTTGCCCGTTATCCTTTTCATCATCCTTGGTCACCGGCCAAAGTGTTCAGGCAAAAACAATAATGGAGCAAGTGAAACGGGTCAGCCCAACTAATTTCTCTGTAATTATTCAGGGAGAAACAGGAACGGGGAAAGAATCACTTGCAAGATTAATCCACAGCTATAGCAAACGAAAAGATGGACCTTTTGTAGCTGTAGATTGCGGGTGCCTCTCCCGTGAAATTGCAGGAAGCGAATTATTTGGTCATGAGAAAGGAGCATTTACCGGTGCTGTATCGCAAAAAATCGGCTTCTTTGAACAAGCTAACGGAGGCACAATATTCCTTGATGAAATAGCAAATCTTTCTTTGGATACTCAAATGGCTCTTCTCAGAGCGCTGCAGGAAAAAGTTATCCGCAGATTGGGAGGATCTAAAGAAATTCCGATTGATGTGCGGATCATAGCCGCTTCCAATGAAAATCTTTTGAAGAAAACAGGGACTAATAATTTTCGGGAGGATCTGTATTTTAGACTGTGTGAATACACCCTGGAAATACCACCACTAAGGGAGCGCCTGGATGATCTACCTTTATTTCTTGACTTCTTTTTGGAGCAGACGAGTCAGGAACTGTCCACTTCAAAACCAAAAATCAGTAGGGAAGTGAAGAATTACTTCATGGATTATTCTTGGCCGGGAAACATCCGGGAACTTAGAAATGTCATCAGACGGTCCTGCCTTTTTACTGATGATAATAACTACATCCAACTTGATTCACTGCCATCCCGAATAAAAAACTTCACTTCAACCCACCATTATCTAAACACTGTAGAACCGGAAGAGGATAATTTAGAACATAATGGAATCGCTGATCATCAAGATGATCTGAAATCAATCGCACTTAAAGCTGAATCAAGACGCATTCTGGAAGTATTGGAAAAAGTAAGATTTAATAAAACAAAGGCGGCAGAAATATTAAATATTCACCGTAAAACGCTCTATATGAAACTCAAATTGCTCAATATTCAATATTGACGATTGAGCTAACTTCCTAAAAAAGTGGCTGTCTCTAATAACGTCATTCCGAACAGAGTGAATTCTGCCTTTTTCGGCAGGCAATCTTCTATCACATTAGGAACTATTTCGCTTCGCTCCTTATGCCGGCAGAATGATCTAGGAGACAGCCTCTATATTTAGTGGTTACTTTGCATAGTTTAATTTTGCTCCCTTTATTAACCTATCGAGGGTCCGTGGGGGGTAATTCTGGCTCATCATCGGGCGGAAAATCTTCTTCCCGATCAGGATAAATAGGATCATCAATTTCTATATCAGGCTCTTCAATGGTAATTTCTTCTTCATCTGGCAAATACTCCTCTTCTTCAGGTATTTCTCGATTCGGATTTATACCCTCCTCTTCCTCTGGCATTGGAAATTCCCTCGATGGAGGAGTAATAGTTTCATCTTGATTTATACCGGCACCAGTTGATCTCATCTTTGGAGCGTTGGATGCGTAAACGGTCATTATATTTGGTATATAAGAAGTAGTAGTCATGGGAGTGTTAGTTAGTTTGTAAGGTTAGCCACCATTTCAGCAGATAAAAAATATTTACTAAACTGTAATGCATTTAAGCATGGTCATTTAGCTTTAAATTTATTGTATACATTCAATCAAATGACTGAAGTAAATTATAGCATAAGTCTATAATTCTAAGTGGAGGAATGAATATTACGATGATGTGATATTAAGCAGAAATAAATCTACTTGAACTTGATACTAAATCGTGATGGGCTGACTTATACGAGTAATTAATTCGAATAAGATTATCCGCAAGATAACCAGATGACAAACAACCTACGATGGTTACAAGTGTATCAAATGCAGTTATTTGACTATGTATTTTTCTGAGCATATCATGCCCAAAGCCAATTCATCAACTGGAAATAAAGCGGATAATCTGTTTATAAATTATAAATCATCTTTGTCTGATCCTTCTACTTTGACAATTTTATTATATATGCCTAAAAGTAGAAAAGGTGATGCCCATTGTCCCACGAAGAGTGCTAGGTGGTCTTTTTTGCATAATTTGAGGCATAATGACGCACCCATAGCCGTCAAAGAGGACCATAGAAATACATCTGATGGTAATTTAGCTGTCTGTTTTTCGATCGTTTTAGCTACTTTACCTTCTTTTCGGTCGTTTTCCATAATGTTGTGGTTTAGTTAATAAGTAAGTTAAATATGTACTGCACTACTAAACCCAAATACTGTACCTATATTAATTTCTGAGCTTATCTACTCATCCTTTTTAAGAAACAGCATCTAATCGGATAAATAAGTACAGCCCTTTTAGAAATTTAGAAAATATTCACCTTATCCTATAAAAGCCTGTGTAGTATCGCTTATACAAACTGTTACTTTTCATACACTGCAGTAGTGCCATACTGGAATTTTATAACAAACACCTTGAACAATGTAATTCTAACAAAAAATACTTGGTTAATTTTATGCCCAATATCAGGGAAAATATCCTATCTCCAGGTGGCAAGAAATTCCATCATTTGCTGTCAAAAGAAAATATGAATCATCAACACCACCTAGATCATAATCAACCTTTAGCCATTAATGATTATGAATTAATATGCTTCTCTCCATTGCCCTGGAATTCGTACTTTAAACGACCTCACAAAATCAGCTTGAAGTTATCGGGGTACTACAAGGTCTTATTTGTAGAATTTCATAGAAAAGAATCTGGCCCAAACAGCTTCACCATTGAGCATATCCAACCCAACCTTGATGTATTCATTGCAGAAATGAGAACTGAAAATGAATTCAATTCCTTGATTGAAGAAATCATTGGCTCGAAAAACAAGAAAATTATCGGATGGTTCTGTTCCCATACTTTTCATTTCGTTTTAGGCCACCTCAATTTTAACAAAATCATCTATGACTGCATCGATGACATTTGTCCGCTAGGTGCGGATTCTCTTCCGCTGATCAAGCAGGAAAAATCGCTTCTTCAACATGCTTCTGTAGTGATCACCTCTACTCGATCAGTGTTCGAATCTAAAATGCAACAACATGCGAATGTGTTCTACATTCCAAACTTCATAGACATCAATCATTACACTGTTGAGCCCAATGAATCGCTTGTAAAATTAGATGAAATACAAAAGCCTATAATTGGATATACGGGTGTGGTAGATGACCGAATTGACTTTAATCTTCTTTACAAAACTGCCACAGCGATGCCCCATTGCTCATTTGTGTTGGTTGGTCCAATCGCTAATGTAGTTGTATCAGATATTTCAGGGGCTCCGGAGAATATTCACTTCATGGGTCAACAATCTTCTAGCTCACTATCCCACTTCATTCAGAAGTTTTCTATCTGTATGGTGCCCTTTACTACTTCGGAGAAAACAAAACACAGTTGCCCATCCAAAATTTTAGAATATATGGCGGCCCAAAAACATATTCTATGCACAAGATTGGTCGGTTCAATCCGTGAATTCCCATTAAGTGTTCATTACGTAGCAAGTGAAAAGGAATTTGCAAATGAAATTAATAGGCTACTTGATAAAAGTATTAATCCGAATCTTAAACTGTATGATTACCATCTCAGGAATAGATCATGGGAAAAGACACTTTCACGAATAAAGATAGCAATCCAAAACTAGCACTGTCCTTCGGGGAATTCTTCGAGGTTGTCTCAAAAGTCCCCGTCATTGCGAACAGAGTGAAGCAATCTTCTTATTCACAAATGTAAAGTACATGGAGATTACCTGCCTACCTCAGGCAAGCTTCGCTTCGCTCGTAATGACGTCAAAATTGACTTTTGAGACAGCCTCCTCTTTTTTTGATTAAATTGCCATGATTAATTTTGGTTTAGTTTAAAGTAAATGATTACACTACACTCCCCCTATTTTCTTGCCAGTATAAGGAAAACAGAACACTGAAGTCTTAGGATACTTTAAATAAAAAAAATATTTACCACTGTCACTATAGTATTACATCTTTAACTAGAATGTTTCATACTGAAGAATAGAAGCAATTTGAATTTTCTTTTGGGCTAGTCATTTCCATCTACTTAATAAATCAATATATCAGAATATATACTATCAGTAGGATCATACTAGTAGAAACATAATATAGGGCATAATATCTAATTATAAGGAGGTATTGAAAACTATAATTATAATATGAAAATTTGTAATTTTCGAGGGAAAAAAATCCCCCAAATGAGGAAATACTACGCGCGAAAATTTAGTATCTTGTCTCTGCGATTACTTTAAAAACAAACAACCTTAAGAAATGACATCTAATCTATCCATAAAATCTATTTTTTTTCATGTCAAGCTCAGCTTACAATACGTTGTAATTTCGGTATTCTTAACCGGATACGGCAGGTTTTGTATATCAGTAAAAAATTCTAGAACAGTTTATGAAAAAGATTTAATTAGATCTTTTAATGGTCCTAAGGCTATTTATTCAATATAAATTACTGATTTACAATTGTTTAAAATCAACAAACTACACCAGAAAATCGAAATAATCTTGCCTTAATAAACTTGGGAACACTACGTACAACCGCTTTTTAGGTTTGATTTTACAGCTTATCAAACTGAATTAGCTCCTGCAAAGGAAACCCCAAAGTAGGAGAAACAGCTAACATGGCATGATTTGCGGGATACTAACATATATTGAAACCGTTCATTTAAGCGGAATCCACCAATTTATGGATTAAAAAAAAGGCATAATTTACAGCTTAAGCATATTCTACTTTAAAGAACCCTATAGAATGAAATTAGTATTAGGATATCAAAGTCATATAGTAGTAAAGAAAGTCATTGAGAAAGAGCTCGAAAACTATGGAATTCCCTATAAATACCACAACTCTTCTCAGATTGAAATACTTGAAGATATTTCAATCAATCTGTACAAAAGGTTAAAAAAAACTTTAGATGAATATGGAATTCAGATTAAAGAAACTCAGAAAGAACAATTCATTCAAAAGATAAAAGATACTGTAACCGAGCTTGTTTATAATGATAATTATTATTCTTACAAAACATCTAACATCATTTCAGAGAAGCTCAATTTAAGTTATGGATATATATCAAATATATTTTCAGAATACACTCTAAATACATTAGAAAATTACATTATACTTCAAAAAATAGAAAGAGCAAAAGCTTTAATTTTAAGTGATGAACATACTCTTACAGAAATAGCTTATATTCTGAATTACAGCAGTGTAGGGCATTTATCCAGTCAGTTTAAGAAAATAACAGGACTTACTTCTTCTTCATTTATAAAAATCGTAAAGAGAAGAAACCAATTATTTGCTGCCCAATACAATAAAGACTGAAATCCAAATGCATATTGATCATGAAGCAAATCAATGTTCTTTTAGCAGATGATGACGATGACGATCGCCTGTTCTTTAGTGAAGCGATTGAACAGCTTGATCTGAATATTTCTTTGGAGATAGCTGGAAATGGCATGGAGCTACTTAACCATCTTCATAATCCTAAGTCGTTAACTCCTGATATTATTTTCTTGGACCTGAATATGCCAATCAAAGGCGGAATGGAATGCCTTTCGGAAATCAGAAAATCCGACGGGTTGAAAAATATTTCAGTAGCAATCTACTCCACGTCTTCTGCTGAGAAGGACATAGAAGAATGCCTGATCAGAGGAGCAAATGTGTACATCAAAAAGCCTACTGACTTTGAGCTTCTTAAAACTATTCTACACAAGGTGATTATCATGAATCATCAATACGATATAGCAGGATTGAGCAAAGAAAACTTTCTCATGGTGACTTGATCCTTCGACTTAGCTCAGGAACCCTCCTTCGACTTAGCTCAGGAAGCTCCTTTGACTTTGTAGAGGACACTTAATCAGGTTCGGGCAAAGATGAAGGTGAACTTAGTGGCAGATAACCTAACGTATCAATGATGTAACACACTGGTTAATTCTAACCACAATAACCTGTTGAAGAAGAGCCAACTTTTTCTATTTCTTAAATTTCGACAAAAACATCTTCCACAAGTTCTTACGCCCATCCCGAACAGGAATATTATCACTGAGTAGATATGCGAAGGGTTTATGATTTTCTGATTTTTCTAGTGTAATTTTTATAATTCCCAAAATCGGAATAAACAAAATCATCCCTGAAACTCCCCATACCCAACCTCCTATCAAAATGGACAATAGAACGACCAGAGCATTTAACTTTACCTCGGCGCCAACTACAACGGGCGTGATGATATTGTTTTCTAATAGCTGAATTCCCCAAAGAACGACCAATGTCAAAATTGGATATAAAAAAGTATCAGAAGTCAGAAAGACATACAACACAGTAAAAAATGAGCTGATTATAACTCCAACATAAGGTATTAAATTCATAATAGCGATGAATAGTGCAAAAAGCACAAAATACTGTATATCAATAAGGTAAAAGTAAATTCCCGACAATACAGCTACAATTCCTGTTACTTTCACAAGACCAGTAAGGTAAGATTGAATTAAGCGACCATAATCACCTGACCATGAAAAACTGAATTCTTCATCTCTGGAGGCATTTAATTTATGAAGAAACTCCTTGAAGAAGTCTTTATAATACATCAAAAGAAAGATGTACAGTGGAATGATACCCATAAGAGTCAGTGTTCGCCCGGTCTGGAACACCAACACATTCATATTCTTAGGGTTCAGAGAATCACTAATTTGGGTCTTTACCTTGTCATAATCTACGCCCAATCCAAATTGATCATTTAAGCTTCCTATATATTCATCAAGCCTATTTTGGATAGAAGCAGTTATTTCAGGTATGTCCTCTATCAGGCCTGTCAGTTGATTCACAAGCAGGTATATTATCCCCGAAAAAAACACAACTACTAAACAAATACTTAAAAAGACGGCCACCCCACGAGGTATTCTTCTGTCTTCTAACCAACTGGAAATGGGGTTTAGCGCAAACGCAAAAAAAGCACCCCACATCAGCGGAACAAACAAGAAGGCTCCTTCTTTCAAGATTAAAGTACCCAAAACTATTATTATTAACGTATGGGCTATCTTTTGTATACTTAGATTGGCCATGAAACGATTTTTTGAAAGGTTAATTCTATTTAATATGTTTTCTTTCCCAGCTATTGATCAGCCCCGGTCCCAGAAACAGAATGATTAATTATAAAACTTCTGGAAAGGCTTAATCATATAGTTTTATCCTCTACTACAGGACATTATATGCAAAGGTAGTTCCTGAATGATTGTAAAAACCGGAAGCGCTATCTATGGTATGTCCAAGCAAAGAAATGCTATCAATGTCCATATGGCAAGCCCTTTGCATTTCTTGAAAGAGATTAGGACGAATAAGATGCTGTGTGATGATCCCTTAAAATCATAAACAAACTTACTACCATGAATAATACTAAATATGCTCTTATTACAGGTGCCACCAGTGGTATCGGATATGAACTTGCTCTCCTCTTTGCAAAAAATGGATATAATCTGATCATCGTTTCCCGGGATCTAAATGAAATGCAGGCAAAAGCGATTGAGTTTAAGGATTGCGGGATAGATGTGAAAACAATTCAGGCTGACCTATTTGATATTGATGCTGCATTTGAAGTATGTAGAAAAGTAGAAACATTTGCAGTGGATGTAGATGTTTTGGTCAATGATGCTGGACAGGGTGTATATGGCCAGTTTAAGGAAACTGATATTCAACGGGAACTGAAGATCATCAATTTGAATATCTCGTCGCTGGTAATCCTGACGAAGCATTTCCTCCAAAAAATGATTGCAAGAAAAAGCGGGAAAATATTAAATCTCGCATCTATAGCCAGTAAATCTCCGGGGCCTTGGCAATCTGTATATCATGGAACTAAGGCTTTTGTACTATCATTTACCGAAGCCATCCGGCAAGAAGTAAAGGATGACAACATCGTGGTTACAGCCCTGCTACCGGGGGTAACTGATACAGATTTCTTCAATAAAGCGGATATGAACCGAAGCAAAATAGTTCAGGATAAGGATGCAATGGCAGATCCTAAAGATGTCGCCAAAGATGGATATGACGCCTTGATGAACAATGATGATAAGGTTGTATCTGGATTAAAAAACAAATTAGATACTGCCTTAGGGAATCTGATTCCTGATGATCTCCAAGCCAAACAAATGAGAGAAAGACAGAAGCCGGTGGATGAAGATTAAAACTGAACACGACAAATTAATTGAAAATAATGCTTGCAGGACCCTCAAAAGACCCTGCACGTTATTTCTTTAGCTATTATTAAATACATAAAAAAAACAATACTAATGGACTTTACCCACTTCATGATAACTGTGCTGTCGGGGATCGTGGGCACGATAGCAATGACCGCTGTGATGTATTTTTATGCTGGAATTACCAAACGGTTTACCAAAGTGATCCACATACTCGGGTGCATGCTGGCAGGAGATAATTCTTTATTTTACCCAACAAGAAACGCCTTGACTGTTGGTACTGTAGGGCACTTTGGAGTTGGTGTTTTATTTTCCTTTGCGTACTTCTTACTTTGGAACTGGGGTGTTTTTAGAATCAATTTTTCCGATTCCGTATTAATTGGTGCTGCAAGCGGAGTAGTTGCGGTTATCGTATGGAAAAGTTATTTGGTTCTTCACCTCCATCCTCCCAAGATCTCGCAGATTCATTATTTTATTGCGCTATTTCTCGCCCATATAATCTTTGGGATAGTCAGTGTAAATATATTTCAGCTCATCACCGAAAATCCAGAATTGTGGTATCAGCTTCAAGACAAAGCTAAAGTAAATTAAGCAACTTGATTTTCGAGTCTATTTCTTGCTATAGATAAGAATTCTCCACCAACTTAGGGTAGAGCCTTAATATTAATCCCAACCACATAGGCATATAGGTTTTATTGTTTGGGCAAAGCTCTGGAATATTCATTTACGAAGGTCTTTTTGTCCTTCCCCCTGAAATACTTCAGCCTGTCCCGAAGAATTTCGGGAGGAAAGACTGAAAATGTTTAAACAATAAAGGTTTAGAATAAGCCCTTGAGCATTTCAATAGTCCCATATCAGATCACCCAATGCCTTTTTGTTAGCATAACCTATGTATCTATGTGGTTTTATTTTTTTTGTTGCCATCCGAGCCTACCTTGAGATTTTTTATATCTAAGTGGTTCATAACCTGTGTGTTGTCTCCGGATTACTAGTAGACTATTGCCATTGGGAGATACATGAACGACAGCCTCAAAATCTGCTTTGTGACGAATACATATGGGAGATTGCTTCGTCAAAATCAATTCCGATGGTCTTTGGTTATTTTCTCGCAATGACGCACGCCTTCGTCTTTGAGCCCAGTAGGCATGATCCTAGGTGTTGTTTGTAACTGCATCTTACTAGTCTAAACTTGGGCTTTTGCGCCTTCCTTAGCGTGGTAAACAATAAATTAAAAAAAGCGTAGACCAACCAGGTCTACGCTTTCTTTATAATTATCAACTATAAGTTTGATTATTTTATTACGACCAATGTGCCTTGCATCGTGTAAAAATGACCGGGCACTGTACACACGTATGTATACTCTCCAGGTTCGGTCGGCGCTACAAAGTAAATAGTTTCAGAAGTGTTTGGCTGAAGCAGATTTGTATGGGCCAGCACTTTATCCGTCTTAGGGATGTAATTATTTTGCTGACCTTCCAAACCCATTTTCATGGCCTGCTCCCCTACTTCAATGGCAGTTCCCGGAAGTACCAATACAAAGTTGTGCAGCATATCATCTGAGTTATTAAATACCACTTTGATTTTACTTCCCGCCTTCACCTGCACCTGGGCAGGATCAAACATTAATCCTGGCTTCGTCCCCATATTGATGGTCACATCTGCTTTGCCATTCCAAGCAGCTGGCATAGCGGTTTCTCTTTTAGCAAGTTTGGCCACTACTGGTGTGGCTGCAGCAGCTCTCTTCTTCTCCTCAGCCGCTTTTGCTTTGGCCTCTGCATCAGCTTTCGCTTGAGCAATACTGTCCGCTTGGGCCTTCATCATCATTTCATGATCATGACGTGCTTTGAATTGCGACACATCTACCTTATCTCCTGCAGGAATATTGTTCAAAGTGTAATAGCCCACATTATGCAATAATGGTTTTCCTTCACTTGATTTCACACCTGCTGCAGTGATTTCATGGATATAACCAAGACGTAAACTATCTACTACTAACCGTGCTTTCAAGCCATCTTCCGAAACCACAATGCCCTGAATAGGATTAACTTTATTATTTATTACGGGACTACCATATTCAGCCTGGTATTTATAGTTAAATCCAGTCACGTTATAATTAGCTGGATTTTCAGCCAGTTTTTTATCAATTGGTTCAGTAAACTCTATCTCAAATCCGTCAGGTTTGGCCTTGATTGTTTTCATCTCAAATGGGATTCTTCCAGTCCAGACCAAACGCTGTAAACTGAACAATTCTTTGCCAGTAGAAGACCAACCACGACTTGTCATTCCTACAAACATGGAAGCGTCATTGCCCCAAACCATTCTTAAGATTCCTGATGAAAAACCTTCACGGAAAGGAAATACAACTCCCTGATATTGACCATTGACTTTTTCAAAATCTACACGCATGATCTTACTTTGACCTTGGTCACCCACAAAAACCTGATTGGCAAAGGGACCAAATTTCCCTTTGGTGTCATCAGTAAGAAGTCCAGAAGTAGAGATTCCCAATATTCCGTGAGGAAGCCACACTGCTGGTACTTTTAGCCCAGGAACCCGCTGAGCGACATCATATAATGGCTCACCTGTATCTGGAATATCATTTTTCTTCAAGGTCACAGGAGAACCTGGTAGATCAGACCATTCCAAACTCTCGGCATTTCCTAGAAAGTCTCCTTTCTCCACATGTGAAATACGGCCAGAACCTACCCAATCTCCTTGATTTTCGGTGTAAAAAAAATCACCCTCAGCGTTCATCCCATACCCTGCAGGAGATCTCATGCCCGCTGCAAAAGGCATCATCTTGCCATCCGGCGTGATTTCCATTGTCCATCCTCTCCAAGGCACTAAACTCACACCGTGTCCTAGACTATTGCTCCAGCCCACATTCAGCGTCACAAGCATATTGCCATTGGGCAAAAATGTCGGGCCATAAGAATACTCATGATAATTGCCAGACAATGGCCATGAAGCAATTTTCTTATATTCATCAGCTTGACCATCGCCATCAATATCCGTAAGACGTGTCAGCTCACTTCGTTGGGTGACATAGATTGCACCGTCATTGTAAGCTAAGCCCAAAGGCTCATGAAGCCCAGATGCAAACAGCTTGAATACTGGTTTATCATTGCCTGAAATAGTTGGATTGGATACTATCCACACTTGTCCTCTTCGCGTACAGATGGCCAAACTCCCATCTGGCAAAGTAGCCATTCCCCCTACTTCCAAAATTACATCTTCAGGTACAGGAAGCGAAATCATCTTGTAGAAATCATCTTCTGTAGCTATAGGAGCTGCTAAATCTGATTCTTGTGCAAAGGCACTTGGTCGATGGACCAAAAGCCCAAGCAATAGAACAAAACCGGTTACCAGACTTATATTTTTATAATTAAACATGCTAATTCTTAGTTATTTACCAAACAAATGAATACCCTACTGATCCCATTCCATCTTTCACCTGCACCGGAAGGATCATTTCCTTCTTGCCCTCTGCAGTACTTCTGATTTCGGGTGATACTTTTCCTTCAAACTCGATGTAATACTTCTTATCATCGATCGCATAGAGGCCGTTTGGCAATTTTTCTATGGTACTTCCCTCTGCCACTCTACAATAGAACTGGCTATTTTCAGCAGTAGGGATTACTTGAATAGTTCGGGTCAATCTTTTGCCTCCACCTTCAGTTACAAATGTGTCAATGATCTCGTTACCAGCTAAAAAATACTTCACCACTGGCTCGCCATTCTTCATAAACTGATAGCCTTCATAAGTGATCTCTTTTGCATCTTTAGGCCATGCCTGATTTTTATCGCTTAATATTGCAATGGAAGGTTTTGCCTCAAATTCTATCAGATCTCCCATAGGAAGCATTAGCTGGGTTTCCCCTCTACCATGCCACATAGGAGTGGTCTCCACAAATCCACCTCTCCACACTCCAAGAAGCTCGCCGGAACTCAAATCAACTGCATAATTGGCCCCTCCTGGTTCACCTACTGCCATGGTATGTGTACGCTTCTCACCTTGATGCATCAGGAATCCGCGTTGAGTCTGGGTCTTTTCACCCACATTCACGGCGATCTTGCTGACAGGATCAACAGCACGCAAAGGCACATTCAGCGCTGTCTGAGACACACTTTTACTTTCTACATTAAGTGTAATGTTATTGCTGCGCGCATACCAGTACCCGAATGATTTGAAATACATCAGCTTCAGTTTGTGGTTTCCGGCAGATAATTGGACAGAAGCATTTGCCTTTCCTGTCACCCCATCTACTTCAAGCACCTCTTTATCATCAATAAATAGTTTACCAGCTCCGTTAATAATTCCGGGAGGAGTATCATCAGGCACCCACTCCAAATTCAAGCTGAAGAAATAGTCACCATTGCTGGGGAGAGTCAAGTCTCCTTCGATCACCCCGGCAAATTCATTTCTACTTGCTGGAGCAAGATGGTCCAGCACATCGATCTCCATGGTTCCTTTTGGAGCTTCCACAGTGAAGTCATCAATGGTCTTAATACTGTCATAATAAGTCAGTTTCATGTCCTTCAACGCAACACTCTCGGTACCGAAAGTTTTATAGGCAATATTACGGATCGCAACTCCACCATGATCTCCCTGAATCGCCAATGGTCCTAGCGGCTTCTCATCATCAAAGAATGCAGCTTGAGTTGGACCTGTGATTTCAACGTTCTTTTGAACTAAAACATCATTCAGATATACGGATTCAAATTTGGCATTTTGGGTTTTATTACCTTGAGCATCAAATCTAGGAGCTTTGAAAACAACCTTCAAATTCTGCCACAGTCCCGGTGCCCGGGCCACATTAATAAAAGGTGGATGGCCCTCAAAACCTTCCTTGCCTGATCCACGAGATACATCCCAGCGCTGATAAATAGCACCCACATCGGAATACTTTGGATCATTAATTCCCCAAGAATCAAAGAGCTGCACTTCATATCTTCCTTGAAAATATATCCCTGAATTGCTGCCTTTTGGCATCATAAAATCAAGCTCCAGCTCCATATCTCCATGCTCAAAGGAGGTCATAATGGCATCATTATTCCCTTTTTGAAGGGTGTTTAGAAGGATTCCGTCCCCATTTTCAATTTTGCTTTTACCGCCGTTCAGGTCATAGAAGACATCTCCTACTATGTTCCAATTGGCTGTAGTAGCTTTAAAAACATCTAAATTTTCCAACGGGATTTTCTCCGGAGGTATGGGACTTTTTTGGGCGAGAAGTGGTGAGAAAATTAAGAAACCACAACTAGTTAATATAACTAATACGTTTTTCATATGTAGATTAATAGGTTTATCTAAATCAAAGGTAATCTATTCTGGTATTTTTGGAAATTTTTAATTATTCTAATCTTAATTATAATAATTACGATATAGGGCAATAAAAAAGCAGGAGAAAATCTCCTGCCCTTTATTTGAAAACTAAACCAACTATTATTTAACTACCACAATGAATTCAAAAATAATACAATTATAATTAAATCAAAATTCCAAATAAAAATTTGTTTGGATTACTTCTTCTCAGGGAAGTTACCCCGTTTAAATGCAATTCCCAATGCTAATCCTTGGCTAAATTGAATATCGCTATCCTGATCCAGGTCATAGATCATTAAACTGGTAAGACTTACGTTGACAAGATTAGAAACCTTGGCAGTCAAACCAAAATCTAATCGATGGTCAATCGCATTGAAAGCGAAGGTTTCATAGTTGGCATACATCTGGTATCGTATCATCAAAGCAAGATTTTCAGATAGCTTCTTATTGTAGTCCGCTAATAAACTGAAGGCCAACCATTCTGTTCTAACCTTTTCGCCGGGCGTTACGCCATAATTCTCAGGCACATTTAGATAGAGGTCAGTATCTGTGACAAAAGTCCATCTTGGAGATAGAGGTGAAAGACGGAGACTGAATTCATCATTCGGTTTATATTCGACACCTATGGAAGTTGTGAAATAAGCAGGATTGGCAAATTTGGAAATCAGCGTTCTTTGATTATTATCTCCAAACTCGTAGCCCGGAGCAAATTGTGAAAGGAAATTTAAGGCGAAGAAATAATTCCAGTTATCATTGATTTTATATCCAACTTTTGAATCAAGGAAAATCCGGTCGTTTGACTTTCTTCCTTCTTCATCCTTGTTTTTGACAATTCCATATATAAAATCCATGGTGTTATCCCATGACCATTTATCTTTTGCATAATTTGCCCTTCCATTAAGATAAATACCCAACGCTAACGAATTGACACCTCCACCTTGCCAGTTACCACTGAATGAAGCTTGATTTAAATTAATTCCGCCGCCGATTTCTTTAAGCCAATAGCTGGTATCTTGGGGAATAAGTACCTCATCTTGGGCCGCTAGTGTGCCCGAAAAGATAATAAAAAGGAAAACTATACTAATTCTTTTCATAATAAAATGGATGTTGAATTATTTCAATAAAATTAAATACAATGCAAATATGGAAAATGACTTGGAAAGAGAATTAATAATTCGTGATTATTTAGCAAGACAACGCACTACACTAGCCAATGATCGGACCTTATTATCATTTATTCGAACTTCGCTTTACTTTTTAGTTTCGGGAACTGCCCTTTTTGAAGTGAACGAATTAGACCATGTAAGGGACCTCGGCTACTTGGCATTTGGATTGAGCATCATCTTCCTAATTGTTGGTTTTGCTAATTTTTTCAAACTTCGAAAAAAACTGAAAAAAGGGCAATACTTAAAAATGTAAAAATGACAATCGAAATCTTTCTGGTTTTTCTAATTATAGGCATTGCCGTCATCTTATTTACTACCGAAAAATTTACCATTGACACCGTTTCCATAGCAGTGATGGTTGCTTTCTTATTAACGGGGATTCTCAATGTGGAAGAAGGGCTTGCTGGGTTTTCAAATTCAGCAACAATCACCGTGGCTGCAATGTTTGTAGTTTCTGCTGCGATATTTAATACCGGATTGCTCGATAGTTTTACCCATAGATTAGGAAAGCAAGCTGAAAAAGGTGACACCTATTTATTGCTTGCCCTGATGCTCTCTACCGGATTTCTATCTGCTTTCATTAGCGATACTGCTGTAGTTGCATTGTTAATGCCTGCTGTGCTCCGACTCCATCGAACTCATAATATTCCACCTTCCAAATTATTAATGCCTCTTTCTTTCGGAGCTTTAATGGGAGGTATATGCACACTTCTGGGTACAAGTACGAATATACTTGTAAGCGGAATAGCAGAAAAAGCCGGATTGGAAGCTTTCGGAATATTTGAAATGACACTGATGGGCTTGGTTTTTTTTGCGTCAGGTCTACTATACATGATCACGGTTGGGAAATGGCTGACTCCTGTACGAAAATCTAATTCAGGTTTATATGATTCAACTGATCTTGGCAATTATTTGATTGAATTCGTGGTACTAGAAGATTTTGAGCAGTTGAATGAACCGGTAAACCGACAAAGGCTATTTGATAAACTAGGCCTGGAACCATTGCAAATTATCAGATCGGATGGAACACAGGTAAAAGTATACCCAAACACGCCCATTCAGGAAGGAGATCTCATTCGAATTAGCTGTGAGAAAGAAACTATCGATAAAATCAAGAAAATGAAAGGAATTGATCTGAAAGCAGATCTAAAATTAAGCGAGGATGACATTTTTAAAGAAGATGAACGACTTTATGAAGCACTGGTCACTCCCAATTCCTTCCTGATCAATAAAAGCATAAAAAAGCTCAACTTTAAAAAGCTGTACAATCGGGTCGTAGTCGTGGGAATAAGACATCGCTCTGGACTTTTAAACTCGCTCTTGACTACCACAAAATTAAATCCCGGCGACATTCTATTATTGAAGGCTACGGAAGATTCAATCCAAAATCTTGAAAATACTGAGGATCTTTTGCTGATTTCCGAAACAAAAAGTAGAAGTCTGAACAAAACCAAAAGTATTCTTACTATGGTGGTGCTCGCCTTGATTATTGGGCTCTCCTCTTTTGGAGTCTTCCCTATCGTAGTGAGTGCTGTGGCAGGAGCTATTACACTTATTATGTTGGGCAGCTTATCTACTGAACAAGCTTATAAAGCCATTGATTGGAAGGTGGTCCTCATGCTGGCAGGTGTGCTGTCCATGGGAATGGCATTGGAAAAATCAGGTGGATCCAAGCTCATAGGAACCGTGATCGTAGAACAAATCGGCCAATTCGGTCCACGTGCTGTCATGAGCGCCCTGTTTGCACTCACCTTTATCATCACTAACGTAATGTCCAATAATGCCACAGCTGCGTTGCTTGCCCCTATTGCTATCAGTATCGCCACTGCACTTGAAGTGGATGCCCGCCCGATGTTGATGGCAGTGACGTTTGCTGCCAGCTTGAGCTTTATGACGCCAATGGGCTACCAAACCAACACCATGATTTACACTCCGGGCAACTATCGGTTTAGTGACTATTTGAAGGTAGGGACACCATTAAATATTCTCCTTTGGATTGTCGCGACAATTGGTATCCCCTTCTTTTTCCCTTTCTAACCCAGAATCATGTCTGCCTAAAGGGTAGGCAGGTTTCACACTTTATACTTCATATTTGTCACGTCCTGATTTTAGTTGACAGTATTGTTTTCTTCTTCTTTGGCCACCTTTATATATTATACTTCCTATATCCTCCACAATCTCACTAATATCGGTCATGCCTACGGCATTCTTGTGACTTT
>Ga0307414_10000186_pt1 | contig 42140 bp, 50 predicted proteins | sample DK1Ometagenome_FD_203804 | JGI IMG/M metagenome (GOLD analysis project Ga0307414, IMG submission 203804) | Maize rhizosphere microbial communities from greenhouse at UC Davis, California, United States - DK15-O-3 | ecosystem: Host-associated > Plants > Roots > Rhizosphere > Soil | place: USA... | reverse complement strand
TCGAATTCGGGTTACGCACAGGACGGCAAGCCGGTCTATCCCGAATTCGACCAGCGCCTGCATGTCGCCGACCAGCCGCTGCAGCCCGCGATCGGCGTTCCGCTGTCGATCGGCAAGGATGCCGGCGGATCTCCGGCCGGCACGGTCTGCCAGTTCATGCCGAACGGCCAGCTGCGGATCCTCGCCGAGCTTTGCTCCGAGCCCGGAACCGGACCGGCGCGCTATTCGCAGATGTTCTTTGAATTGCTGATCGACCAATTCCCGGGCTATCCGATCCGCGAGGCCTGGGGCGATCCGGCGGCATTCTACGGCGCCGATACCACGGCCGGCGAGCTCGCCTGGATGCAGACGGTCAGCAAGGCGCTGTCGATCCAGATCCTGCCGGCGCCGAGCAACGAACCACATATCCGCCAGGAGGCGGTGCGCTGGTATCTCGGCGCGCCGATCGACGCGACGACACCGCGCATGATCATCGACCCGCGCTGCAAGATGCTGATCGGTGGTTTCGCCGCTCACTACAAGCTGACAAAGCAGGCCTCGGTCAGCGGCACCGACCGGCTCGACGTGGTGAAAAACAAATATTCGCACCCGCATGATGCCCTGCAGTATGTCTGCCTTGGGCATCGCGGCATGCACGTGGTGATGGACGATGCGTCCCGGCTCGGTCGGGCAAAGAACGTCGTCACGATCGCGCAGGCGCGAGCGGCCGAGGCCGCCCGGAAGAACCGCACCAACTTCAACGTCTTCGACGTCTGACCCGGGAAAGTTGGCATGGCCAAGCTCACGGCGATATCGCCTGTCGGGTGGAGCGACCTGCTCGACTTTGCCGGCACACGGCCGCTGCTGCGGCATGCCTTCATCGCCATGCGGTCGCGCGGCCAGGTCGCGGGCTTCGCCGATGATGACGGGATCCTTGCGCTTGCCTTCCTGGTGCCCGTCGGAGAGGGGTTGGAATTCTGCCTCTCGATCGAGCCTCGCGCGCGCATGCACATGCGAGAGCTGGTTTCCATTGCACATTTAACGCTTTCGCGTCTCGCGGAGACTGTACCGGCAATCCACACCCATGTTGTGCCCGGCAATCGCTCGGGAGAACGCATGGCGCGGCTTGTCGGTTTCCTCCCGGTGGAAGGGGCCGGATCGACACTCTGGCAGTTTGCGGGGCGAAAACGATGACCAATGTCGTCAAAGGGCTTTTCGGAGGCGGCGATAATGGCGCCAAAAAGGCCGCCGAGGAGAGCAAGAAAGCCCAGGCCGTGGCCAATGACCGCCAGCTTGCCGAGTTGAACCGGCAGGACCAGGCGTCGAGCCTAAGCCGCCGTGCGCCGCGGGGCCGCCGCCTGTTCGAGGACGGGCCGGAAACTGCCACCAAGGTGCTTGCCTGATGGCGGAGGATGTCAATCTGCAGTCGGTCAAGCTCCGGTCCGCAAAGGTCTGGCAGCAAAGGGCGCCGTGGGACGGCATCTACCAGGAAGCCTATGATTTCGCGGTGCCGCAGCGGCGGCCCGGACGCGCCGGCGGCTCGAAGACGCCCGATCGGCTCTACGATATGACGGCGCCGATGTCGGCCATGTATTTTGCCGGCAACCTGCAGCGCGATCTTTTTCCTTCAGGCCAGCCGACTTTCACGCTCGAGACCGGCCCGATCGCCGCGATGGCCATCGGGCCACAAGGCGTCAAGGTTTATGATCGCGAGCTCGAGAAGCTGGCGAAGATGATCCACCCGTTCTTTCTCGCCGGCGACTGGGACACGGCAATCCATGAAATGTGCATCGACCTGGCAGTCGGTACCGGCGCGATCATTCCGGTCAAGGGCACGGCGCGGATGCCGGTGCAATTTGCCTGCATTCCCTTCGACCAGCTCGCCGTCGGCGTCGATGCCTATGGCCGGGTGATCTTCGTTTCCTGGAAACAGATGGTCGAGCACGAGCAGCTGCTCGGCGCCTTTCCGGACGGGACCTGGCCGGAGGGTTTCCAGGACGAGGCCAAGGCAAAACCCAGCCAGGAGGTAGAGCTCTTCCAGGACTTCTGGGCCGATCCGAAGGGCGTCGGCTGGCACTTCTGCGCGCATCTGCAGAAGAGCGCCAAGGCGATCAAGCACGAGCGCATGCGCACCCAGCCGATCGCCGTGCCGCGCTATTACCGCGTGCCCGGCGAGCCCTATGGCCGCGGCGTCATCCTGACGGCGCTGCCCTCGATCAAGACCTTGAACAAGGCGCAGGAACTGGCGCTGAAATCGGCTGCCATCAACATGCTCGGCATCTGGGGTTATCGCGCCGGCGGCACGTTCAATCCGGACACGGTGCGCATGGGCCCGGGCGAATTCTGGCCGATGCAGGCAACCGGCGGCGTGCTCGGTCCGGACGTGACCCGGCTCGACCCGGCCTCGGCGCGGTTCGACGTCGCAAAAATGCTGATCGGCGACCTGCAAGACCAGATCAAGACGGCGATGTTCGACACGCGCCTGCCGGAATACCAGGGCACGCCGCGCTCGGCGAGCGAGATCGCCGGCCGTCTTCGGCAGAAAGCCGACGTCCATATTGGTGCCTTCGGCCGCCTGGTCAACGAGATCATGCCGATCATCGTGCCGCGCGTCGCCGAGATCCTGTTCGACATGGGCATGCTGCGCGGCAATCCGATCCAGATCGACCAGTTGCTCGTATCGATCAAGGTGCGCTCGCCCATGCAGGCGGCGCTCAATGCCGACCGCCTCGCGTCGATCGCCAATTACCTCGAGATGGTCGGCGCCATTGCCGGGCCGGACAATGTGCCGCTCTACGCCAATATCGAGAAGGTTCTCGACCGGGTCGCCGACGGCCTGCAGATCGACAAGGATCTGATCCCGGACGAAAACGAAAAGAAGAAGGTCATGGCGGACATGCAGGCGGCGCAGGAGCGCCAGGTCGCCGCACTGTTCGCGGCGAAAGCCGCCGAGGCGGCGCCCAAGATCATCGGCGATGCGGCCACGGCCGACATGAGACAGGCGGCCTGACCATGGTTCTCGTTGGAACGCGTGCGGCAAAGCCGCTTGATCTGCTCGAGCAGGGCATTGCCGGCGGCGGCTGGGACGCCCTCGAGCAACTGATGCTGCCGCAGGAAATGAAGGCCGCCTACCAGCCAAGCGACACGGTGGCCAAATATCTCTACGGGCTTTCGCAAACGGCCCAGGGCCGCGAGATCGTCGAATGGCTGATGGATATCACGGTGCGCCAGCCGGTGCGCATCACGGGATCGACGATCGAGGAAACCGCTTTGCGGGCAGCGACCCTGCAGGGGATCCACGGCGTTGGTGAGACTATCCTCAAGGCGATCGCCGCGGGGGAAAAACTCGTTCATCCAAATGGAGCTGGATCATGAAATTCTTTCTCGACAATCTTTTGCGCAGTCCCGACGACAATGGCGGCGGTGGTGGCGGTGGTGGTGATCCCGCCGCCGCGGCGGCTGCCGCGGCTGCAAACCCCAATCCTGCCGCGTCTCCATCGGCAGGTGATCCATCGGCGGATGCCGCTGCGGCTGCGGCTGCGCTGGCGGCGCCGGTGGATCTCTACAAGCCCGAGGGCGTGCCGGACAACATGATCGGCAAGACTGATCGGGAAACCGCCGACAATATGGCCAAGGCGCTGAAGGGTTATCGCGAGCGCGACAGCCAGAACGTCGTTCCGGACAAGGTCGAAGCCTATGCCGATTTCGGTGCCGACATCGCGCCGGAGGTGAAACCGCATCTGGAAACACTGGCGAAGGATCCGCTGTTCGAACGCATGACCGCTTTTGCCCTGGAAAGCCGCGTTCCATTGCCTGTCTTCCAGGGGATGACGAAGCAGTTTCTTTCCGTCGCCGCCGAAATGGGGATGATGGAACCGCCGATCGACGTGGCGGCCGAGCGCCTGGCGCTGACGCCGGAGATGCACCGCCACCTGCCCGAGGCAGAGCAGAAGACGGCGCGCGAGCAGCGCATGAACGACAATTTCGCCTATCTCGACCAGATGGCGACGACCCCGGCCGACAAGGGCGGGCTCGCCAAGGAAACGATCGAGCACGTCAAGATGATGCTCGGCGATACCGCCAAGGGGCATGAATTCATCGAGTTCTTCCGCGCGAAATCCGGCGGCGGTACCGGGCCCTATATGGGCGGCGGCGCGCCGAATGGCGGCGATCCGCGCGCGGCACTGGCGGCGCGTGCCGGCCTGCCGGAGAACACCTGGGGCAACTCGAAATTCAGCCAGGCTTCCTATGACGCCCTGCAGGCCGATTACCAGAAACTCATCCCGAACGACTGACGCATTTAACGCTTGCCGTCCGGTGCCACTCTCCAGTGGCTACCGGACGGGAGCGACCTGGACAGAACGAAGCGGCTATCCTTCACCGGACCCGCATCAGGCTCCGGCTAATCGGCCCTCACGGTGATTTCGTCCATCACACAACAGAGGGTTTCTCAATGCCTGGTATTCCCAATTGGTTTACTGAAAAGATCCGCGACCAGGTCCGGACGCGCTACCGCGCCAAGGGTGGCTATCTCGACGGCACGATGGTGCGCGGCGAGGGCGGTGCCGGCACCGTCAAGTTCCCGGTCGTCGGCGGTCGCATCGACATGTACGAGCTTTCCGGGGCCATCCAGAAGGTCAAGCTGTCCGATATCAATCTCGACATGCTGCCGCTTCTTACTCGCGACTTCGAAGCGGCGACGACGTTCCGCTCGCAGGATGTCCGCAAGATGGGCCCGAGCCTGCAGGCGGCACTCGCCGAGGAAATGGGGAATTCGGTTCGCCGCAAGCGCGACCGGATGAAGCTCGACGCGCTCAACACCTTTGCTGCTGGCACATCGACGCTCACCGATGCGCCGGCGACCGTCCAGACGATCGGCGACGGTACCACCCGCGTCGACCTTCTCGATGCCATTGCCGTTGCCGACCAGATCTCCGGCGCCGGCTCGGATGACGACGTGTTTTGGGCCATCCCGCATGTCTGGTTCTCCCAGCTCTTGATGTACAAGGAATTTTCCAACGCCGACTATCAGGGCAACAAGGAACTTCCTTTTGCGATGAACGGGCGCGTCGCCAAGAAGACGTTCCGCGGCGTCCACATCATGGCCATCCCCGACGAATATTTCACCTATGGCACGGGCGCTTTCGTCACGGGAACGCCCGGCTTCACCGGAACGGGCTATCTCGACACCTTCGCCTGGTCGGAAAAGGCCGTCGGCTGCGAGATCGAATGGGATCAGGAAAACATGACCATCGATCCCATGCCGGAAATGGAAGGCACGCCGAACCTCTGCAAGGTGCAGCTGTCGGGTGCTGCCGTCGGCCTGCTGCCGGAAGGCGTCAAGCGGATCCGCAAGCTGGCGATCAAGACCGCCGATCGCATCGCCTGATGAGACGGGCGGTCCGCCGCCCGTTTTCACCCTTGTTCACTTCAAGAGGATGCTTCCATGGCTCACGATATCAGGGCGCTCAAGCGCTACAACACCGCCACTCTTGCCGGAAACCGCCAGGTCTCCTGGTACAATTACGCAACGAACGACACGGCATCGGAAGTGGTGGCTGCCGGCTATTTCAATGACGCCCGCAACACCGTCAAGGTCGGCGATTGCGTCGATGCCATCGTCGATATCGACGGCACGATCGACCGCATTTCCTTCCGCTTCACCGCCGTCCCCTCCACCGGCAATGTCACCGTCGCCTATGACGGCGATGCCGCCGGCAGCTGATCGGCTGCTGACCGAGGCCAGGGCCGGGCAACCGGCCCTGGATTTTGACATTCCATCGAGGGGCGCGGCATGAGCATCGACAAACTGGCCATCGTCAATCAGGCGCTTGTCGCGATCGGCGCCGGCGTCGTGTTCTCCATCGATGACGACAGCGACCTCTCAGCGCAGATCCATGCCGTCTGGGATCACCTGATCGACTTCACCTTCGGGATGCATGACTGGACCTTCTGCCGCAAAACCTTCAAGCTCAACCGCCACGCGGATGCCCCCGAAAGCGGCTGGCGCTATGCCTTCGACCTGCCCGGCAACAAGATCGGCGATCCGCTCAAGATCATGTCCCGGGCCGGACAATCTCCCGAACCGCTGCGCAATTACGACCTCGAGGGGCAGGAAGTGCACTGCGAGGAAGAGGATGTCTGGGCGCGCTGCCGTGTCCTGGTCGATCCGGACGTCTGGGATCCTGCTTTCCGCGCTGCCTTCGTGCGCGCCCTCGAGGGCGATCTTTGCATTCCAGTGTTTCAGGATGGGGCCATGCGCGACAGCAAGCTCGTCGAGGCCTTCGGCACGCCGTCGAAGGAAATGACCGGCGGCATGTTCGGCCGGCTGATCGCCCAGAACCGGGCGGCCGCGCCGGTCGGCGCACCGCTTCTCAATGCCGACCCGCTGACCAATGCCCGCACGATCGGCGGCGGCGACTATTCCTGGCATGGAAGGTTCTGACCATGCGGGTGCCCGGCGATCTCAAGAGCTCCGCCAATGCAGGCGAACTGTCGCCCGGCCTGCGCGGCAAGGTCAATATCAAGCAATACTACAACGGCGCGCTGGCGATGAAGAATGTCGAGCCGGTGCCGCAATCCGGCTTCACGCTGGCGCCCAGTTCGCGCCATGTCGAAATCGCCGCCTCGGCCGACTGCCGCTATGGCGTGCTGCGCGTCGATGCCAGCCTGTCCTACCTGCTCGTGTTTACCGTCGGCGAGATCCGCGTCTTCCGGAATTCCTCGGTCCGGGTCGCGACGATCGCGGCAAGCTGGGTGACGGCGCCGATCCTGCCGGAGCTGACATTCTTCGGCGAGGCCAACACGTTCGGCGTCTGGCATGAAAGCCTGCAAACGCGCCGCCTGTTCAAAAATCCCGCCGACGACACCGTCTGGACGGTCGATTTCTGGCCCTATCAGGACATCCCGGAGGTCGATCTCGGCGGCACCTACGCGAAGACAACTGACAAATGGCAGTTCTATGTGCGCTATACGGACGGCACGGTGGCGCTCGTCATGTCAATTTCCATCGAGGGAAACACGTCCGACGGTGTGACACTGAAAAATGCCGTCCCGGCTCAGATCAAGCCGTCTGACGCCACCCTGACGGATTGGCAGACCTTTGCAACCGCGCTCCAGGCGCAGGCGCGGCTTCTGCCTGGAATGAACAGCGGGCTCGAGATCGTTCATGACGATACCGTCAGTTACAGCGGATACAAGGTGTTTACCGTCCAGTTCGACGGAACCCTGAAAGGCGACGAATTCCAGTTCGATGCGCGGATCCTCAACACCTCCGATGCCAGCGTCATCGCCTCCCACATCGTGACCGGCAAGACGGATGGCGAGCCGCTGGTGAGCGGCAGCAAGGGTTGGTTTGCCGGCATGGATCTGTTCCAGGACCGGGCGATCTATTACGCCGCAATGGCGCGCCGGGCTTCGATCGCCATGAGCAAGGTGGCCGAATATTTCACGCTCAACACAAAGGATCAGTCCGACAATGCCGCCCGCCTCGAGGCGCTGCGGACGATTTCATCAGAGCGGATCCTGCACGTCATCGAGGGGAAATATCTGCTCGCCTTTACCGACGAGGCGGAATGGTTCGCGACGAACCGGACGATCGTGCGCAACGAGCCGATCAACTGGGTTCGCACTACGGAGAACGGCTGCCGCGCGAATTGTCGGCCGCAGGTGCTGGAGGGCTTTGTCTGGTACGTCAACAAGGATGGCTCTGTCCTCTATTCCACCAGCTATGACGATGTTTCCACCAGCTTCCTCGCCGACCCGGAAAGCCTGCTCGCGACGCATCTGATCGCGGGCGTGAAGCGCATGTGCGTCCAGAAGAAGGTGAACAACAACAATGTGTCGCGGCTGTGGATGCTGCGCGACGACGGCCGGCTGATCTACGCCGTCGTCATCAAGAGCCAGGAGATCATGGCTGTCGTCGAGTGGATCCCGGCCGCCGGCGGACTGGTGAAGGAAATCGCCGTCGATGGCCAGCAGCGGGTGTCGATCGCCGTCCAGCGCGGCGCGACCGTCAGCCAGGAACTGCTCGAGGAAGCGGCCGGCAATGTGTTTCACGACGGCGTCGATGTGTCCACCGACCTTGCCGGCATTGCTTCGGGGCTGTCGCGCTTCGAGGGTAAAACTGTTTGGGCGCGGATCAACGGCTTTGTCCTGGGGCCTTTCGCGGTTTCGGGCGGCGCGATCGCGACGGACGAACCGGTTTCGACCGCAACAGTCGGGCTGTGGCAGCCGCCGAATTTCGAAAGCATGCCGTTCGTGAAGGTGCTGCAGGACAATTCGATCCTGCAGCGACCAGGCCGTGTCCATACGGTCAATCTTGCGCTGATCGACACGGAAAGCATTGCGATCGGCGCCAACGGATCGCCGCCAAAGAATGTGCCGTTGGCGCGGTCGAGCGACGATCTCAGCATCGCGCCGGTTCCGTTTACGGGCAAGAAAACCGTCTCGGGCCTGAATGGCGTCATCGAGGGGCCGACGGTTCGCATAACGCAGACGCGGCCAGGCCTTTTGCGGGTTCGCGACTATCTTCCGGGGGTGAAGCTCTGATGCAGGCAATATTTTCCTTGTTTACCGCCGGGGCGGGCGCGGCAGGAACGGCGGGTGCCGGTGCTGCCGCCGCCGGCGCTGGTGCTGCCGCAGGCGCCGCGTCGTCGTTTTCGCTGGCGAGCTTGCTGCAGGGCGGTGCGACCGTGCTGTCGATGTTCTCCTCGATCAATGCCGGCAATGCCGAGGCCGAGCAGCTGGAGCTGCAGGCTGAGGATGCTGCCCGGGAAAAGCCGCTCGAAACCCTGCAGGGGATCTCGCGGCGCACCGGCCTGAAGCGGGCGGCGGCCGACAGTATCGGCGCCATGGACGTGGCCTATGCGGCCTCCGGCACGGATCTTTCGTTCGGAACGCCGCTGCAGGCCCGCAAGGATGCCTATCGCGAACTGGATGTCGGGCTCGAGGCGGATGCAGGAACCCAGATGACGCGCACGGCTCGCCTCGAGGAACGTCGGAAAAATTTCCTGCGCATGGCCGGCCGCGCCAAATCCAAAGGTATCTGGGACGCGATCGGGACCGGCTTCCAGGGCGCCACCGCAATTGCGAACAGGGGATAATTCATGGCGAACAAGCGTCTCGACCCGGTGACCTACCGGCCGTTCCGCAGCGAGCCGCTGCTTGCCGAGGGACTTCTTGCTGTTGCCCGCGACAATGGCGACCTCGAGCGGCGCGTTGCGGCCGGCCTGGCGCGCATGGCGGACACGTTTGGCGAGAGGGCCGACCGGCAGGCGGCGCGCGAAGGGGCGCTTGCGGGCGCGCGCGATGCGGCCGCCGGCGCGCCGGGCATGGCAACCGTCACCGGCGGACAGCAGATCGGCTCGGTTTCGGCAAGCGCCGGCACGGGCGTGCGCGTCGTGGTTCCGCCGGCACAGGTGCGCGTTTCCCTTTCGCGTGCCGCCCAAAGGCATGGTGTCGACGAAACCGCGCTGATGGAGACGGCGCGGCTCGAAAGCAATTTCAATCCGAATGCGAAAAATCCCAATTCCTCGGCCGGCGGGATCTTGCAGTTTATCGACAGCACCGCCCGGCAATATGGGCTGGCCGACAAGTTCGACCTCGAGCAGGCAGCCGACGCGGGCGCACGGCTGATGAAAGACAATGCCGCCGCGCTGACAAAGGCGCTCGGCCGGGCTCCGACCGCCGGTGAGCTTTACCTGGCGCACCAGCAGGGCAGCGGCGGCGCGATCAAGCTGCTCGCCAATCCTTTCGCGAAAGCCGCCGATCTGGTCGGCGCCGATGCGGTGCGGCTGAATGGCGGATCTGCGGACATGTCGGCGAACGATTTCGCCAATCTCTGGATCGGCAAGGTCAATGGCGGTGGCGCTCCGATTGCCGCTCCGGAGGGCGGCTCGTCCTATACGCCGCTGCCTGCGGCGTCGGTGGCGCCGATCTCCGTGACGCCGATCGCGACGCCGGTGACCGTGACGCCCGGGAAGGCCGGCACGTTCCGCCCATCCGGCAGCGACACGATCTATGGGCGGGCTTATACCGTCGAGGGAACCCGCACCTATCTGGAAGAACTTGACCTGACCATGCGCGCCGACCAGGCGGCGGTCTATGAGGCTTACCAGGACGATCCCGACAAACTGCAGGATGCGCTCGGCGAGCTCGAAACCGCCCATATGCGCGAAAGCGTCTTCGATGAGATCGCGCCGGATTACAGCCGGGCTTTCCGCTCGAATGCGCTGACGCTGGTCAGCCGGGCGCGATCGGAGAAGGAAAAGCAGGTGAAAGCGCAGGCGCGTGTCGAGTTTCTCGACCGCGTCGGCGAGTATGAGGACCGCAAAGCCCAGACCCTTGCCGGCATAGATCCGCGCGATCCGGAGGCGGGTGCGGCGCTGGCCGACGTCCAGGCGTCGATCGACGCGCATTATGACGGCGCCGTTGCGCGCGGCGTACTGACGCCCGGCGAGGCGGCGCTTGCCAAGCGGCAGAGCCGGTCGGACGGCACTGTCGGCTTTTATGTCAAGCAGGCGGGCAATCTTCGTCCCGACGAGATCGGCGCGATGCGGGCGGAAATGCAAAAGGATTTTGCAGCCGGCGCGCTCGAGGGCGTTTCTGCTGCCGATTGGGATCGGATCAACGAGGGACTGGCGGCGGCGCAGAAGGCGCGCGAGACGCAGGATGTCCAGGCGAATTCGGCGCTTGTGGCGCGGGGCAACGACCTGGCGAAACGGATCGCCAGTGGCCAGCCGGTCACCGCAGAAGAGCTCGCGCGCTTCCAACTGGATGCCGGGACCGCGCCGAAAGGCGGCGAAATCGTGCAATCGACGCTTGCCCGCATGCGGGTTTCCGACGCGATCCGCAAGCTGCCGATCGGGCAGGTCGAAAAACTGCTGCCGAAACTGCTGGCCGGCGAGGGAGGGACCGCGCGGCCGGAAGACATCGAGTTTGCGCGCGGCCAGGTGGAGAAGCATCGCAAGGAACTGGCGACGGATCCGCTCGGTGTTGCCGAGCGGTTCGGCGTCCTGCCGATGACGGAAAGCCTGCCGATCGGCGAGGGCGTCACCGTCGACCAGGCGGAAAGCGCCTTTGGCTCGAGGATGGCGGATGCGGACGCCGCGGCGGCGCATTTCGGAGTGCAGCCGCGCTATTTCCGGCCGCAGGAAAAGGCGGAGATCAAGGCGCTGGTCGCGACAGATCCGGATGCGGCGCTGGCGATCGCCGCCGGCGTCGTGTCCAGCGCCGGGCCGAAGGCATCTAAAATCCTGGCCGAACTGGGGACTGATGCGCCCGGCCTCGAGCAGGCCGGCACGATCATGGTGTTGGGCGGCGATGCCAATGCGGCGCGCGATCTTATCGCCGGCTATGGCAAGACGCCGGACGGCAAGGCCTATCCGGAGATGCCGGTGACGAAACAGCGGCCGGTGGCGGCCGAGCTTGTCGGTTCGGCCCTGGTGTTCGACCCGGCGGCGGGCCGGACCTTCCAGGCGGGCGCCGGCGCGATAGCGCGCAAGCGGCTCTACGATGCCGGCATCGACCCGAAATCCGCCGATGCTAAGCCGATTTTCGAGCGGGCGCTGAATGAGGCTGCCGGCGCGACATTTGCCGGCGATGTGCAGTTTGGCGGATTTGCGGGCTATGACCCGGGCTTTCGCTGGAAGGAGCGGCAGGTTGTGGTGCCCGGCAATATCCGCGCGGATCTGTTCGTCGATGTCGTGGGCGCGCTGACCGATGCGGATCTCGGCGGCGCGGCCGGGAAGAACGGCAAGGCCTGGCGGGCAAGCGATTTCCAGAATGCCATGCCCGTGCGGGTCGATGGCGGTCACGTCTTTGCGCTCGGAGATCCGGCGACGGGATCCCCGATGTTCATTTCCGATGCATCCGGCCGGCCGATCGTGCTCGATTTCGAGGGCGACCTCGGCAAGCGCCTGGCGGCGCGCATTCCGGAGGCTTTCCGCTGATGTTCGTTTCGATCGACGCCCTGCCGAAAAGCTCAACCGACGGCCCCGAGGATTGGGGCGACGCCTGGTCGCGGCTGGCTGGCGCCAGCGACGACACGCAAAAGCTGATCGAGAATTTCAACGCCGGACAGGATGCGCTCGACGCGGCCTATCAGCGCCGTATTGAAGCGATCGAGCAACTGACCGGCACAAGCCTGCCGAACCCGATGCGGGTGGCGTCCGAGCGGCAGAAGAGCATGGCGGCGCTGACGAGCACGATCCCGCTCGGCGATCTCCTGCCGGAGCTGCGCCGCGAGGAGGAAGCCGCCTTCGATGCAAAGGCGCTGCAGCTCGCCGATCGCTATCCCCAGGTGAATTCCATTCTTGGCACCGGCATCGAGGCGCAGCGCGACCAGGTGATGCGCGACGCCGAGCAGGAAGCGGGGGTGGCGGCGATGTCGCCAGCGCTGGGGACGATCGGGCGTTTCACGGCGCAGCTCGCCGGCGGCCTGAAGGGTGCCGCGCGCGACCCGTTCCAATGGGGTATGGCGACCTTCGGTGCGTCGGGATCGACGGCAAAAACCGTTGCGGGCCGGATTGGCCAGACGATGCTGACCGAATTCCTTTTGAACGGCGGGCAGGAAGCGGTGCTGCAGGCGGCGAGCCAGGAGCGCAAGCGCACGGCCGGCGTCGAACACGGGCTTGAAAACGCCCTGAAGAATATCGGCATTGCCGGTACGTTCGGCGCGCTGTTCGGCGGAACCGTGCAGGGCGGCGCCGAGGTGGCGCGGCTGTTCAAGCTCGGCGAGGGCGGGGCGGAACGGGCGGCGCGGCTGCTCGATGGCAGGCCGGAGCGCGGCGATATCGAGACCTTCGCGGCCGAGACCGGCGTTTCCATCTCTCCCGACGAATTGTCGCTGATTTCGCGCTCATTTGAGGAGCGGACGCTCGACGACATCATGGTTCCCGAAAATGCGACGCCGGACGATATCGCGCTGATGTCGGCGGCAATCCGCCATGCGGAGGATCCGGACCGGTTTCCGTCGCGCGAGATCGTCGAGCGCGCCATGATGGACCGGAGTGAGGCGGGCGGACGCACACTTTCCGCCGACGATTACCAGCGGATCTATGACGGCGATGAACCGGCGGTGGATGCTTATCGCGCTCGTCCGGACCAGGGCATCGAGCGGGCCGCGGCCGGGAGCGGCGGCCAGATCCCGGCCGATGTCAGGGACGGCGTGCGCGCCGCCGATGCCGGTGTCGATCTTGCCGATACCTTCGATAACGATCCGATCCGCGACCAGCACATCCGGCCTGCAGAAGCGGCCGAACCGTTCGACCAGGCGGCCATGGCGAAGGCCGAGACGCTGGCGGGGGACTTCGTCGAGCCGAAACTCGACAAGGATGGCAATATCGCCAGCATGTTCGAAATGCTGCCGTTTGAAGACGGCAATGGCAACAAGACGCCGATCACCATCGGCCAGGCGCTCGAGATCGCCGACCAGCCGAATTTCCATGCGGACCTTCTGGAGGCGTGCACGCTGTGAGTTTGAGAGATTGCCTGAATAGCGCGGTGGAGCAGGGCGCCATCAACAGCCGCCAGGCCGAAGAGCTGAACCGCTATTATGAGGCGCGCTTCAAGCGCAAGCGGGCGGGCATGACGGAAGCCGAGGCGAAGAAGGCGGCGCGCGACGAAGTGGTGGCCTCGCTCCGATCGGAGGCGATGGAGCAGCGACGCCAAGTGCTGCTGACCGAAGCACGGCGCAAGGAGATCGCCGATTTCATCGAGAACTATCGCGATCTCAAGGGGCGCGAAAACCAGCTCGACGCGGTGCTGTCGCTGATGATCCACAATGGCTACAAGGGCACATCATCGATGGCGGGCAAGGCGAACGCGATCATCGCCATGGCGCATCGGGACCTGGCGGAAGCCATGGACCATTTCCGCCGCTCCGGACCGATGGGCAATTACCGCAATTCGGTGGATCTGCCGGACGTGATCCGCGCCATGCATGGCGAGAAGACGAGCAACCCGGCCGCCCGGGCCCTGGCCTCGGCGCTCTCCGGGGTGCTCGAGGATCTGCGCCTGCGCTTCAATGAGGCGGGCGGCGCCATTCCCAAGCGCGATGATTGGGGGCTGCCGCACAGCCACGACCCAGCGAAAATTCGGGCGCTCGGTGGCCCGGGCGTCGATCTCGATGCCGCCCGGCAGAAATGGAAGGATTTCATCCGGCCGCTGCTCGACGTCGATCTGATGAGCAATCCGAAAACGGGCGAGGTGATCGGCGCTGACGGGATCGATAATTCGCTCGACTATGTCTTCGACAGCATCATGTCCGACAATTGGGCGCACCGCGTTCCCGAGGCGCGCGCTTTCGGCAAGGGCAAGGTGGCGAGCCGGTACCAGGACGGTCGCTTCCTGATCTTCAACGACGCCCAGGGCTGGATCGACTATAACAATGCTTTCGGCAAGACCGATCCGATCTCGGCTATTTTCAACCACATCAACGGCGTTGCGCGCGATATTGCGGCGATGGAGCGTTTCGGGCCGAACCCGGATGCGACGGTGGAGTGGCTGAAACAGAGCATCCAGGCGGAAATCGGCAAGCGCCAGGCCGGCCGTGTCGCCGGCGTGAAGATCCCCGGCCTGTCCTCGGGCAAGATCGCCGCTTATCGGATCGACAGCCTCTGGCGGGCGCTGCGCGGCCGCGAGACGGTCTGGGACGCGCCGGCGCAATATGCGTCCGACATCCGCAATGTCGCGACGTCGGCCATGCTGGGCACGACGTCGATCCTGGCAGCTGCAACGGATCCGTTCGTCTCGGCCGCTGCGCGTCGGCTGGCCGGCCTGCCGGTCACCGTCACCATGCACAAGATGGTGGGCGCCATGGCGAAGAGCGGCGACAAGGCGGCGATGGCGCGCCGGGCGGTGATCTGGGACGATTTCATGCACACGATGAACGACCAGGCGCGGTTCGTCGATCAGATGTTCGGGCACGAATGGTCGAAATGGCTGGTGGATCGGTCGCTGACCATCAATGCGCTGAAACCCCTGACGGAAGCGCGCAAGCGGGTGGAGGCGGGCGCCTGGCACGATACGCTCGGCGGCTTTGCTCGCGACAATGCCGACTGGATCGACCTGCCGCCGCTCCTGAAAAAGACCATGGAAGGCTTTGCGATTGGCGCCGACGACTGGCACCGGATGCGCGCCGGCGTCGACGAACTCGGCTTCCTCGATCCTGGTGGCGTGATGCAGCGGACCGGCGATCGGCGGCTTGCCGAGAAATATGCCGAGATGATCGCGCAATGGGCGGAACGATCTGTTCCTTCCGGAGATCCGCGCATCAAGTCGGTGCTGACAGGCATCGCGCCGCGCGGCACGGTGACCGGCGAAATCCTCGATTTTGCGACCCAGTTCATGAGCTTCGGCATGTCCTTCACGGCCCGCCAGCTCGAGGCGCACTATGTTTATTCGATGATCGCCAAGAGCTCGGCCGGCAAGGTTGCCCGAGGCGGCTATTACTTCGCGGCGATGGCGGTGCCCTTGACGCTCGGCGCTGCCTTCTACCAGCAAGTCAAGACCATGCTCGACGGCAAGGATCCGGAGGATATGTCGTCGGTGTCTTTCTGGACGAAGGCTTTCGTCAAGGGCGGCGGCGGCGGCCTGTTCGCCGATTTCATCGACAAGGCGGAAAACCGGTTCGGTGGTTCTCTGGCATCGACCATCGGCGGACCGGGCGTCGCCTTCATCAGCGACACGGCCGACATGACGCTGCGCGGCGTGCATTCCATCATTGCGGGTGTGACGGGCGACGAAGAGAAACTGAAGGATGCGAGGATCGGCAAGACGGTCACCGATTATGTTGGCCGCTATACCCCGGTGCTCTCGTCGCATCCCGCCACCAGGCTCGCCTATCGGCGGCTGTTCGTCGATAATCTGCAGTGGCTGGCGGATCCGGACGCGGACAGGAGCTTCAAGGCGAAAGCGCGGCGAAACAGCCAGTGGTGGGAGCCCGGCAATCTGACGCCGACCCGCCTGCCTGATCCTGCGACCGCCGGCGGTGAGTAGCCACATTTAACGGCGCGCGCGCGACCGCATGATCGCTCTCATCATTTGATGAGGGCGCCATGGCTGACACTCCCTATCCGATCCCGCGCGAGGCGCGGCAAAGCGCGATCCTTTCCGGCGATGGCCTGAACGCCACCTATGGTCCCTTTTCCTGGAAGATATTCGACACTGTCGACGTGTCTGTGTGGACCAGGGCGCTCGGCGATACTGATTTCTTCCCGACCACGGTGGCGGTTTCGAAAGTCTCCAACCTTCCGCAGGATTATTTCACCGTCACATTTGTCGGCGTGTTGCCGGAAACGACGGATTTCATTGTCGTCGGCGACCGATTGCATGAGCGCAGCTCCGGAATTACCCGAGGGCACCAGCTGGACCCGGCGGCGCTGGAGAAGGAGCTCTCCAAGCAGGGCACCGTGCTCCAGGAGCATGCGCGGGAACTCGGCCGTGCTGTGCGTGTCGGTTTCGGGGAAACGCCGACCGATCTGCCGGCTTCCGACGGGAAAAGCCTGATCGGCTGGAATGGCGGCGAGCTTGTCAATCGCGAGCTCGAGGCGGACCTCCTTGCCGCCGCCGCCCTGGCGGCCGATGCGGCACGACAGATCTGGGAAGATTTTCTTTCGGCCGCGTCGCCGCTTTTTGCCGTCAAGCTGAATAGCGTGACGGCCGATGGCAATCTGGATTATCCGCTTTCCTCCCGGGTGCCTGGCATCAACGGACATCTCCATGTCAACGGCTATGTCGGCGGCGTGAAGCAGCCGAAGGACGGCGCAGCCTATCTCATCGTCGATGACGGAGCGACGTTTCGGCTGTCGGAATATCCCGGGGATGATGTTTCGCTCTACGTGGAAAGCGCCGCCGGCTTTGCGATGCCTGCCAATGCGACCATGCCGTTCGTTTTCGACAACGAGGCGGCGTTCGAGGGCGCCACGATCCCGAGCACCTATGGCTATATCGATGTCGCGGGCGAGGCGACGGCCTCTGATGGTGGCGGGAAACGCTGGAGGCGGCTGGCTGACGCGCCGCTTCCGGTCCAGCCCTGGCACAAGCAGGTGGACAGCAAGTGGTTTGAGCTTGGAGAACCAAACGGTCTCTCAGTGAGCATCAAGGCCTTCGGTGCCCGGCTGTCGCCCAGTCAGACGCCGGCGCAACGGCGACAGAAAATTCAGATCGCCCTCGACTGGGGTGCTCAAAAGGGTGTCTGGATCGACATTCCTGCAGGTGTCTGGATCGTCGATGGCGATCTCTTCTACCGGGATGGAAGCAGAGTTCGTGGCGCGGGAAAAACAATCTCCACCGTGATCCTCAGCGATGACGCCGATGTTGAGTGCTGCGTCTTCAGGCCCGAAGATTTGGACGTGCGGACTACCAACGTCAAGATGATGGACCTGACGGGCGACGCAAATGCGGACCGGCCAACGGTCATGGCCAACCCGGTGAACAGGCCGGCCGGCACAGCATTTCTGATCGCACATACGACGGGCTTCACCGGGGAAAACTTGCAGGGCAAGAACGCCGTCTTGCACGGTATCGATATTGCGCCTGGTGGTGACCTCGACGGAGACGGCATCCGCCAATACAAGCATCCAGGCGGGGTGGGTGTCTATTCCGGCAAGCGCTCCGAATTTGTTCTGCTGCAGAACTGCGAAGGCTGTCTGGCCGGGGACGATGCTATCACCACGCACCATTGCGGTCCCGGCATCGTTCTGATCAACAGCTACGTTCATACGGCCAAAAAGAAGTTCCAGACGGCCGCATCGCCGAACGGCTTGGAAATTGACGACGGTTCGAGCGATGTGGGGATTTTCGGTGTCTACGGGCACGATGTGAACCGGCTCCTGGCGATTAAGTGCCATGCCACCGAAGCAGCCGCGCGGCGCGTCCGGGCGTTTGGTGTGGATGCGTGGCGCTGCACCCAGGCAGTTTTCCTGGGCGACGACAACGCGACCACGATTGATGACACGCCGAATTTCTCGGTTGATATCGTCGTGGACGGGGTCCACTACCGGGAGCCGCTACGGGCCGACCCCGCCAATACAAATTCGCTTTCGGCTGTCCAAGTACGGGCGTTCACCGGGGCAACCGTCAAAGGTGTCCGCGTAGATGGCGCTGACGCTGTCGAGGCCCTCGGCAACGCGATTATCTTCACCGATGGCGCCCGGGCTTGTACCGTTTCCGATTACACCATCAGGAATTGGGCGAGTGGTCTCACGCCGGTTGTCCAGATCGGCACAAACTCTATCGGAAACAGCCTTCTTAACGGACGCTTGGTCAACTGCCAGGCAGAGGTCGGCGTCAGCGTTCTTGGCAGTAACTCGCACATCATCGATGGCCTCTATGGCGACGGAAGCGCGGTTGCAAACAGCGTTCTCTTGAGCCGTTCATCTTCCAACCCGTTCACGAACGGCATTGCGATGAACGTCGTGGGGTCGGGCTATACCAGCCTGCGGTCCCAAGGCGGCACGACTGCCACGCGCCACCGCAATGTCATGTTGGGGGATGTCACAAACGATGGCTACCTGCATGCCGGATCGTTCACGAACAGCGACTTCCACCGTCTTTATGCCGACAAGGCCGAAGGCTCGGAGATGCTGCGTATAGACGACCAGGCCGTAAGCCTGATGCGGGCCTACACGACCGGCCGCGAGTTCTACAACGTGAATGTTGCGGCGCACGTGCTCGGCATCAACATGAACAATACCACGAGCCGATCGATCAATGCGAACGGCACGATCAATGCGTCTGGCGCTGACGTTGCGGAATACCACGAGGTCAAGCCTCATCTTTACGGGTCTGTCGCGAAGGGGGCCATTCTCGGCTTTGCTGCCGATGGGCTTCTGACTGATCGCTTTGCCGACGTCGCGGGGCGGTTCGTGATGAAGAGCACGTCTCCCAATCTCGTCGGTGGCGACACATGGGGAGAGGCTGGCCGCATCTGCGAACAGTACGGCCTCGAACCTGTCGGAGAAATGCCGGAACTATCCTTGCCAGACATGGAAGGCGATGAGCCAACCGAGCAGGATCGGCAGTTAGTGGCTGACCTTCGCGCCGAACACGCTGCGAATGTTGATGCGTACCATGATCGGAAGTCGGCATTTGACGAAGCTCTTGAGGCAGAGCGGGCTAAGTGGGACCGCATAGCCAAGAGCGGCTATGTCCCCGTCAACATCGCCGCCTCGAGCGCCGATATCGGCAGATACCTGGTGCCGGTCGATGATGGCGGCGGCGGCATCACGGCGACCCTGGTGGATATGGGTGCGGCGGAGGACGCGGCAACCACGATTGCGGCGCTCAAAGCCGTGCAGAAGGCCTATCGCCGCTCGATCGGCGTGGTGATCGGCGTGGCGGATGACGGCCGTGCGCTCGTTGAAGTGAAGGTAGGGTGAGCCATGACGCTTAGAAAACTTGACGCGCGACGGACCGAGAAGGGTGACCGCCTGGTCGGACGCGATCTCACGCATTTGTGGGGGCACGATGCCGCGGGCGCAAGCGGGAAGGTTTCCCTTGACTGGCTGCGCGTTGCCCTTGGCGCATTCGACACCGAAGCCGATTTCACCGCCGCGAACATTCCGCCTCAAGTGAATTCCGTCTTTGTCTACGGATATTCCGCAGTGGGCGATGGTGGCCAGCATGAGAAGAAGCGCGTTTCCCGACCTGGCGGCGCGGGGATCATCGCGAACGCCAAATATAATACTGGCGGCCTATGGACTTTCGACGGTCAAGCCACGTCGAGGTGGTCGTTTGTCCTGAACCCGCAAGGCGTTGCCCCTACGAAAAGGGCGCTACGGTCTTCAGGTGCTGATGTTGACGCATCTGTTGGCGCGGCCTATCAGCGCGGGATTCTTGCGGAATATTACCCCGTTACGGCGGGGAAGAACTACATATGCAGAGGCACCCTTGACTCAGCCCTAACGCCAAAAGGAACAGGGCAGGTCAGCGTATTTTGGTACACTTCTGGCAATGTGTTCATCTCGTCCAACGTTGCATTTAGCGCAGCTGCTTCCTCAATCGGGATCGCGCAGAATTTCACCGGGAGCGCTGTGGCACCGGCGACTGCCGCCTATGCTCGGATTGTTTGCGATCATGTCCGAGACGGCAGCAACATTATCGGCGGTACGATTGACTTCTACAATCTCGACCTTTCTGAGGTCGGGGTAGTCTACCCATCTTACAAGCAGAGCGCGGACGGAGCATGGTGGCAGATTGTCCCCGGCGATGTCATCCGTCTCGAAATGTTCGGGGCCTTCCCGCACATTGAATGCGAGGCCGAAACCAAGGCTTGGCACGATGCTTGCGCAACGAAGCCGAGCTATCTTCACCTGATGCACCATGACAGGCATGTGCGCAGGATGAAATGGCGCGATTTCTGGGACGACACCACCGAAATGCTGTGTTCGGCCGGGCAGACGAAAGCGGACAGTGCCATCAACATGAAGACGGCAACCGTTGACGTCACCTATGGGGGCACTCTGACCCATACCCCAGGCTATGGCATCACCGGGGATGGCACCAGCGGCTACATTTCACTTCCTGCCTGGAACACATTGCTTGCGCAGGACAATGGCACGATCGCGCTTTATTCGATTGGCGGAACGACCACTGGCTATGTTGTTTCCAGCAATGCCGGCGGTTCGGGTGCGAACATCACGATCAACCCGTATGACGTCAGCGGGAATTATCTGGTCCGGTTCATGAATAACGCCAACGTTTGGGGCACTGCGTCGAGCAAGGACGGTGTACGTATCCTGACGCGCAGCTCGTCGGCCGGCTTCAACAGCTACTATGATGACGAGATATTCAAGCGCTACCCGACTGCGACGAGCACCACGCTGACCACATCGACGGGCTTGCTCTTGAGTTCCGGACTGTCGCAGTTCAGCAATCATACAGTTCGTATGTTCGTCGCCATGAACCGGGGCTTGACGGATATCGAAGCTGACGCTCTCTCCTTGTTCATCCGCCTGTACGTGGACGGCTTGAGCGGTGTGATCGGCAAGGGGCCATCGTGCGACTCTATCGGCTTTACGGTGCGGACATCTGACACTGACATGGCCGCTGCCTTTGATGCAGCAACAGATTTTGCGCAGCTGACCGGCGCGAAAGTGATGCTCGGTTATGGAACCTATCTGGCCAGCGATAGCTATCCGATCAAAGGCAATGTGCACACATTTGGGGTTAGCCGGCGCGGCACGATTATCAGGCAAACAGCTGCGGCTAATAATCTCGTCCCGGTCTATGGCCCACGACATAAGCGAGGTGGAGAGGCCGGAAGCGTAATTCACAACCTTTGCCTTGACGGGGCCACGACGGCCCGTGGTCACGTCATCGGAAATTCGCCAGGCGGGAGCGGCATCAGTACGCTCGGCACAAGCTATGGTGAAGCTTACGACCTCGATATCATCGAGGCTGTGCTTCACGGGATTGACTTATGCAACAACGGCGAGTTGCAGGCCGGCGTACCTAAGTATTCTGCCGCTCCATCGGCATCAAAGCGCGATGTTGGGATTGCAAGTCACGGCTGGCAAATTAAGCGCATTCATCTAGAGAATTGGGGCGATGACGCCGTTACGTTCCATTATAGCCACAGCAGCCACTTCGAGGACATCAGTGGATATTTTGCCAGCGGGCGCATCGGCTATGAAAACAGCATGGTTGTCGAAGCGGATGACGGCTGTTGGGGGATTACTGTTCGAGGGGTCTACGCTCGCGGTGTGCCGCATGCCGTTGGGATCAAGTGTCATGCGGATAATCCTCCTCCTTCCGGCATCAAAATGTACGACGTGGTCGCAGAGATGTGCGGGCGAGGATGCTCTATCTATTCGTCAGCTGGCGTAGGTGTGGGAGACTTCGGCGAAGATAATCATATCGACGGCCTTCGCTACACTCGTCCGGCAGATTGGGCGCCAGGCCTTCAAGAGGTAATGCCACTCTACATCAGCAACATGAAGCACGTCACGGCCAAGAATATCTATTTCTCGGCGCGTGTCGGGGATGCCTTCCTGTGGCGGGGCATTTATGTTTCTGCCGGCGCTCAAAACGTCTTGGTTGATGGCTTCACGGGTGTAAACTGGGTTGTCCCTGATGGGGTAACGTATGGGTCGACAACGTTGGATGGGGCTACTGTTCGAGTTTCGGGCGGGCCATCTGACGTCACATTCCGGAATGGTACGCTCCTCGGTTGCGGCAAATACGCTATTTGGGATAGCGGCTCCACAAGGCCAGACTACGACAACATACGGCTGGGTGGAACGTCGGTCGCAGGCTCTATCGGCTTCTGGATTAGCACTTCGGTGGCTGCATCGAAGGCAACGAACCGAGCGATCAAGGTAATATCAGGCTTCGCAACCGAGCAGACCATCGTCGCGTAACGGTCGGTACCGGCTGAACAGGCGCGACCGGCTGGCTCTCATAAGGCTTGGCCGGTTTCGCCGGCTCTCTCGGCAATTTCTTGCTCCATCGTATCCCGGTCCTTTTGACTTCGGCCGGGATACCTACAGCCACGCAGCCGGGCGGGATTGGTTTCGTCACTACCGAATGGGAGCCGATCACGGTGTCGCTTCCGATCGTCAGGCCTTTCGAGACCGTGACGTTTTCCGCTAGCCAAACCCGATCCTCAATCACGATATCGGCGGAATGGTTGATGCGGTCTCCGCTGTCGGCGTCAAAAATCGCGTGTTGATCGCACGCCCGGATGACGACATTGGAGAAAAGGCAGTCTTTGCCAATCAGGATTTTCACGCCTTCATAAAGCACCAGCCGGCTGGGTCGCTGAAAATAAGTGCCATTCCCAACTTCAAGCAAGCAGTCGGGATCAATTCTGACGTTGCCCGATATCATCGTCTTGTCGCCAAAGCGCATAGTGGCGTGTCCCAGCGGGCAGACAATCGCCAGCGCCTTTACCGTACATCCCTTGCCGAAAACGATGTGATTTCCTGACCTCCCGAATTTGCCGAGATTGAAAATCAGGTCGCTGATGCCTCCCTTCGGAATAGGTCCTGAATAGGTGTTCCCCGCCTTAACGTAAGCCTTCAGGCTATCTTCAACGCTCAGGTTTTTCCCAAAGATCATCAATTTTGCCCGTTCAATTTCTTCTAAGCTTCGATCCTAAAGTGTCAGGATCGAAGGCCACAAGCCTAGATATTCCAGCATCACGACCACCGCCACCAGGCCGACTGCAGCCGCCATGGCAACCACTCGCGTTTTAGACGGCGGATGCCGGACCCAATAAGACATTCTCATAACTAGTCGTATCAGTGCTTCCATCGGCAAACGATAGCGGCGCGGATACAGGCAGGCAATCCCGTCACGAGATACTCAACGGGCGGGATCATCTCGCTGAAGTCCGCGACCCTCATTTGACGATGCCTGAAAAGGCCTAGGCTTCAGCATCGACCATGCTGGAGCCTTTTCATGCCGGACCGTTTCGAGATCTGCCATGCCATCACTGCCGCCTGGGAGGGCGGGTGGAGCGACCACAAGGCCGATCCCGGCGGAAAGACCATGTACGGGGTGACGCAAGGCACCTACGATGCTTGCCGCCGGCGCTGGGGCCTGCCGATCCGTTCGGTCCGCGACATCACCATGAAAGAGGCGCTGCGGATCTTCCGCGAGGAATTCTGGGACAAGTGCAATGCGGCCCAGCTGTTTCCTGGCGTAGACCTGGCCGTCTATGACGCCTCGGTCAATTCTAGCGTTTCGCGCGGGCGCAAATGGCTGATGGCCTCGATCGGAGGCAAGCCGGACGATACGGTCAAGCGGATCTGCCGGGCCCGGCTTTCCTTCATGCAGTCCCTGAAGATCTGGAAAAGCTTCGGCAAAGGCTGGGGCCGGCGCGTCGCCGACATCGAGGTCAAGGGTGTTGCCATGGCGCTGGCGGCCCTGGGCGCGACGCAGGGCAGGATTAACGCGGAAGCCATTGCCGAAACCAACAAGGCGAGAACGACGGCGCACACGGCCGATCGTGCCGCCAAGACGACAGCGACCGGCGCAGCCGGTTCGGCCGGCGCGCCTGTCATCGATCCTTCGGCCGTCGATGCGACGACGCTCTGGGTGCTCGGCGGCCTCGCCCTGGTGCTGACGATCGCGGCCGGCCTGCTCATTGTTCGCAAGCGTGTGGCGCAGGCGAGGGCGGATGCCTACAAGGCGGCTATCCAATGAGCGCCGTTCTCGCATCCATCCTGATCGACATCGCCGCCAAGGTCGGGGCGCCGATCGTCAAGGGCATCCTCGAAAAGCATGTCGGCGGCACGGCCGGAGATCTCGGCGGCAAGGTGATCGACGTGATCGCCGGCAATGCCGGGGTGACGCCTGAGCAGCTGCCCGATGTCTCCACCGGCCAGCTCGAGGCGGCGGTGCTTGGAGCAGAGGCGGTGACGCCGGAGCTGATCCTTGCCGATGTCGAACGCCAGAAAGAGGCCAACCGGCTGATGCTGGCGGAGATGGAAAAGGAAACCGGCTTCGGCTGGCTATGGCGGCCGGCCGGCATGTGGCTGATGCTGGGCTGCATCGCCTGGTACGTGATCCTCCGCCCGCTGCTGAATACGGTGCTGCAGGCGCTGGGCTCGCCGGCGGCGATCGACACCGGCTTCGACATGTCGACGTTCCTGACTATCTTCATGACCTATGCCGGGCTCTACATGGGCGGAAACACGGTGATCCGGGCGGTGAAGAAAGATGGCTGACAATCGCACGCTCCATGTCGTCAAGGAATTCGGGTCGCTGATCAACAGCGGCCTGATCGTCATTGCCGCCTGCGGCCTGGTCTACAAATGGGGCGCCGATACCAACGAGGTCGGCCGGCGCATCGATGCCAACGCCGAGGCGATCGCCAAATTCGTGATCGAGGACGGCCGTCGCTGGGACGGACATGCGCAGCTCCACAAGGATCGCATGGGCGAGATCCGTGAGAAGGACGGCGCCGTGGCCGTGCGGCTTGCGTCGATCGAGCAGAACGCCGAGGCAGACGGCCGCAAGATCGACAATGCGGTCTACCGCGTCACCGTGCTCGAGCAGAACCGGGTGGGCGACAGCGCGGCGATCCGGGAGGTCCAGAAATCGGTGACCGAGCTCGCCGGCGACATGAAGGTGGTGCGGGAGCTCCTGCAGCGCCAGAGCAACGATCAAGCCAAGGAGACCCGCTGATGGCCGTTCACGAATTTTCAGCCGACGAGGAATGGAACGCCGGGATCGAGGCGCGCTCTTCCGGCGGCTATCGCACGCTGGCCTATGATGGAGATCTGGGTGGCGGCACATTGCAGGTCCTGACCCAGATGGAGGGTGGCGCCAAGGTTCCGGTGGCCAATGGCAAGCTGGCGGCCGCGACGGTCGACGCCAATGGCGACGTGGCCCAGCAGCTGGTGTTCCAATCCTCCGGCAATGTCTGGGTTCACCTGACCGGCGCGACCGCACCGACGGCCGTGGTGACTGTGGGATAGGACGTGCCGGCGCGGTGTTGACGCTGGCGTGAGGAATGGTCATAAAACGTCGTAACCGTGAGGCGATTGCCGAGGGGCATTTTTAAGCCATTGCGACCGCTCAATCTCGCGGTAACTCTTAATCAGCGGGTCGTAGGTTCGAACCCTACATCACCCACCATTATCTCAATAGCTTAGCGCAAAAATCCGAAATTATGAGGCGATTTTCGCGCCGTGAGGCGATTGCCTTTTCGCCTCACGCCTCACGCGCCTCATGAGTGGATACGTACTTCGCGTCTAGATACATCTTTGCCAGCGCAATCCCGGTCTCAACGTCTCCTTCATCCACGCCGTTGTCTCCCTGGTTGAGGACTTCCTGTGCGGCAGCATCGAGCATTCGATGCACCGGCGTGGTGCCATCCTCCTCTTCACGGCACAGCTGGTGTGCAAGCGATTTAGAAAACTCCCTGATGTCGCTGACGTAGAACTCTTCCGGCCACTCGTCTTGAGTTTGGATTGCGAAAGCGAGCAGGGCGACCCCGATTGAGATTTTGAGCTGTCCGTCCTCGATCTTGACGGAAAGCTGCTGCGACATCTGTGCGTTTGAAGTCTTCACTGCATTGTTCCTTTGTTCGGTTCGTCGATCATGGTTTCCCCTGGAAACAGGATTGCATTCAGCCAGGGCTTCGAGCGGTCTGCCTCATAGTCGAAGCATCCCCATCTTGTGCGATGCCCGCGCCAGAATTCGCATGGTTTCTCGGACATCGCCCAATAGTCGCGCGATCGGACGAAGTGATGCCGGCAGCTCCATTTGAGTTTGCAGGCCCAGTCGTCGCAATAGCGGGTTTTCATATGGCCAGATCCGTCTTGGCGCCGGCCTCGTACCAGACGACGAGCTTGCCGATCGCGGTGGCTGCCATGTCGGGATGGAGCACCAGGTAGTGCTTGAGGATGGTGTGGACGCTCTCCATCGTGTGGCCGGTGATCGAGGCGATCTGGGGGATGGTGCAATCGGCGAGCGCCAGCCAGGTGACGCAGGTCGAGCGCAGATCCTTGTCCATCAGCGTCGCGACCGACTGCACCTTGCGGGCGGCGATATCGCGCACCATGGCAAAGAGCTTGCGATAGCGCGACGGATCCGTGAAGGGTTCCCAGCGCGCCTCGTCCAGGATGACATAGTCGCTGTTGAGTTGCGACGGGCGCCTGGCGATCGCCGCCTGCATGCGGGCTTTCAGGATGGGCGCCGCCGGGATCGCGACCTTGGCGCCGGTCTTGCCCTGCTGCATCGACGTGACATTGCCGAGCATTGTCGGCGAGCGCATGGCCAGCCTGTCGCCCTGGCGCTGGCCCTGCCAGACGCCGAGAATGATGCTGTCGCCGATCTCGAACAGATTGAGCTTGTCGGCCGCCTCCACCAGGGCATCGACCTCCTCGCGCGTTGCGAAGCGGATGCGGGGTTTCAGCGTGCGCTTGCGCAGGCTCTGCGCCGGGTTGCCACCATTCAATCCGCGCACCTTGCCCGACAGGATGCCCCAGCTGATGGCCGCGCCGATCGCGGTCAACACATTGTTGGCGGTGGCCTGGCCGCGCTCCTTCCAGATCTCCTCATAGAGGCCGTTGCAGATCGGCGCATCGAGCGCCGCGACTTCCGACGCCCAGAGATCCGGATCATGGTCCTCGAGCACGCGGCCGAGCGCCCGGTAATTGTGGATGGTGCGCTGCTTGAGCAGGCTGGTGCGCGGCGAATTCAGCCAGTCGTGCCAGAGCTGGCAGACCGGATAGGATTTCGGGCCGGTATCGACCGGCAGGGCGGGCTGTGGCGCCCTGGCGGGGCTGGCGGCTGCCTGTGCCCGTCTTTCGCGCTCGGCCCGTCTCAGCGCTTCCTTGCGCTCTTTCTGCTGCCTGTCCTTCTCGGCCTTCCTGTCGGTCTCGAGGCGGGCGGCGAAGGCATCCGACCAGTCCAGGCATTCGCCCCGGGTAAACCAGCGGCCGTCGGCATGTTTCAGGTCATGGCCCTTGTGGCCCTCGGCGCGCAGATTGACCGAGGGCACGAAGCGGGGGCGGCCGTCGCGCCAGGTGACATAGGGGATGGCGGTCATGGGCTAAACCTCGAACACTTTGCCATTGATGCTGTAGACCGAACACGGCGAGATGCTGCTGCCGCCATTCGATACGATCCAGCCGCCGTCCCAATGCGAAAACGTAAAGCTGGCCTCCCGCGATCCGCATTCGGCCTTCGTCGCGCGAATTCTGTCTCCCGGCTGCAGGAGTGGACGCAGCTGTTTTTCAGCCAGATTGCCCCGAAGGTTCAGTTCCGCGAGCTTTCTTTCCAGCGGTAGCTCCTCCCAGCCGATGTCCCGATCGCGCGATGTCCCTGGCGTCCTGGCTGCCGAAAAGATGAGCCACTCGGCGGTGATGTCAGCCTCCGCCTTGTCGCGCGTCGTATTGAGCGACAGCACGCGGTTGCCCCTCATCGTAATGCTGTAAACCGTGAAGCGGCCGCTATCCTCTGTGATCCGATGGCCGGTGTTGCGGATCTCGCCGATGCGAGCCTTAAAGCGGCCGACCCGGTCGAGATAGATTTCTGCGCTTAGGGGCTTTTGCATGTTCGGTCCTTTCATCAGGGCAAAGAAATACCGGCGGCTAAAAGATACAAATGCCGCCGGTCAGGTGGTCCGCTTTTTTGGGGGGAGGCGCGGACGGTAAACAGAATGCGCGGCGGCTACTGGTGCCACGTGTGGTCGGATGCGGATCCGAACAGGAGATCCTGCGGTTCTTCCTTGAGGATGCCGGCGGCCTCAACGACGAAGCTCGATGCGCCGGCGCGGGCCACGGAACGCAGCCGCTCGAGGCTTTCAATCTCCTCGGCAATGCCCAACCGTTCCTTGAAGGCATCGACGACACGCGCCATCAGCTCGTCGCCCGTGATCATCGCCGCCTCGAGGGCGGCCAGATTTTCTCGGGTACTCATGCCGACTTCCTTTTCAGGCGGGACACGGCGATATCGCCGGCGAGCGTGAGCGTCAGATAGAAGCCGTGCGCGTGGCGGCGCTCGACGATCAGCTTGTGGCCGTGCAGCTTGGCGATCAGCGCGGCCGAGAACTTGAAGTTTCCGATCCACCAGTCGGCGCCGACCTTCTTCTGGTGCTTGTAGTGGTCGATGCAGCGCAGCGCGTTCTGCTGGGCATTGGTGAGAACGCGGCGGGGATCGTCGCAGGCGGGGTTTTCGGCGAGCGCGGTCATAGGGCGATCTCCTGCCTGGTGCGCTGCATGTGCTCGACCAGGTCGCGGTTGATCATGGAGATCAGCGTGCGGCGCACCTGGTCGTCGGCCTCGGCCTCCATCAGGTGGGCGCTGACGCTGCCGAAGGTCTGCAGCAGGAGCGAGCTGATCGCCTGCAGCAGCTCGGTCGGATCGAATTCCGGTCTCTGAACTTCCGCGTTCACCCAGTCGCAGAATTGATCGCTCCATCCGGTCGCGACCGAACGCGCCATCATGCGCCGCCAGTTCGATGGGCAAAGAAGGGCGTCGTCCTGGCTCATGCCTTGCTGCGAAATGATCGTGCTCATGCTGCCTGCTCCTGGTCTTCAAAGGTCAGCTCGGCGTCACTGGCGATCGCGTCGACGCCGTCGCGCATGGCGAAGGTGCAGGGGCAGCGGCTACGGACCCGCTCGTCCTCGTCGATCGACAGCTCGGCGCCGCAGAAGAATTTGATCGCGGCTAGGTCGTCCGGGTTTGGCGCGAAGGTGCCGATGAGCCCTTCGTCAACCTCGGCGCGATTGTAGCTGCCGTTCTTGTGGCTGTTGCAAAGCGGGCAGGTGCGTTGCGCCATCAGCCGGTCGATCTTGCATTGAAGGAAGCTCTTCATGCCCGGCCCCCCGCATAGCGGGCGGCGAGCGCCTGGTTCTGGTTGGCGACGACCGATGTGACGGTCGGGCCGGTGGCGGGCTTCTGTTCCTCGGTGATGCCCTGCAGGAAGGCTTCGGTGGCGAGGCGCGGCCAGACCCAGCCGATCGAGAGCTTGCGCGGCAGGCCGTGCGTCTCGTTCAGCTTCTGCCAATTGCGCATCAAGTATTTTTCGGGCCGGCCGATCGCCTCGGCGAGCTCCTTCAATGTGACGGGCGGATCCTTCAGTGCCATGTCTCTCTCCTGCAGGTGCAAATCAGATGCAGGACCGAGCATGTTTTAGCTGGCAATATTTGTCAATGAAAAATCCATGACATGAAATGCTGAAGCATGCTGTGGCAATTTTGTGGCGATGGAGAGCCGCCGGTTTCACACAGAAAAATAAGTAAATGCTGACTGATAAAACGTGATCATGTTCGTTAAATGCGACAGGCGGGGAAACGTGATCACGTTTGTTAAATGTGACCGTCGGCGGACCGCGTCAAAACGTGATCACGTTTGTTAAATGGGAATGTCGCAAATGAGATCAGGCGGCGGCGCGGCGCTCGCGCAGCGAAGTCACCATCGTGCCGACGATAACGACGTTCTTGTCGATCAGGATCGGTTCCATGAAGGCGGGATCCATTGACGAGGAATAGAGGAACGGTTCGCCCAGCAACCGGATTGTTGTTTCCGGGTGGCCTGATCGGTCATAGACCATGGCGACGACGATATCGCCCTTCTTCGGGCGAGCGTTCCGGTCAATCATCAACACGTCGCCCGGCAGATAACCCGCATTCTCTAGGCAACGGCTCGTCAAGACCCAGGCATCGATGCCGTTGCGGTCTTGCTGGATCGCCGCTATCGCCCGCTGCAGCTCGCCTGGGCGCTCGACGTTAAACGGCGCGCCGTCTCCTACCGTGTAGCCGCTGCGCGCAATGTTGACATTCTCCGGATCCGTCTCGAAGGCCGGAAACCCGGAAGCCGCCGCGATCTTCTCGACCGTGTAGCTGTTCAGTGTGCGCTTGCCTGATGGATCATTGAGAAATCGCGACAGGGCCGACGGATCCACGCCTGCCGATACGGCAAGCCTGTTCGGCCGCCACTTCCTCGTTTTGAGGATGGCGTTCAACCAGTCCAGTTGAATTTGGCGCTCGTTGTCCACGACGAGAAACATACTGTGGAACCACTGCCTGTGCATTTTGCTAGAACGTGCTTGACACTTTCTACCAAATCACGGTCTGTCATGATTAATCAAGGGAGAAATCGTGACATGTCGTTAGACTGGCAAACTGTGGATAAGTGGCGCGAGGAGCTTGGCCTGTCGAAGGCGGAGTTCGCCCGCAAATCGGGCGTGCCGGAAAATACCATGTACCGGGGCCTCCGGAACAATTCGAAACTGCAGCCGACCACGGCCACCGTGGTGCGGGCGATGTTTCCGAAAAAGGAGGAGGCGCAGTCATGAGCAAGGATCTTCTCGCCTGCATTCATTTCGTCAAGGCGCAGCGCGCGCAGGTGCCGGCCCTCGATGCCTCGAACGGTGATCGCTGGAGCGAGACATCCAGGCAGCATCGCGCCGCGCTCGACAAGGCGATGGCCGCGATCACAGCCGAACTGCCGAAGGTGCGGATCCGCGAGCGCGGTGACGGCACGACAGTGAGCGTTGCCGGCGTGCGGGCAAGCTCGACGAGCGGCCTTGACCAGGCGCTGGCCAACTGGGTGGCCGCCGGCTACCGCAAGCTGGACAGCCTGTCATGAGCGCGGCTTACGAAATCGCCTATGGCGGCCGCGCGCCGGCCGATCCCGGCGAGAACAGCAAGTTTCACCAGCAGCTGATCGACGACATGACCGCCGAGGCGGCCCGTTGCGGCTGGGAGGGCAGCGCCTTCAGCGCCTACCAGCGCCGCGACGGCTATGTGTCGCTGTCGATCGTGCCGGGCGCGTCCCGGCCGACGCTCGAGGATCTCCGAAATTTTCGTGAAGAGCAGCGCCTGGCGGATGAGGCCGAGGCGCGCGAGCAACCGGAGCAGGGGAGACTGTGCTGATGCAGGGCATGAACATGGAGATCGGGCAGCCAGCGGAGCTCGCCTGGATCGAGAAAGACAAGATCCGCGTCGATGCCAGCTATCAGCGCCCGCTGAAACTCAAGAGGGTGGCGCAGATCCTGCGCGAATTCACCTGGCCGCAATTCGGCGTGCTGATGATCGTCGACCAGGCGGACGGCACCTATACCGTTTATGACGGACAGCACCGCCTGGCAGCCGCCATGCAGCATCCCGAAATTTCCACCGTTCCGGCGGCCGTGGTCACGCTCGAGGCGTCCTATCAGGAGGCGCAGAGTTTTCTCGGCGTCAATCTCAACCGCTCGTCGATCTCGACGGTGGAGAAATACTGGGCCGGCATCGAGGCGGGCGACGAGCACATGATGCGGATCTGCGGCGTGCTCGACGATGCGGGCTGCGAAGTGGTGCCGGCCGGCACGAAATCGCCGGCGCCGAACCGCACGAGCTCGATTTCCTCGATCGAGCGGGCGCTGAAATCCTACGGCGACGCGGCGGTGACCGGAGCCTGCAGGATCCTCATTGCCGCCTGGGCGAAGGACAACGGCGCGCTTTCCGGCGTCGGTATTCAGGCGCTTGCCCGGTTGATCCGCAACAATCCCGGCATGGATCACGAGCGCATGGCCATGAAACTCAAGGGAAAAGACCGCCGCGTCCTGACATCGGACGCCGAGGCGCTGCGGAAGATGGGCGGCGGCGATGCGCCTCTCGCCCTCTCGAAGGCGATGGTCGAGATCTACAACAAGGGCCTGCAGACGGCACAAATCCAGATCGGGGCGAAGAAATGAGTGCTCACCTCCTTCCTTGCCCATTCTGCGGCGGTGACCGTCTCAAGCATTTCGGCAAAGAGATCCAGTGCCAGCAGTGCCAGGCTCTCGGCCCTTTGCCGGCTGACGGTGAAGTGACACCGGAGATCGCGACCGACTGGTGGAACCGTCGGCCTCAAGCGCCTGCCGGTCATTCAGGACCTTCACAGGATCCGGTGCAATGGGCGGGCTGGGACCGGAGCAACTATCCCTGGTCGGCGGCGAAGCACCAGGACGCCGTGTGTGCGGCACTGTTCGGTCCGGCCTGGTCGATGGGGGAGGCCCATGCGGCGATCTCGGCGATCGACGCGGCGCTGGCAAACCGTGATGCGATTAACGGCAACCTTACGCCTGGACGGAAATTCAACAACCGGGCGGACGGCAAGATTTGCACCTTCGTATCTGTAGACGATGGCCTCGTGACATTCAAATGGCAGGGGAGAGAAACGCCCCGGTATCTCGGTATTGCGGAATTCGAGAAGCGGTTTGAGCCAGCACCCGCACCAAAGGCGGTGGCACCATGATCGAGCATCCCCTCTCGAAATTCGAGGTCAAGCGGAATGCGCTTGGCCGGTGGCGGCTTCTGATCGGGCTGGTGGCGATCCACATCGACCAGTGGGGGAAGGTGGCTGCCGTCTCCTATCCTTTCGACGCCGGCCCCGACGAGCGGAGGCGTGCCGGCTGTGTCTCCGGCCGGATGCCGAGCATCCGCCAGGCCTACAGGCAGGCGACCGGGCTCTATCGGCACGGAACGCCCAGTTCTTCCGCGCGTCATGCCTTTCTCGAGTACACCGCGGCCGCGCTCAACCAGGCGGCGTCGGAGGGCTCGGACAATGGCTGATCGCGCATATCTGGAGCGTCTGGCCCGCGAGCTTACTGACAAAGGGAAATTGATCGAAGCGGGCTGGATAAGCCTTCGCATAGCATCCATTCCCGCCAACGCCCCTCCGGTTCAGCTTGAAGAAATGCGCAACGCCTTCTTTGCGGGCGCGCAGCATCTGTTCGGCAGCATCATGAGCATTTTGGAGGACGACGCCGAGCCTACCGAAAAGGACCTCGATCGCATGTCCCTCATCAATGATGAGCTGCAGGCGTTTATTCAGGCCTTCGAACTCAAACATTTCCCGACGAAAGGAACCGCATGATGGACCAGGCGATGTTCCACCGACCGACGCTGCGTGAGCGGTTCTGGAAAAAACTCGGCTTTCGCTACCATCTCGGTGAAGAGCCGGCAGGCATTGAAGCGCTATCTGGCTGGATGCGCACAGATATCCGTTTGAGTTTCAGTGTGCTGGACCGTCTCCGGCTTCTGTTCATCGGCCGTCTTTTCGTCGCCTCAATCGTCCACACCGACACACCATTGCCCGGTATCTGCAAGAGCCGTGTCGATTGGCGGATTGCTGCACCTGGTGAGCGATCATGATCGCGCTTCTTCCGATCATCGAGCAGCTGGCGGAGGCGGCGGATCATGCGGCGCGGGCGCGGTGGCTGTTGCGCTGCCCGCTCGACATTCTCGGCCGCTATGAGGGCACGATCCGCAACCGGCTGATGCATGCCGGCTTTATCGCCGGGCTCGATTATCTCGACGCGCTGCGCGTGGTGAAATCTTCCGTGCGCGGCGAGGACGGGCAGCTGACCGGGGAGCAGGTGCTGCTTCTCGAGGCGGCGGGCTTGCGGCTTGCCGCAGCGGCGCAGCCGGCGCCGATCGCCGATCATTCCGTGACCGAGATCTAGGAGGCACCGATGGGATTTCCTCAATTCCTTGTTCTTGCGTTGGTGGCTTTCAGCTGTGTTCTGGCCATCGCCAATGACGGGAAGTCGCGTACTCCGTGGAGCGCGGAGTACACCTTCTTGGGTGCGATCGTCTGGCTCGGGCTTTTGTTCTGGGGCGGGTTTTTCGGCGCATAGACGCGCCGGGATCATGACGAAACCGGCCGGATTTGTCCGTTGTGCCGGCCGGTTTCGAGACTTTGATGTGATGGGGCAGGCATGCAGGAACGGACAATTTCTTCGATCGCGGCAGAGGCGCGGGCGGCTGGCATCAGTATCGCGGATCTCTGCCGGCACGCGGATTACGCACCGCAAAATTTCCATGCGGCGATGGCGGGCAGGGCGCAGGCGAGGGCCGGCACGATCCGCCGGCTCGAGATCGGCCTGTCGCGGGCGAAGATGGCGGCCAGGCTTGGCGCCACCGGCGCGTCCGGACGCTCGGTCTATGTGCTCTGCGTCTATGCGGTGGCCAATTTCATGAAGGTGCCGGCCGAGACGGTGCTCTGCCAGGACCCCGCCAAGCGGGCGACCTCGGACGCCGAATGGATGGCGGCCTCGAAGCTCAGGCGGATCGCGCTTTACGTCGCCTCGGTGGCGACGGGCATGAGCCAGGCCGAGGTGGCGCGCGCCGCCGGCATGACGCGCGCCTCGGTCTGCATCGCGCTCAAGGAAATCGAGGACAACCGCGACGACGCGGTGCTCGACGCATTTCTCACCAGCCTGGAAAGGGTGTTTTCAGCATGAAGAACGACCGTGACCTGGTGAAGGACATGCTGCGCGACCGGATCACGGATCTCTGCGCGCAGCTTTTGCCCGACGGCAAGCGCAAGGGGCATTTGTGGGTGGCGCATAATCCGGTGCTTCAGGATTTCGACCAGAGCCCGGAATTCAAGGTCTATCTCAACCGCTCGATCGGCGCCTGGGTGGATTACCGATCGGGCGAGAAGGGCGATGTCATCGGCCTCGTTGCCTATTGCCTGCAGGTGGAATTCGCCGAGGCGATGGTCTGGTCGCGGAATTTCCTCGGGCTGTCGTCGATGTCGGGTTTCGACCGGCGCGCGGCCGAGGCCCGGGCGGCCGAGGCGCGCCGCACGGCCGAGGAGCGCAACGAGGCGAACCGGCTGAAACACCAGCTGGCGGCGGAAAAGCTTTACGATCGCGGCTTCCAGGACGGTGCCAATTCCACCGCCGAGGCGCTGGCACGGGCTTATTTCGCGGCGCGCCGCTGCCCGCTCGACCTGGTGCCGAACCGAGACCTGCAGACCTTCCGGTTTTCGGCCTCGACCGAATACTGGCAGAAGGCGACCTGGACGGAAGAGAACGGCCGGCGGATCAAGACCCGCAAGGGACCGGACTTTCCGGCCGTTCACAGCGCCATGCGGGCGCCGGCCGGCCAGGTGACGGCGGTGCACCTGACCTTCCTTCATCCTTCCAGGCCTGAAAAGGCACCGGTGGCGCCGGGCTCAGCAAAGCTGATGTATGGCGAGGCCGGCGGCTCGATGATCCGGATCAGCCATGGCCCCGAAGGCGAGCCGCCGGAAACGGCGCTTGCCGCCCATCCGCTGGTGCTCTGCGAAGGGATCGAGGACGCGCTTTCGCTGGCGATCGCCATTCCCGAGGCCCGCGTCTGGGCGGCCGGATCTCTCAACATGATGGCCAAGGCGCCGGTCTGGCTGCCCTGCATCGGCCCTGTGATCGTCGCGCGCGACAATGACTGGGGCAAGAAACAGGCGGAAGAGCAGTTCGACCAGGTGCTCGAGCAGCTTTCGGCGGCCGGCAAGCCGATGACGGTGATCAGCAGCCATGTCGGCAAGGATTTCAACGATCTCGCACAGGAAGAAGGAGCGTGAGCATGCTTGAGCATTCGACGGAAAGGGAACTGGCGCTGGCGCCGATCGAGGGCCGGTTCATCCAGATCTGCAAGACCTGGGGGGAAAAGCGCGCGGCGCTCGAGACGCGCGCTGCGGCGCTGAAGGCAGATACCGAGGCGGCCGACAGGGAGCTGGAGAACAACAGCGCCTTGATGGTCGCCGAATTCGTGCGGGCCGGCATGGATGTCGTCGACACCGAAAAGCACATGGAAGCCCTGATGGAGAAGGCGTTCCGGAATTGAGCACGATTGGCGACAATTCGCGCATCGACGACGCCGCGGCCGCCGAGCTGCGGCAGATCGTCGAAGGGATCGAGCGCCTCGAGGAGGAGGTGAAGGCGATCAACGACGACAAGTCCGACAAATACGGCGAGGCCAGAAGCCGAGGCTATGACGTCAAGGCGCTGAAACGCGTCGTGCGCGCCCGCCGGAAGGACAGGAACCAGCGACAGGAAGAAGACAGCATCTTCGACGTCTACATGCTGGCCCTGGGTGAAGAGTGAAGCAACCGAAAAGGAGACTGAAAATGGCCAGGAAGAAGGGAAAGACCAATGAAAAAAAACCAGCAGACGCGATCGAGGAAAAGGTGCCGGCGGCTGGTGCAGCTGCAGAGGGACCGGACGCTATGGGCGCAGCACGTGCGCCGGAACCTGCGCCGGCTGGCGCCGGAGGACCGGGCGATCCTGCCCAGGATGGCGAAACAGGGAATGCGCCGGCGCAACCGGGCAATGATGGCGCTGGCGGGAGTTTGAGTGGTGGACGATCCATGGACGAGAAGGGAAACGGCGACGGACAGGATCCGGACGCTGGTGATGGAGCAGATCAGCCGGGAACAGGCGCAGCTGAGCTCGAGCCGAAAGCGACCGGTGATGACGGCGCAGCTGCCGCCGGCGAGCACGGTCAATCTGCCGACGACAATGCAGCTTCTGCAGGCGATGCGGGATCTGCCACGAATGAGCCGGGAACCGATCCCGGTGACGGAAGCGCAGATGGTCTGGCTGAAGGAACTGCAGATGGTGGAGGCGCTGGAGCAGCTGGCGGAGACGTTCGGGCTGATGGTGGTTCCCGAGGCGCGCTACAGGGAACTGGCGAAGCTGGCAATGACGCCGGCGCAGCGGCTGGCCCGACAGATCCTTCCGATCTGATCCTCGACCCGAAGGAAGGATTTGACGACGGCGCGATCTACACGGCCAGCTGCGCGGCCTTCGCGGTGCTCGACTATGTCGGCGAGTATCGCGAGATCCCCGACGACGTGGCCGATCTCTGCGACCTGGTCGCGCTCGGCGGGGACAGCACCCCGGCAAACCAGCTGGCGGGCTACATCCGCAAAGTCGGCCGCGATCGCGCCCGGCCGGTGGTTCTCGGCGAGGAGCTCATCATGCTCGGCCACCGCGATCGGCGCGACCTGCATCCGCTCGAGGAGCTGGTGCTGAAAACCTTCACCACGACGCTCTGCGACATCGACGACTTCGATCGCCGCATCGACGAGGAGCTGGCCGCTTATTTGGCGTCGCTGTCGCAGCCCTACAAGGTGCCGCTCGAGGAGACGACGCACGAGCGCGTCGATGGCGCCTTCGACACCACGATGTAATCCCATGACGCGGCCGCGCGACCTTGCGCGGCCGCGCACAGTTCATATTCAGCAGCAGGCATATCGTGGCGAAAAAACCGGTCATCCAAGGCGGCATCAAGGGCACTCGAGCGCATTTCGCGGACGCGATGCTCGACATTGCCGAGAAGCAGAATTTCTCCGACCCCAGCCCGAACGACCTGCGCGGTGGCATCAAGCCCGGCCAATGGCAGGGCGCGCCCTGGGACAACATGCCACCGGATTGCCCGATCACCGTTCTCGGCAAGAAAGGCTCCACCGTCTTCGTCATTTCAGCCTCGGGCGATCTCTATGCCGTCGATCGCTGGGACCTGCCGACCCTGATGCAGCTGTTCGCGCCCTTTCCGAACTATGCGCTGTGGGCCTGGCCGGCATTCGGCAAGGCCGAGACCGATCCGGCGACCGGCGAGCAGATCCCGCCGAAGGTAAAGCGCCTCGAGCGCGACAAGGCGATCACCTGCATCATCAGCGAGGCCGGCCGGCGCGGCAATTTCGATCCGCATGACAATGTGCGCGGCCGCGGCGGCTGGCGCGCCCAGGACAGGTTCATCTGGCACTCCGGCTCGCATCTCTGGGCCGTTGACACGAAGACCGACAAGGAAAACCGGGCGAAGGACTGGAAGCTGACGGTCGCGAAGCCATCGGAATATGATGGCACCTTCTATGCCAAGGATCGCGAGATCCTGCGGCCGTGGCAGGAGCATATCGACATCAACGACAGCCCGGCGCACCAGCTTTTGTCGGACCTGAAGACATGGCAATGGGAGCGGCCCTATCTCGACCCGATCCTGTTGCTCGGCTGGATCGGCTCGGCGATGATGGGCGGCGCGCTGGATGTCCGGCCGATCGCCTTTACCGTGGGCGGCGCCGGCGTCGGCAAATCGACGCTGCATGGGATCATCCGCACCATTTTCGGCGACACGCTCTATTCGACCGCGAACACGACGGCCGCCGGCATCTACCAGAATATCGGCCAGGACAGCCGGCCGGTGGCGGTCGACGAGTTCGAGGCGAAGGCAGGATCCTCGAAAGAGCAGAGCATCATCGAGCTTGCCCGGCAGGCCTATTCTGGCGCGAAGCTCTATCGCGGCGGCGCCAACCACGAGGGCGTCGAGTTCGAGCTGCGCTCGAGCTTCCTGTTTTCCGCCATCAACCCGCCCCCCCTCGGCGTCCAGGACCGGACGCGCATGGCGATCCTCAACTTGAAACGGCTCGACAAGGGCGCCGGCACCTATCCGGTGATATCGGACGTTGCCGGCCGGATGATCCTGCGCCAGGTGATGGACGGGTATCACGATTTCTACTGGCACATCCTGCCGGCCTGGAAGCGGACGCTGCACAAGGTTGGCTTCGACGCCCGGGCGATCGACACCTATGGAACGCTGCTCGCCTGCGCCGAGCTGCTTGTCGGCCGCCACGGCATGACGGATATGGGCTTCGACGCCAACGATGAGGATTGGGTGATCGACGCGATCCGCACCGCGACCGCCTCGGAGATCTCCGAGCAGATGGAGAAATGGCACGAGGTGATCCAGCGACTGCTTTCCACCGTCATCCACCAGTGGAAGGCGGGCGAGCAATCGACCGTGGGCAAGGTGCTCGAGATGTTCGAGGCCGGCGTGCTGCAGCTCGAGGAGGCGCGCGAGCGCCTGGCGATGATTGGCCTGGGGCTACGGCCGGCCGGAAAGCCCGCATCCGGCATGTGCCTGATGATCCCGCATTCCGATCCCGCCCTCGAGCGGATCTTCGACGGCACGGACTATTATCGCGGCGGCTGGGCGAACGTGCTGAAACAGGCGCCCGACGACGTGGTGCTGCGCGGATTGGAGAAGCGGTGGCACAATATCAAGATCAACCGGCTGGCGAAGAACTGCCTGCTGGTGGACATGAAGGCCTACGACAACGCGACGATGCCGGAGGGCATGGAAGCCTAGGCGACCTCATCCTGCCCGCTGCGAGGCCCGCTGGAGCGATCCGGCGGGCCTTTTGCATGCCGGCTGGTCAGCACCCGCGCCCGCTGCTAGCATCGCCCTGCGGCTGCGAGGCGTTCCCATGCTTGATATTCTGACCATCCTGATCGGTTGCGCCATCACGGCCGCCTATTTCATCGTCACCAGCTATTGCGCCTGGTCCTGGTCCAATGGCGATCGCCGGGCCGCTGCGCGCTACCAGGCGCTGTTCGTCGGCATCTTCATCGGCATGGTCGTGATGCTGCGATACCTCTGATCTCTGTCGCAATCAGACCCGAACCCCCGCCCAAATCGCCCGCGCATTTAACTTCATCCCCCGCCCTGCGAGGGGGAGAAAGACGGAGCCTGCGCTTTGCTTGAAGCCCTGCGGGCGGCGGCGCTGTTGATTGTCTGATCCATGGTGCCGCCGCCCGCCACGAGAGCACCAGCGCGTGGCGCGCAGGCACTTAACACGGCGGGATTTGTGGGACGTTCGGACTGCGGCGGCATTCTGGCCTGCCGGGTGCGGGCGGTTACCAGCGGTTACCGCAAAGTTACCGGCCCGGTAACCGCAAAACGTCAATCGAAACAACAAGCTAGAGGTGCGGTTACCGAGTTACCGGAATATGAGAGGTTTTTTCACACGCGCGCGCATGCGTATGGGATCATCAAATATCAGTAACCCGGTAACCAGTAGGTTTATGTTCCTGTTTTGAATGGCGTTTTGCGGTTACCGGCGCTGGTAACCCGAGGTAACCGGGTAACCGCGAATAAAGAAATCGGGAAATATCGATGGCAGGTCCAGAAGACGAAAATCAGGGGCTTTTAGAGGCACACACGGCGCCGGAAAATTCGGCGGTGGCGGCGGATCCGGAGCGGGCGGCGAAGGTCGGATCGACCAGGGCGACGACGGAAGCCGTGATGGCCGACCTGGCGGCGCAGCTGGTGACCGAGGACGAGGCCGAGCAGCCATCGCTCATGCTCGATGATCAGGACGAACAGCTGGCGCTCTTCGCCGGGCCGGTGGCGCATGTCGCGTCTGCAATCGCTGCCTCCCGAGGGAGAGGGAGGCCGAAGGGCAGTCCGAACAAGGCCAACGAGCTCTTCCGGGACACGTTGATGCGGATGGGCTACCGGCATCCGGGCCTCAACCTCGCCGCCCTGGCGAACGCCAACCCGGTGACGCTGTCGGAGGAACTGTCGCGGGACGAGCGCGACGACGACGGTGTGGTCTGGCGCGGCGGCTGCACGCCGCTCGAGGCGATGCAGCTGATCCTCAAGGCCAATGCCGAGCTGTTGCCCTACTTCGAGAGCAAGCGGCCGACCGAGATCCACGTCGACAAGAAGGTGCTCGGCGTCATGTTCGTCGGCGAGATGGAGGCGACCAGGCCGGATGACGAGGGCGTCATCGACATCACCCGGGCTCCATCGCCGGAGTGAGCGATTTCAACGGCTTGGCCGCTGCGATCCGTGAGCATTCCAGCCATGCCCGAACCGGCAGGCGCAAGCCATTGATATCGTTGCCCCTGCCGCCTATCCGAAATCAGCGCGTAAAGCGGCATTGCGACCGGCGGGCCTTACCCCCTCGGCCTCGCCTGGCGTATCGGCCTCACGTGCGGGCGCGCTGGCGCGCGCAGGCGGACGGCCTGGCGGCCGGCTTTGAAAGTGTGCGCAAGCGCACCCCCCACGGGGGTGTCGCCTCACACACACCGGCCTTTCCAGTCCTGCCCGATTTAACGGACCATCGGCGGTTCTAAATTCTGATCTCTGGCGAAGGGCGCGGGCGCGCGGGCTCCGGGTCCGCTGCAAGGGTACAGGGTTATGGGAATTGACGTTCAACGCTATCTGCCGCCGGGCCCGGTGGGTGCTGCCTTTATCAAGTCGCGCGGCCCGATCGATATCATCATGGGGCCGGCGGGATCGGGCAAGACGGTCGCGTCGTGCATCAAGGGGCCGAGGATCGCTGCCGAATACATGCCGGTCTGCAAGGATGGCCGCGTCCGGTTCAAGCTCGCCTGCGTGCGCGACACCTATCGCGACTTCGCCCGAACGGCTCTTGCCAGCTGGCACGAAATGTTTCCGATCGGACATCCCTGGCAGCGGCCGGACAAGGGCTATGAGGGCGGGCAGGACCGGCCGGTCAAGCATCATCTGATCTGGGAAGCCTGGCGCGGTCCGGACAAGATCATTTGCGAATTCACCTTCGAGACGGGCGCGATCGGCGACCAGAACGTCGAGCAGTTCATCAAGGGCTATGAAGTTTCGGCCGGCTGGGGCAACGAAGTCGATCTGCTCGACCCGCGCGTGCCCGGCTTGCTGTTCCAGCGAACCGGCCGTTTTCCGCCGGTGAGCATGATCGCGCCCTCGGAGCTGCAGCGCGTGTCGCGCGACGGGCGCGAGGCGATGCGGAAAATGGGGCTGACGGTCGCCGACGACGAAGTGGTGCTGCCGCGCCTGTTCTGGGGCGACATGAACCCGCCCGACATCGACCATCCGGTGCTTGCGGAATGCACCGGCAATGCCGAGCGGCCGAAAAATCCGGCCTATAATTTCTTCCAGCAGCCGTCCGGCCTCTCGGCCCAGGCGGAAAACCGGGTCGGCAAGCCGCGCTCGTCCTACGAGCTCGAGCAGGCGACCCAGCCGGAGCACATCACCCGGCGCATGGTGCACGGCCTGCCGGGTTACGCACAGGACGGCAAGCCGGTCTATCCCGAATTCGACCAGCGCCTGCATGTCGCCGACCAGCCGCTGCAGCCCGCGATCGGCGTTCCGCTGTCGATCGGCAAGGATGCCGGCGGATCTC
>Ga0307414_10000184_pt1 | contig 42277 bp, 64 predicted proteins | sample DK1Ometagenome_FD_203804 | JGI IMG/M metagenome (GOLD analysis project Ga0307414, IMG submission 203804) | Maize rhizosphere microbial communities from greenhouse at UC Davis, California, United States - DK15-O-3 | ecosystem: Host-associated > Plants > Roots > Rhizosphere > Soil | place: USA... | reverse complement strand
CAGGAAGAATTCCGTCAATATCTGGAGCGTTTGAACGCCCGTCTCGACGAGCGGATTAGGGAGATGAACGATGTCGCTTAGGGAAATTGTCGCAGACCTGCTGGAAGAATTCGAGCCGTACGGCGGTGCGATCCAGATGCACAACGCCGTCAAGGCCGGTCGGCCGCGCGTGCTGGCCGACCCGGAAGCAACCAACATGCTGATCGACGAGGGGCTCTATAACCGGCTGAAGCAGACCGGCAGCCGGCACCTCAAGGCGATGCGCTCGTGCGGTGCCAAGGTGGTTCGCGGGATCATGACAAAGGTCGTCGACGACAAGCCCATCCAGCTTGACATGTTCGAGCGGTTCGGACTGCGCCCGCGCTATGCGCTCGACATCGACGCCCGCGAACTGAAACGGACGGACTGGCTGACCCGCGCCGAGTGGCGCCGCATCATTGCGCTGCGTGAGGACCAGATGATCGCCGACGCGGCGCACCTGGAGAAATTGCGCGCCGCCGATCGTGAACTGACTCCCGCCTGGGACCTCAACCCGACCCTGCTGTTCGGGCAGGTCGCGGCACTCGTCGAGGCTGAGGGCGACTGATGGCCTTGATCCTCCCCGACAAGGACGAGCAGCTCGCCATGATGATGGAGTCGCGCCGCCGCGGCTTCCACGACGCGGTGCAGGAGCTGGCCTACCGGACGGACAACACGCCGCTGGGCATCCTCCACATGCTTCGCGACAAGGTCGATGACAGCCGCGACCCGAACGTCAGGATCACGCCGGATGAGTTGGCGTTCGTCCGGCGGCTGTCGGACTTCGACCTGATGATGTTCATCAGCGACGTCAGTTCGCACGGCTGGAAGTCGGCGCGCCGCACGCTGTGGCTGATCTGGGAACAGCCGGAATACCGCAAACAACAAAACGCAAAGGGAGGCCGGAGATGACAGGACTTGCGCCACCGCACGATCGGTGGGACGCTGACACAGCAAAGCCCGGTGCTGGAAACACCGGGCTGGCTGCCACGTCTGAGGGCGTGGAAATCACAGCGGATGTGCGCCGCCATGAGTCGCTAGAAGGACTCAAGGATTGCCGTTCTGCGCGCCGACGTCAAGGGCGCTCATGGCCGGTTCGCGTCCGCCCCCAAAAATGGAGGGCGTAGCGTGGCCTATAAGCTGCTTCAGAACATCATCGACACCACCGGCATTCCCGTCATGCAGAAGGCCGTGCTGGCCGTTCTGGCCCGGCATTCGCTTGAAGACGGGACCAACAAAAAATCTCCCAGTGTGCAGACGCTTGGCGACAAGGCCGGCATGTGCGCCAAGGCGGCGCGTGTGGCGCTGCGTGGCCTGGAAGAGGGCGGCTGGATCATCGCCCTTGGAAAGAAGTCCGGCGGGCGGAAGGTCACCACCCATTATTTGATCGTCGCGGGCCGGTTTGAACCGGACAAAACCCGGCATGACAGTCCGCCTTTCAACGAAGAAACCAGCCAAGAATCTCGGTACCACGTACCGCCTAACGGCCATGATCCTGCCTGTGAAACACGGCACGAGATGCCGTCTAACGAGGCCCAATCCTGTGAAACACGGTACGACAGTCCCTTAAACCCGGTACCACGTACCGCCGAAGAGGTTCTTGAAGAGAAAGTAAGTACAGAAGCTGAAGCTTCTGGCGCGGTCGCGCCGTCCGGGGGCACCGTCGTGGCTTTTCCGATGAGCGACAAGGCCCGGCTGTACGGCCCGGTGCTGGCCGGGCTGACGGCGAGGCTGCCGGACAAGGACCCGCGTGAGATCAGCGCCCAACTGTCGAGGGCGTTTTACAAGATCGATCCGCAGACGGCGCTCGACCTGGGAGCCATGGCCGCGGTCAAGGACGAGCCGTGGTCGTGGCTGTGCGCCGCTATCACCGCCCGCATCAAGCCCAAGCCGGTCGCCGGAGGTCGACCCATCGAAAGCGGGGCAGCGGAGTTTCTGGAACTCTTCGAGCGCAAGAAGGCGGAAATGGCATGACCAGAGACATCACGAGATCGAGTGGCGGTGCGCTGACCGAAGCGCCGAAGCTATCCCCCGAACTGCAGAAGATCCTGCAGCGGCGCAAGGTCGTGACGAGCTACGGCGGCGATGACGGCATGGCCGCAGGCGGCGCTGAGTTCCGGGACGGCGTGTGGGATGCCCCCGAATGGGTCGATGCCCGCGAAAGGGACGAGGCGCGCAAGGCTCATGCCGCTTTCGAGATGCAGTTGCGGCCGGTTACCGCTGAGCGGGTGCGCGAGTTCCTGCTGTTCCTGTGGAATTCCACCAAGCACCCGAACGACACCAACTGGGAAGCCGTCGCGGCGGTCTACCCGATGATGCTGGACGGCCACCCGTCATGGTGTTTCCGGCCGGAGCGGCTGAAGCTTGCCGCGCAGACCGCGTTCGACTGGTTTCCGAGTGTCCGTCAGCTCGCCGAATTCATGGAGCCTGACCGGCAGGCGATTTTGGAGCGGGTGAAGAACCTTGAGACGGTTGCGCGCTCGCCGACTGAACGGCAGGCCGGCGGTTCCGCCGCCGGGCGCGGCGAGTTCAAGTGGTCGAAGGAAGCGGCCGATGCCCACGGCCAGCGGCTGCGCGAGAAGGCCAACCTGGAGCGAGAGGAACTGGTCGAGATCATGCGGAAGCGGGACGAAGAGGCCGGGCGTCCTCCGGCAAACATGGCCGTGCCGCCCCGTGCCACGGGCGAGGATGACAAGGCTTACGTGGCCCGTCTGGTCGCTTACACCCGCGACCAGATCAGCCTCGGCGCCAAGGCGCGGCGGGCGGACGAGGAGCGATACCGCCGAGCCGCTGAACTGGACGAGGCCGCGAAGAAACCCGTCAGCCGACCGAAGACGCCGCCGCCAACCGGGGAGCAGACACGCGCGGCTTACGGCGCCACCGGCATCAAGCCGAAGGACGTTCGGGAGCCCGCCGGCGCGGAGGTGCCGTCATGAGCCCGCTGGTCTGGTACGTCTTCTGGCTGAGCTTCCTGTCGTCGCTGTACGAGCGGCGGCCATCGGCGCAGATCGTCGTCCTCGACGACTTTCGGCCGCCAACGGATCGGAGGGCGGCATGAACACTCGCCCCGGCATGTCCTGCACCGACAACGATCTCACCGACGTCGGCATGCACGCCGGCAGCGCCAACGACGACGGCGTGGACCCGTACAGCGCGGCGGACCTGATGGGGACGTCGCTGTGGCTGGACTACGTCGAGCGTTGGAACCCGCTGCGCTACGTGCCGGATCGCGGGCCCAGGGCGACGCGGAGGATGGCATGAGCATCGCCCAGCGCAACCGTGACCGGCAGGCGGCGCTCGCCGTGATGCACAAGGCTTACCGGACGTATGGCACGCGGTCATTTCTGGTCGACCGTGCCGGGCCGAACTGGACGCCGCTGCACGACGCCGAGAGGCTCGGCTGGTGCTGGTTCCAGGACAACCGCTGTGCCTTCACGCCGGACGGCATGCGCGAGCTGGAGCCGTACCGCAAGACCGAGCCGAAGCCGGCGGTCGTGTGGATCTGCCCGGTGTGCCTCGACACGGTCGAGCAGGCGGAGGGCGAAACCGGGCTGCCCGAACAGCCGCACTGCCCGACCTGCCGCGACCTGACGCGCGAGCGGATCGAGGAGCTGCTGACCGAGCAGTCGCTAAGCAAGCTTAGCGACGTGCAGGCGGCAGCATCGCGGAGGACGGCATGACCGAGCGGACGGTGACGGCCGAGAGCGTGCGTCTCAGCCGCGCCCACCAGGATGCGGCCACGCTGGCAGCCGAGGTGCAGGAGCGGGCCAGGATGGCGCGGATCGAGGCGGCCGAGCTGCGCGTCCATCGCACCCTGCAGGCGCTGGGCTTGATACTGGCGGGGCTCTGGCTGATCGGGCTGGCGGTGCTGATTGCGATGGAGGTGATGTTTTGAAGGCCGAAGAGCAACTGCAACGCGCCGTCTGCGCACTGCTGGCGATCTACGAAGCGCGCGGACTGCTGGCATTCTGTCACGTGCCAAACGGCGGGTACAGGACGCCAGCACAGGCCGGGGCGTTCAAGGCGATGGGCGTGCGCTCGGGCGTGCCGGATCTGATCATCTGGACCGGCAGCGGCCACAGCTTCGGCATCGAACTGAAGGGGCCGAAGGGCAAGCCATCCGACGCGCAGATCTTGTGGAAGTCGACGCTGGAGTCGCTCGGGCATCGCGTCTACGTCGCATGGTCGTTGCAGGAAGTCGAGGCGGCCTTGAGGCTGGAACGCGTGCCGCCGATCGGCAAATTGATGGAGGCCGCCGAGTGAAGAGCCAGCACCAGCCCGTCCAGCGCGTCGTCATCGACGTCAACCTGCTCAAGGTTTTCGAGGAATATCTCGGCGACCGGCCAAAAAGCGACAAGCGGGCGCTCGACCTGCACGATCGCGTCGTCACGCTGCTGACGGCGCTGGGGGCGCTTTGAGCGACCGCGACGAGGACCTCGCCGCCTGCATGGCGCTCCGCCGCTCGCTCGTCAGCGACGACCGCCAGCGGCACAATCGCGTGGTCGTGGAAAAGCTCAGCGATGGATTTGGGAGCCGCGCGAGGGTCCAGTCGGCATTGGAGCGGTACGAGCGGCGCGGCCAGTTGACGTCCAGGCAGGCCAGGGCCGGCCAGCGCATCTACGAGGCGTACGCGCTCGGCGTCGTCGGCGCGCGCAACGGCGACGCGACCGGCAACGGCAGCGATCCGTCCGGCTACACCGACGCGCAGATCGCCATGGCGCAGGAATACCGGCTGATCCGCGATGCCGTGGGCGGACGGCTATGGTCTTTGACGTTTTCCGTGTGCTGCGAAGATTTTTCTTGCGCCCGGTGGGCAAACGAGAGGGGCGGCGGCATGCATCCAAACGGTGCGCTCTGCCTGCTCCGTGTGGCGCTTGATATCGCAGGGGATGCTTTGGGGGATGTCTGAGGGCTACGCCGTTTGCGTTAAAATTAACTGTTGCGTCGTTATCATTAACGACGCATAGTCTGTCTCAAGGAAGCAACGCAGACAGACGGAGCCAAAAATGGACGTTCTCGCACTTCTCCCTGGTACCAGCTTCGTGATTGATGCCCTGGACCGCACCGCCGAAAAATTTGCAGCCGACCCGGTCAGCGAGTACTGGCGCGACGAGCTTTGCGCCGAGGTCATGGACGCCGCCTGCTTCATGCGCCGCCTTCGGAAATTCCCCGCCGACCAGAACGCCGTCGCCGCAGTCAGCCGGATCGAACAGGCAATGGACCGGGCAGCCGAGGTATTCGACCGGGCTTCAGGCAGGGTAGTTTGATGACCGACCGCACCAACCTGAAGCGGCAGCGCGAGCAGATCCAACGCGAGCGCGCTGCCGGCATCATCCGGGTCACGGTTCGGATACCCGAAGAGCGCAAAGCGGAACTGCTGAAGATCGTCACCGAGTGGAAAGAGACGGCGCCAGATGACCGGAACCACTGACCCAGGCCAGATCGACCTGCGCGAGCAAATCGCCCGCATCGACCGAATGCGTGACGAAAGCGACAAGTTCCGCGCCGAACAGCGCAAGCTGATATCCGAGGCGGCGAAATTCGACCGTGACAGACGGCTTGCTCCGCTGCTCGCCGTGGTTACCATGGTCGCGGCGATCACAGCGGCGGCGGCAGCGGTCACGGCAGCAACAGCGGCAATCATCAACCTGCTGAAATAAACGCTGACGTTGCAAGCCTGTTGACATGCATCATGCTGATGTGCGATTGAGGATTATGCGTCGCGTAGTGACGATGCAGCAAGCAACCGGCCGGGGAAACCCGCGCCGGTTTTCGCATATCTGGAGCCCATGTTCGATCAGATCGCCAAGAGGACCGCAGACTGGACCGGCCGACCGGCCGCCTTCTGTCTCGCGCTGGCGGTCATTGTCGTGTGGGCGCTGACCGGGCCGCTGTTCGGCTACTCCGACACGTGGCAGCTGATCATCAATACCGGGACAACCATCGTCACGTTCCTCATGGTCTTCCTGATCCAGGCGACACAAAACCGGGACACCATTGCGCTCCACGTCAAGCTGGACGGTCTGATCGCCGGCTGCTCGACCACGAGCAACACGCTGCTTGACCTTGAGGACCGGCCGCGCGCCGAGGTCGACGCCGCCAAGCGGCAAATCGTCGAAGGCGAGCCCTGGAGCTGATGGCAAACACAACAATCCGGACACCTGAAAACAGGACGCGCGTTTTGCGTGTGCTGGCGGAAGGCGGAAGCATGACGCTCGCCGCTCAGGGCGCTGGCTTCAGCCGCGACGCACTTTACTGCTGGAAGAACGATGACGAGGCGTTCGCCGCCGAATGCCTGGATGCCATCGAACAGGGCACCGACCGGCTGGAAGATGAGGCAATCCGCCGCGCCGTCCAGGGCGGTAGCGACACGATGCTGATCTTCATGCTGAAGGGCCGCCGCCGCGACAAGTGGGGCGACAAGCAGACGATCACCCACTCCGGCGAAATCCTGACCAAAGAAGCCCGTGATGCCAGCGTCAGCGCAGCGCTCACAGCCGACCGCTGAGGACTTCGCGTTCTCGCGACTGGCGGCGTTCAGCGCCATGCTGCATCCGGAGATGCCGCCGGCTGCCCACCATCGCCTGCTGTGCCGCAAGTTGGAAGCGGTCGAGCGTGGCGAGATCAAGCGCCTGATGGTCTTCATGCCGCCGGGGTCAGCCAAAAGCCATTACGCCAACGTCGTCTTTTCGGCGTGGTATGTCGGGCGCAACCCAAAAGCTGCCCTGCTGGTCTGCTCGGCATCGTCGGAACTGGCCGGGCAATGGGGCCGCCGGGTCCGCAATCTGGCGCAGGATCCGCTCTATCGCCGCATCTTCGGCACCGGGCTCGCCAACGACAACGCGGCGGCGGATCGGTGGGCGACGGATCAGGGCGGCCAGTATTACGCGGCTGGCGTCGGCTCCAATATCGTCGGGCGGCGCGCAGACCTCGCCATCCTCGATGATCCGGTCGCCGACCGCGAGCATGCCGAGAGCGAAGCTGAGCGCGACAAGCTGTGGACATGGTACCGCTGGGACTTCTGGACTCGGCTCAAGCCCGGCGCCGCAGTGATCCTGATCATGACACGCTGGCATGAGTTGGACTTGGCAGGGCTTTTGTTGGAGGATGCGCGCCAGGGCGGCGAGCCGTGGGAAGTGATCAGCCTGCCGGCAATGGCCGAGACTGACGACCCGCTCGGCAGGGCGCCCGGCGAGCCGCTGTGGCCCGAGTGGTTCCGCTCCAGCCAGTTCGAAGAGGCGAAGCGCGATCCCCGGCGCTGGAGCGCGCTCTACCAGCAGCGGCCAGTTCCCGAAGAGGGGGACTACTTCAAAGCCGAGTGGTTCCGCTACTTCAGCGATCCGCCCGCCCGCAGCACGCTGCAGATCTACGGCGCATCGGATTATGCCGTGACGGCGGACGGCGGCGACTGGACGGTGCACGTGGTCGCTGGCGTCGATCCGGATGACAATTTGTACGTGCTGGACATGTGGCGGCAGCGCACCGCGTCGGATCGGTGGGTGGAAGCACTGCTCGATCTGGCCGACCAGTGGCGGCCGATGGATTGGGCGGAGGAGCAGGGCCAAATCCTCAAATCCATCGGGCCGTTCCTGGAGCAGCGCGCCAACGAGCGCCGGGTCTACTTCAGCCGGCAGCAGTTTGTCAGCGTGCGCGACAAGGCGACCCGCGCCCAATCGATCCGCGCCCGCATGGCGATGGGCAAGGTCTACCTGCCGCGCAACGCGCCGTGGACGACGGACCTCGTCAGCGAGCTGCTGAGCTTTCCCGCCGGCAAGCATGACGACATGGTCGACGCCTGCGCCCTGCTCGGCCGGCTGCTTGACGACATGGTCGCGGGCTCGCGGCCCGCCAAGCCCAAGGCGCCGGTCGACCGCTGGGCGCGGACGTTCGGGCGCTCCGATGACGCAGACAGTTGGAAGGTAGCCTAAATGTCAGCAACCGTTCTTGTTAGCGGCACCTTCACGGCGACCGGCCAAAGCAGCTCGTTCCGCCCCATCGGCAAGTTCAACGTGGTCCTGCGCGGGACATTCGTCGCGACCGTTACGATTGATCGCTCGTTCGACGGCGGCAGCACCTGGGGCACGATCAGCCGCGACTCCGCCGGCACATCTGCCTCCTATACGGCGCCGGCCGGCCTGATCTGCGAGGAGGTTGAGGGCGACACGCTGTACCGCCTCAACTGCACCGCCTACACGTCCGGCACCGTAACGTACCGCGCGAGCCAATAGCGTGAGCCTCGTTACGGCCCCCGTGCGGGGCTGCGTGCAGGGCGTGGCCTCTGCCCCCGTGGTCAGTGCCGGCGGCACCCCGTTCAGCCCGACGCTTGACTACAATTACATCTCGACCATGGCGCTGGGCGGCCTGGAAACGTTCACGCGGGCGAGCACGGGCTGGTACTTCAACAGCAGCGGCGTTCTGACCAGTGCGGCGACCAATGCCGCCCGCTTCGACTACGATCCCAGCACGGCCCGGACCAATCTGGCGCTCCGCTCGGCCGCCCAGGACAACAGCGGGGTCTGGACGGCGGCACAGATCACCGTCACCGCCGATGCCGTGACGGCGCCCGACGGCACCCTGACCGGCGACACCTTCACGGAAAACTCGGGCAGTACCAGCCGGGGCACGGCGCAGAACGTCACCATCGCGACCAATGTCACCCAGACATTCTCGGTCTACGCCAAGGCCGGAACGAGAAGCTGGCTCCGCCTGATGCTCAACACGGGGTCGGACTCGGTGATCGGCTGGTTCAACTTGGGCAGTGGCGTGGTCGGCTCGACGCAGACCGAGGGCACCGGGGCCAGCCCAACCGTCGCCATCTCGGACGCCGGCAGTGGCTGGTACCGCTGCGCCCTGACCGGCATTCCTGCCTCTGCCGACAGCGGCACCATCGGCGCGTTTATTCGCATGGCGACGGCGGATAATGAGTTCAGTTACCAAGGCAACGGGGCTGGCGCGCTGCACGTCTGGGGCGCCCAGCTTGAGCTTGGCAGCAGCGCCACCGCCTACATCGCGACAGCCGCCAGCGCCGTCACCGTCTGCACGGCGCGCGGTTTGTTGATGGAGGAGGCCAGAACCAACCTGTTCCTGAACTCCGCCACGGGGGTCACGCAGAGCTGCACCGTCACGGCGGCGGCCCACACGCTGTCATTCTGGGGTACTGGGACAATCACCCTGACCGGCACCAGTACCGCCGGGCCGCTGGTCGGCACGGGTGCCGCCAACCGCGTCACGCTGACGTTTACCCCGACTGCCGGGAGCTTGACGCTGACAGTCTCCGGTTCCTGCACGAATGTGCAGTTGGAGCTGGGGTCCTTCGCCACATCCCCGATTGTCACGGTTGGATCGACGGTCACCCGCGCCGCCGACATCTGCACGATCACGCCGCTGGGAAGCTGGTTCACTGCGTCGGCCGGGACGCTACTCGGGGAATGGGTGGCGCGGGGCGTCAAGGCGACCGGCGTCCAGACCGTGGCGAGCATCGATGACGGCACCAACAGCCAGCGGGTCACGATATTTGAGACCAACAGTACCGGCATCACGCAGGCGTCGGTCGCGGCGACCACCACGATATTGACGGGCACCAGGGCCGCTGCACCAATCGCCCTGGCTACCGAGAAGATGGCAATCGCCTGGGATGCCTCATCCTCGCGCGCCACCCTGAACGGCGTTGTGATCGGTGCCGGCTCGGGCGGCGCTCCCGTCGTGACGCAGATGCGGATTGGTCACCGCACCACCGATCAGCTCAACGGCTGGGTGCGCCGGGTTGCCTACGCCCCGGCTCGCGCCGACAATACCGCTCTCCAGACGCTGACGACCTGACCCATGCCATACGATCCGATAGGCCACTCATCTGCCAGCGCGCGGGTTTGGAAAGCCACGCGCCCGCCCGTGAGCGGCACGACGGCACCACCGCCCGTCGTCGAGGACGATGCCGAGGATCTGGCGCGCTATGTCACCATGTTCGAAGAGTCGGAGGAAGCGACCAGCGACGAGCGGACGGCGTCGGAGAGGGACAGGGATTATTACGACAACAAGCAGTTGACCAGCGCGGAGAAAGCGGCGCTCGCAAGGAGAGGGCAGCCGGCAATTGTTATTAATAGGATCAAGCGCAAGATAGATTTTCTCAGAGGCGTCGAGCAGCAGCAGCGCACCGACCCCAAGGCGTTTCCAAGAAATCCGGCTGACGAGGATAGCGCCCACGCGGCCACCGATGCGCTGCGGTTTGTCGCCGACCAGTCGCGCTACGACACGGTGCGCTCGTCCGTCTGGGAAAACCTGCTAATCGAGGGCCTGGCGGGCGCGGAAGTCGTCGTCGAGATGCGCCGCGACCAGCCGGAAATCGTGATCCGGCAACTGCCGTGGGACCGGATCTTCCGCGATCCACATTCCAGGTCAGCCGACTGCAGCGATGGCAACTATCTGGGCATGGTCCTCTGGATGGACTGGGACGATGCCCGGCGCAAATGGCCGGATGCCGCCGACGACCTCGACGCCATGGTCTACCACAGCACCAGCGGCACCTACGAGGACCGGCCGGGCGACCGCATGTGGTGCGACGCCAAGCGTAAGCGGGTGCGGATCGTCCAGTTGTGGGAGAAGCGGGCCGAGGGCTGGCACTGGTGCACGTTTACCAGGGGCGTGCGCTTGGAGGGCGGGCCATCGCCGTACGTCGGCGAGGACGGGCAGCCGGAATGCCCGATTGTCCTGACCTCGGCCTATATCGACCGCGGCAACGCGCGGTACGGCGTGGTCCGCGAGATGATCGGGCCGCAAGATGAAATCAACAAACGGCGTTCAAAAGCGCTGCATTTACTGACGATGCGGCAGGTAATCGCCGACAAAGGCGCAGTAGATGACCCGGGAAGTGCGCGCGCTGAACTGGCAAAGCCGGACGGTTACCTTGAAGTCGCGCCCAATAAGCGGTTTGAAATCCAGCAGACCTCGGACCTTGCCGCCGGACAGTTCCAGCTTCTTCAGCACGCGACGGCTGAAATCGACAATATGGGCCCTAATGCGTCCATGGAGGGTAAAAGCCAGGCTTCACAGTCTGGCCGGGCAATCCAGGCGCAACAGCAGGGCGGCTATATCGAACTTGGTCCGATGCTGGACCGGCTGCGGCAGTTCAACATCGCCATATACCGCGCCGTCTGGAGCCGCGTCAGGCAGTTCTGGACCGAGGAAAAGGCGATCCGGGTAACGGACGACGAACGCAACATAAAGTTTATCCCGCTCAACAGGAAGATTACGGCCCGCGAGCAGTTCGCGCAGCAGCTTGAGCAGCAGGGTTTGCCACCCGAACAAATCCAGGCCGAGTTGCAGGCGATGGAGGGCGATCCACGCCTCGACATGGTCGTCGGCATCCAGAACAACGTCTGCGAAATGGACGTGGATATCATCGTCGACGACGCGCCCGACACGGTCACGATCCAGCACGAGCAGTACGAAATGCTGGTGCAGCTCGTCCAGGCGGGCATTCCGATCCCGCCAGATGTGCTGATCGAGGCATCGCAACTTCGCAACAAAGACGTGTTGCTCGAAAAGCTGCAGGGCGGCGGGCAGGACCCGCAGCAAGCCCAGGCGCAGGCCGAGCAGCAGCAGAAGGCGCAGGCGCTGTTGGATGCCGAACAGGAAGCCAAGGTGCGCAAGCTCAATGCCGAGGCGCAGCGGGCCGAGGTTGAGGCGCAGGCGCGCATGATCGAGGTGCAGACGCCGGAGCCGGGACCGGCACCGGCTGGACCCGAACCGGCTACGCCATTGGATCAGGCCGAACAGATCGCGGATATCGATTATACTAAGGCCAGGACGTACAAGACGCTGATCGACGCACACAAGCCGCAACCCGCCCCGCAGAACGCAGGGTTTCCGTCAGAATGATGGCCTCATTGAAGTGCCGTGCGCGCTTGCGTGTAGTCAATGTTTGCGACGCCCTTTCCGTCCCTTCGGGGGCGGCCTCATTGACGGAAAGCCCGGCTTCGGCCGGGTTTTTTGTTGGCTACTCGTCCGCCTCCGGCACCTCCGGGTACGTCGGCGGCGTCCAGTCCAGCGACACGGACTCCTCGATGACGCGCAGCAGATCCTTCATCGCGGCGTGGATGCCGGGGCGGAAGTCGGCCGGGCCGTTTTCCAGCCAGCGGTGCAGCAGATGATCCAGCGGCAGCGCCAGGACGGTGACGCACTCGACGTTTTCGAACACCTCGACGAACGGACCACCCTCCCCGTTGACGTCGGCGGTCATGGTCAGACAGCGGCTGATTTGGTCGAGATACTCGGCGGATGTGACCGTGATGCTGACGGCGGCGTCGGGACCAAGCGCGGCGCGCAGCGTGACGGTTTTCTCGCGGTCGTCGGACCATTCGAACTCGACGGGCATAGCTTCCTCCGGCTGCTGATGTAGCGCCGCACTTTACACATGAATTCGGCCAAGGGCGTCCCAGATCGGGGCGCCCTTCGTCGTTGGCGCCGCCGGCCATCAAAGGGCGCAGACGGAAACACCCGCCGCCGGGGTCACTCGGGCGTGACGACGAGGGCTGAGAGATGGAACTGAACGAGATCCTGAACAGCGGAGCGCAGAGCGATCCCGCACCGGCACCGGCACCAGAGCCGGCGCCAGCGGAACCGACTCCTGCGCCCGCGCCATCGGGCGAACCGCCCGCCCCTGAGCCGAAGGACGACCGCGCCCGCGACGAACACGGGCGCTTTGTCGGGAAGCCGCAGGGCGAGCAAGAGCCAGCGCCGCCGGCTGGACGACAGGACCACGGGCCGATCCCCATTCAAGCCCTTCTGGACGAACGGGAACGCAGGCAAAAGGCGGAGCGGGAGCGGGATGAGTGGCGCCAACGTGCGGCACCACCTCCCGCCCCACCCGTGCGGCCGGACGTGTTCGCCGATCCGGATGGCGCATTCAGCCATATCGAGCAGCAGGTGTCCGAACAGGTCACCCGCGCCCGGCTCGACATGAGCGTCATGATGGAGCAGGCGAGCAAGCCCGACTATGCGGACAAGGAAGCGGCATTCATCGAAGCGGTCAAGGCCAACCCGGCCCTGTACCAGCAGATGATGAGCGATCCGCACCCGGCCGGCTTCGCGTACAGAGTCGGGTCACAGGTCCTCGCCATGCGCGAGATCGGCGACCCGGCCGGCTACCGCGAACGCATCGAGCAGGAGCTGCGTGAGAAGCTGGAGGCGGAGTATGCCGCCAAGTACCAGCAAGTCATGCCGCCGGCTCCGCCACCCGCACCGCTGCCCGCTTTCCCGACCAGCTTGTCCACCGCCCGAGCCGCTGCGCCGCGCTCTCCAGCGCCGGCCTTCAGCGGCCCGCCCCCACTATCCGTGCTCGGCAATCCCGGCCTGAAGATGGGCTGAGCAGCCGAGCGCTTGACGGGATACCGCCATGGCTGACACGACAGTCGCCTCCGCTAATGCGGTCGCGCAATGGGACAGTGATTACTTTCTCGAATACATTCGGGGCAATCGCTTCAACCGTTACATGGGGACGGATGCGAATAGCATCATCCACCTCAATGAAACGCTGACCAACAAGCCGGGAACGCAGGTAACCATTCCGCTGATTACTCGGCTGCGCGGCCAGGGCGTCAGCGGAAACAGCGTTCTTGAAGGCCGCGAAGAACAATTGAGCAATTACGGCCACAAGATCACGACCAACGTTCTGCGGAATGGCGTCGTTATTGACTGGCTGGAAGAGCAAAAGTCTGAACTCGGCTTGCGCAATGCTGCCAAGGCCGCCCTGAAAATGTGGTCGATGGAAGACCTGCGCGGAGCGAATGGCAACGGTCGCGGCATCATCGATGCCTTCGGCTCATTCCGCAGCGGTGACACGATCACGAGCTATGCCAACACGTCGGAGACCGTCAAGGACGCCTATCTGGCGAGCAATTCCGACCGCTATTTGTTCGGTGCCGCCAAGTCCAACATTGCCAGCAACGACCACAGCGCGGCGCTGGCGAACGTGGACAGCACCAATGACAAGCTGATTTACCAGACCGTCAGCCTCGCCAAGCGCATCGCCAAGACCGCCGATCCGCACATCCGGCCCGTCCGCGTCAGTGAGGATGAGGAGTGGTATGTGATGTTCGCGCCGTCGCTGGCGTTCCGTGATTTGAAAACCAGCCTCGCGACCATCAACCAAAACGCTCAGGTCCGCGGCGACAACAACCCGCTGTTCCGTGACGGTGACCTGACGTACGACGGCGTGATCATCCGCGAAGTGCCGGAACTGCCGGTGGTGACTGGCGTGGGTGCGTCGAACATCGACGTGTCGGCGTCCTACCTGTGCGGCGCGCAGGCAATCGGCGTGGCCTGGGCGCAGCGCCCGGTGTCGAAGACGCAGGAGACGGACTACGAGTTCCGCCACGGCGTCGCCATCCAGGAAATGCGCGGTGTTGAGAAGCTGATCTTTAACAGCAAACAACATGGCATCGTGACTCTGTGGACGGCTGCGGTTGGCGATTAACAAGGAGGCGTAGTAATGGCAACGACTTATACTTCGAACTATGCTTCCAGCACTTACTTTGCTGCGGGGCACGGCTACGGCAACGACGTCAAGTTCGCCACCGGCAGCTATGCCATCACGGCCGCCTTGGTCATCAACGACGTCATCCAGATGGTCAAGGTACCGGCTGGTGCCGTCGTCTTTGACGTCCTGGTAGTGGTGCCGGATCTGGACAGCGGCGGCAGCCCGGCGATCACACTGGATGTCGGGTACGGCGGTGATCCCGATTACTGGGTGGCGGCCAGCACGGCGGGTCAGGCCGGCGGGCTGTTCCGCGCCACGGCGGCAACCGGCGTGCCGCTGGCGTTCACGGCCGAGGATACCATCGACATCCTGGTCAAGGCCGCGCCCGCCACCTCGGCGACGACTGGAACGCTGTATCTGACGGCGTTCTACTCGATGCCGTAAGAACGTAAACACGGAAATACGGAGATGCGGATTTCCGTGTCTCCGTAAACACGGAGGGGAATGAGTACCATGCCAAGCTACAAATGGACCGGATCGAACGAACAAGGGTACGTCACCCTGGGCGGCAAGCGGTTCGAGAAGGACCAGCCGGTTGAGGTCAGTGACGCGTCGCTCGGGGCCAAGCTCGACGGCAACGGCGAGTTTGAAAAGATCGGCGGCGACAGCGGCCAGCCCGATGCCCCGCTGTGGAACCCGCCGGGGTCGACCCCCTATGGCACCGGGCCGGGGTCGGGACCATTCCAGACCGTGTCGGAAGTCGTGGACGCCAACCCCAATCCGGACGCCGGCCAGAAGACGCAGGAGGAATTGGACGCGGAGCAGGCTGCGGCAGACGAGGCAGCGGATGCCGGGCCGGAGGAGCCTCCCGCCACCGACGAGGGGCCGAAGCGCAAGGGCAAGGCTCCGAAGGCTGACCAGGCGTAATGACCACTTACACCCTGGCGCAACTGCGCGACCGGGTGCTGAGCAAGCTCGGTGTCCTGTCGGGCACCGAGACTGCCACAGCCGAAGACGCGGCCCTGGTCGAGCAGGTTGCCACCAACGTTCACGCCATGCTGGACCGTGAGGTTTACGTGACGTGGGTGCTCAGCGCGATCCCCGACACGATCATGGAGCCGCTGACATACATCGTTGCCGCCCGCTGCGCTGACGACTTCGGCCTGCCCGACTCGCGCCGGGCCGAGTTGTGGACACTGCATGGTGCCGCCATGGGCGAGATCCGGACGCAGGTCCAGGCCGAAGAGAACGACGCTCCCGTGCGCGCGGTCTATTACTGATGACCATCACCCTCAGCCGCGAGCGGCACAACAGCGTCATGACCGCCGGTGACAGCGAGACGCTGGCCGGCACCGCCACCGACAGCGCCGGGGCCGCAATCGACCTGACCGGCGCCAGCATCGCTTACAGCCTGACGGACGGCACCAGCACGCTCGTTAGCAAAACCGGCAGCATCACGGTCGCGGCGTCGGGGACGTTCAGCGTCACGCTTGACCCGGCCGACACCTCCGGCCTGGAGGCTGGCACCTACTGGCACACGGCGCGGATCACGGCTGCCGGCGGCACCGTCACCACCACCCTGCGCGGCCGGATGCGGATTGCCCGGATCACCGCCACGAGTGCGGCCGGCGCCGTGGTTGGCGGCGACACCTGGGGCGAGCTGGATGGCCTGTGGAGCGACCTGTACGACACCTGGGGAGTCTTGTAGTGACAGACTGGTTCGCGATCCGGCCCAAGGACGTTTTTGGCGATCTGCTTCACCTCGACAATGACGGCGTTGGCATCACCAGCAGCCTGAAACAGATCGAGGACGGCCGGGGCGCCAACACCTGCCTGCAACTGTCCAACGACACCCTGAAGGTGACTGGCAATGTCACCGTCACCGGCACCGTGACGGCGGCCGGCTATGGGATCACGTCCCTGTATGACGGCACTCTGATCACGGCCACCGGCAGCACAACCGCGCGCACGCTGGCGGCGCGCTTCGCTGATGTCGTCAACGCACTCGATTACGGCGCGGTAGGCGACGGCACGACCAACAACACAACGGCCATTCAGGCAGCACTCGACACGGGTAAGTCGGTCTTTTTGCCGGACGGGGTGTACGTCATCGCAGGGTCGCTGACCATGACCTCCTCGGGTCAGGTCGTCTACGGGTCCGCGTCGGGCGGATCGGGCAGCGTCCTCAAATTCACCGGCGGCGGAAGTGCAACCGGCCTGACAATCGGGACGGCGGCGCCGGCCAGTGCCGTCACCAGCGTCGCGATCAGGGATCTGCAGATCCAGAACCTGGACCGCACCGGCATCAGCCTGTTTATCCAGAACGCGAGCCGGTTGGACATCGACTCCGTTACCTTCGCGACACCGTACAACGCTCTGGCTATTACGGACTGCAACACGGTGCGCCTCAACCGAATCAGCTTCGTGTCGGTGTCTGGCGCCTACGCGATCAAATGGTACGGCACTGGGGGCACCAAAAACGACATCCTGGTTCTTAACGAGGTCCAGTTCTCGCCCCTCAGCACGGGCGCATCGGGGCGGGCAACTGCCGTGCTGATTGACGGCTTCTCTCACACGCTCATCATCAACGGTTTCCGCGCGGTCAGGATGGGGCGCGGGCTGCACTTCACCGACAGCTATGCGGTTTCAGGGGAAAACCCGGAGCTGGTTTTCTCGAACGACATGGAAGTCGATTTTCCCGAATACGAAGCGATCCGCGTTGAGAGCGGCGAGAGCCTGCGGTTTGTGAACAGCTACTGTCACGGGTCGGAACTGGCGGACAACATCTACATCGGCGCGGCAGCCAAGCTTTTTGAATTCAATGGCGGCCCGATTACCGGCGCGGCACTCCACGGCGTCAACTGCCTCGGTAGCGAGGTTTACCTTCGCGGCACCATCGCCCGGAACTCGGTCGCGGTGTCCGGGGCGTGCAATGGGGTCGAGATCGGGGCCAGTGCCAGCTATGTCCGGATCGAGAACGGCGCAATCGGCCGGCGCGAGGCGCTGACCGGGCTGCAGGGCTACGGCGTCGCGATCCGCTCGGGGGCCACCAACGTCGCCGTCGTTGCGAATGACCTGACCGGCAATGCCACGGGGCCAGTCCTCGATGCCTCCGGCGTCGCCGGAACGACAACCGTCATCGGCAACGTTGGCACCACGTTGAATTGGGCGCACGGGCTGGTGTTCGACAACAGCACATCGACGCCCGCCATCTACCCGAAGACGACGGCAGCGCAGCTGGCGCTGCGGCTCAAGGCCATCGGCGATGACTACGTGTACGTGAGTAACGGCAACGGCGACTCCCTGACGGTCGGGGCGTCCACGGCCACTCTGGTCAACCATTTTCGCATTGCGGGGTCTGCGGCCAGCAGTGCGCCGCAGATGCTCGCGGAGGGCACGGACACCAATATTGATGTCAGGCTGACGCCGAAGGGCACGGGCAACGTTCGCTTCGGCACGCTGACGGCGACTGCCGACGCCCCGATCACCGGGTACATCGAAATCAAGAGTGCCACGGATGGCACGGTTCGCAAACTGGCGGTGATCGCGTGACCGACTGGAACACCCTGCGGCCGAGAAACACGTTCGGCGATCTGCTTCACCTCGACAATGGTGGTTCCGGGGTGACCGGCACTCTGGCGCGCGTCGAGGACGGTCACGGCGGCGACACTTGCCTGGAGGTGTCGACGGCCGCCGCCCGCATCACCGGCGACCTGACGGTCAGCGGCACCATCACAGGAGCTGCCGTTACCAGCTCGGTCACGGCGACCGGCAGTCTGACCTCGCGCAGCCTGGCGGATCGCTTCGCCGTCGAGTTGATGCCCGAGGATTTCGGAGCATTGGGCGATGGGACGACCAGCGACAGCGCGGCTTTTGCGTTGGCATTTGCCGCACTCGGCAGCCGGGGCGGTGTCATCAAGCTGGGCCGCAAAACCTACTATCTCGCCACCACCTTGACCATGACCAATAATGCCTCGCTGGTCGGGCAATCCATGGCGCCGGGCGAGGACCGGATCGCGCGCGATTACCGCTCTGACGGCACCGTGATCAAGCTCAACAGTGCCGCGACGATCATCCCGGCGCAAAATTCCTGCATCGCCAACATGACGATCATCCGGAGTGATATCGGCTCACCGCCGACCGATGCCACCGAAGCATCTGCCGCCATCGCCGCTTTCGCCGGCACCGCGATCACCGCGGGCACGCCGAGCGCGCCTGTGTGGCACAATGACGTGTTCTGCGACAACCTGATGATCATCGGCTTTGCCCAAGCCATCAGCAGCACCGGTAACGAGCGGTTCCGGTGCCGGCGGGTGTTCGGCGACTGCACCAACGGCATTTCGCTGTCCAACGTCACGGACATCGCGATCCTGGAGGATTGCCATTTCTGGCCGTTCTACACCACGCACCGGAACTTCACGACCAACGCCAACCTCACACGGTCGGGCACCGCGTACCAATTCGCCAGCACGGGCGACTGGTCGATCATGGTCAACTGCTTCGCGTACGGCTACGCGGTCAGTTTCGACCTCAATGCCGTCTTCCACTGCCGCCTGACCAACTGCGGCGCCGATTACGTCGGGGCTCTGGCGTCAACGTCGATTGGCTACAAGCTGGTGAACTGCGGCGACACCATCCTCCAGGGGTGCGACGCCGCGGCGCAGGGCACCGGCATCCAGGTTGACGTCGGCGGTGCCGTCTCGCGGCCTGACGTGACCATCACCGGCTGCAACATTTGGGACTGTGACACGGCCTACCTGTCAGTCGTCAGCGGCAACGCCACGATCACCGGCAACCTGTTCTCAGCCGGGACGGGACCTCTGGCGACGCCAGTGTTGAGCGTCGGAGCGTCTGCGGGATATGTCAGCGCGGTCGGCAATATCTTTCGCAATGTCACCGTGCCAACCAGTATCAATGCCGCAGCACTCGGGACATATCAGGGTTGGGCGAACCAGTTTGATGGGGGCACCCCTTCGGTCAGCCATCGGTCAACCGGCGCTGCGGAATTCGTCTCCAACGTGGGGGATGCCTCGTTCAGCCTGACCTCGGCCAGCGCGTCTGGTGAAGGCTACAACCTGGTTGCCCGGAACTCGACGGGAACGGTGTCCGTGCCCGCGCTGCTGGGTGCCAGCGGCAACATGCTGGACCTGTTCGGGCGCGGCCATGACGGCACAGCCTACCGGGACTCCTGCCTGATCCGGTTCCAGGCTGATGGCACGCCAGCCGCAGGATCAATGCCGGGGATGTTGCGGTTCTACACCACACCGTCAGCGTCGACCACGGTCGCCGAACGGTTGCGCATCGATGCGACCGGGACAACCCGCCCTGGAGCGGACAACACCTATACGCTGGGGTCGAGCTCGTTCCGCTGGTCCAATTTCTATTCGGTCCTGGGGACGTTTTCGGGCAACGTCGGCGTTGGCACTGGGGGAAATGACCCGGTACAGCTTGACGGGACACGCGGCTACGTCTCTGTGCGCGGGTCAACCAACCAGGGCGTTATCGAGGTTTCGACGGCCCAGGCTGATGCGGACGCTGTTGTTCTGGGGCAGTTTGCCGCATCGGATGTCAACTCCGTGGCGGCTGACAAGCGGGCCGGCATCGCGTTCTTCTCCCTCGAAGGGACGACAGCGACCAATCGCGGCGGGCGGTTTTCCGTCTCGACCAAGACCGATGCCGCGAGCGGCCTGACCGAGCGGTTTCGGGTGGACGCCAAGGGCAACGCGATTGCGCCCTACAGCAGCGCCGCCATCGCGACCAATGCGACCAACGGATTTTTGTACATCCCGTCCTGCGCCGGAACCCCAACCGGCGCGCCGACCAGCTACACGGGACGCGTGCCGCTCGTCATGGATACAACAAATTCAAAGTTGTATTCCTATATCTCGGGATCTTGGAAATCGGTGACACTGGCATGACCGACGAGCCGCACTATCTCATCCCGGCCGCCATGCTCCACGGACTGCTCGCCTATCTCGGCCGCCGGCCGTATGCCGAGGTGGCGCAGGCCATGCGGGCGCTGGAACAACTGCAACTGGCGCCCGGTTCCGCCTCGGACCCCGAGGCCGATCAAGCCTCCCCGCCCGAGGAGGTGCCCTGATGGATCTTGAATTCGGCAAGCATAGTTACAGGCTGCGCAGCCTGCCGGCCAGCGCTCAAAGAGTTGTCAATTTATTCGCTGAGCAGGAGCCGGCCGACGCGGTAGCTCCGATCATCCTCAAGTCGACCGCCGGTCTGCGGTCCTGGGCGACGGTCGGTGACGGGCCGATCCGCGGCATGATCGTGATGAGCGATGTTTTGTACGTCGTCTCCGGCCAAGCGGTCTACAGCGTCACCGCCGGCGGCGTGGCAACCAGCCTGGGCGCGATCCCCGGAGCCGACCCGGTGACGTGTGCGACCAACGGGACGCAGATCATCGTTGTCACCAACCCCAACGCCTACATCGTCACATCCGCAAGCGTGGCGAGCCTGTCCGACACCGACTTTCCCGGCGCCGGCTCGGTCGATTACCTCGACGGCTACGGCATTTTCAACGATCCCGGCAGCGGGCAATTCTATGTCACGTCGCTGCTGGATTTCAGCAGCGTCGATGCTCTGGACTTCGCCAGCGCCGAGAGCAGCCCGGACAACATCGTCCGCGTGCTGGTCGATCACCGCGAGCTGTGGCTGTTCGGCGCGCACAGCGTCGAGATCTGGGTCAACACGGGTGCGGCAAATTTCCCCTTCGAGCGGCAACCGGGCAGCATCATGGAGATTGGCTGTCTGGCGCCGCTGTCCTGCTGCAAATTGGACAACACGGTCATGTGGCTGGCTGACGACGGGATCGTCTACCGGGCGCAGGGCTACGCGCCGAGCCGTATTTCCACGCACGCCATCGAGGAGGCGATTGCCGACGCCGATCAGGCCGACGCGGCGGCGGCGCGAGCGTCCGCCTTCACTCAGGATGGTCACGCCTTCTATGCGCTGAGCATTCCCAATACGGGAACGTTCGTCTATGACGCGGCCACCCAGCTCTGGCACGAGCGCTCCAGTTGGAACCGGACGACTTGGCGGGCCGGCTGCGTCGTGCGGGCGTACGGCATGCTGCTGGCCGGCGATGATACGACGGGTGCTGTCTATGAGCTTGATCCCGCGACATACACCGAGGGCGGTGATCCCCATATCCGCCTCGTTGACAGCCCGCCGATCCACGCAAGCGGCGCCTGGGCGTTTCAGAGTCGGCTGGAGGTGCTGATGGAAACCGGCGTCGGCACGAGCACCGGCCAGGGTTCAGCACCGCTCGCCATGCTCCAGGTGTCCGACGACGGCGGGCGCACTTACGGCAATGAGCGAACCTGCACCATCGGGCGCATTGGCGAGTTCCGCGCCCGAGCCAAATTTGATCGCCTGGGGCGGTTTCGCGAGAGAGTTCTACGACTATCGATAGCAGATCCGGTGCCAGTCACAATCTATGGCGCTACCGCTGAAATCGTCGGGGGAACGCTGTAATGCCGTCCATCCTGATCCCGCCGCCGAGGGTGCCGCTGACGGATGGCCGGGGCAGCGTCACGCTCGCGTGGTACTTATTTTTCTCGCAGTTCGGCCAACAGATGCAGGACGCCGTGGATACCGGCGCCGCGACATCGGCCAGCCTGGGCACCAGCGTCGCAGCCCTTCAGGCGGCCGACGATGATCTGTTCGCGGCCGACCGCGATCTGTTCATTGATGACGCCATGACGCCGGATCGCGGCAGTGAGGTTGCTGCCCTGACGGGCCGCGTCCGGGGCCTGGAAACCGACGTCTCATCCCTGCCCGATCCTGGCAGCCAGATTGCGGCCCTGGCGGCCCGGCTGACGGCGCTGGAAACCGACATCGCCACGATCCCCGACCGGGCCGCCGAGCTGGAGGCGATCCGCCGGCGGCTGCGGGATCTGGAAATCGACATCGCGACGAGAGGATTTTAAGCCATGGCGAGAGTTGCAAAGCGACTGATCGCGGGCTCACAGCTCACGACCAGCGCGGCGACATATTACACCGCGCCCGCGCTGACGCAGTGCATCATCCGCAAAATCTCCTGCACCAACACGACCGGCGGTGCTGTGACGGTGACGCTGTACCTGATCACATCCGGCGGCAGTGCGGGCGCTTCGAATACCATTGCCAGCGGCAAGAGTCTGGCGGCCGGCGAGACGTGGAGCAGTCCGGACGTTGAAGGCCAAGTGCTGGAGGCGGGCGGATTTCTGCAAGCGCTGGCTTCTTCCGGCACCAGCATAACGATCATCGGCAGCGGAATTGAGATCACGTAGATGAAAGAGTCAGATGCCTTAAAGCTCTGGTGCCCGTTCGTCGCCATCGTGGCGCCCGGCACCGCCGCCGCCGTCAACCGGCTGAGCAGCCGGGACGATGATTGCAACTGCATCGCAACACGCTGCGCCGTTTGGTTAGGGACAGCCGCCGACGGGCGCTGTGGGCTTACACAGGCGAAATGACGGGGACATGAGACACTTCCAACTGCTTGCATCCGGCCTGGACGTGCAGCCGCTCCTGCACGCGATCCAGCGGCAGCCGGGCTTGTGGAACCGGCATAAATTTCGCACTTCCTACGAGCATACGCCGCACAGCGCGGTCGATGACATCTGGCTGCGCTATTCCCCGGATCAGGCAGAGTTCAGCGATGTCCAGAACGATACCGCGCCGATCTGGCACGATGAGGCTAGAAGCCTGCCACAAGCCCGCCCGTTGGTTCTGTCGGTGATGGGCTACCTGGGCGCCTATTCGCTGGAACGGCTGCTGGTGACGCGCCTGGCGCCCGGCCGAAGCATATTGCCGCACGCCGATACTGACGGTGCCTACGGCAACATGCCGGACATCGCGCGCTATCATGTCGTGCTCCAGGGCCTGCCGGGCAGCCTGTTTCATTGCGGCGAAGAAACCGTGCAGATGCAGACCGGCGAGCTGTGGTGGTTCGACGCTTACACGAGTCACGCGGTAGACAATCGATCCGCCGACGACCGGATACACCTGCTGGTGGATTGCCGCATTTGGACATGATCGCGATTGCCGCCGAGCCGTGGGAAGACTGCCGCGACGAGGTCATGACCTACTGGCCGGCGCACTGGGAAGAGGTCGCGCTCGATAAGGACCGGGTGCCGCTCGACCCCAACGTCGCGGACTACGACCGCAAGGCGCTCGCCGGATCGCTGCACGTCGTGACCGTCCGGCGGGCCGGCGAGCTGGTCGGTTACCACATCACCATCGTCAGCCCGCACCTGCATTACAAAAGCACGCTGTGCGGCTTCGTCGATGTTTACTGGCTGCGCCCGGATTGCCGGCAGGGCTGGACCGGCGTCAACCTGTTCCGTGAAGTCGAGCGCTCGCTCCGCGCCCGCGGCGTGGTCAAGGTCTACAGCGGCACAAAGAAGCATCTCGACGCCGGGGCGATCTTCGAGCATCTCGGCTGGACCGAAGCGGAACGACTCTTCACCAAGACATTGGGGAAATAACCATGGTCGCAGCAGCAATTGCGGCATCGGCTGTTGTCGGCGCCGGGGCGAGTATCGCGGCCAGTAAATCGGCCAGCAGCGCCGCCAAGAAAAGCGCGCGGACTGCGTCAGATACAGCAGCAAGTGACCGTGACCTGCAATGGGACATGTACAACCAGCAGCGCGAGGATTTCGATAAATACTACGGCAAAGGCCGCGACGACCTCGGCGCAGGCTACAATCTCGCGACCGGCACGCTGCAGCCCTTTACGCAGTACGGCGGGGCCGCCACGGGCCGGCTGGCGGCGCTGTCGGGGCTCAACGGCGGCAATGAGCAGGCGTTCGCGTTGGCGCAAGATCCGGGATATCAATTCCGCATGAACCAGGGCGTTGCTGCGCTTGACCGCTCGGCAGCCGGGCGCGGATTGCTGCTGAGCGGCGCGCAGACCAAAGCCTTGAACGATTACGGCCAGGGCATGGCGTCGAGCGAACTGAGCAACGCCTACAACCGGGTGGCCGGCATCGCCGACGCGGCGCGCGGGGCGGCGGGCAATCTGGCAACGCTGCAGAGCGGGCGCGGCACGGCGCTGGCTAATCTGGCGACCGGGCAGGCGACGCAAAATGCCAACTTGATGACGAACACGACCAACGCTCTGACAAATATCAACCAGACCAATGCGCAGCAGCAGATCGCGGCACAGCAGGCAATCGGGCAGGCCAGGGGCAGTGCGTACACCGGCGTGGCAAATGCCGTGAACAGCGGCGTGTCCAACGGGCTGTTCTACTACGGGCTGAAGAATGGGATGTTTGGCAACATGGCGCAGGGGGGCATGCAGTGAGCAACAGCATTCAGTACCTCGACCTGCCTGGCATCTTCGGCGCCATTCAGCAGATCCAGGGCGGCCAGCAAAAAAGCCGTCTGCTCGACCTGCAGAGCCAGATGGAGCAGCAGAAGCTGACGACTGCCGCAGCCAAGCTCGGACGGCAGCAGGAGCTATTCGGCACCATCACGGACCCGAACGAGCGCAGGCTGGCCGAACTCGATCCCGAGGCTTACGCCAAGGCCAAGGCCGAGTCGCTCTATGGCAAGCCGGACCTGATGGCGGTGCCCAAAGGCGGCGGGGTCTATGACAAGCGCACCGGCCAAGTCGTTTTCAGCCAGCCGGACAACGACGTTTACTTCGGCGATACGCCGCCGGCCGCCCCGCCGTCTCCCAGCACCAACCTGCAACGGGCCGCACCGACGCCACAGCCTGCCGCAACCGCGCCGCCGGTTCCGGTCACGCCGGCCGGCGGGGCAGGATTTCCCGCCGCCATCAAGGCGGGCGAGAACACGACCGGCAACCCGGCCGCGCCCAATCCCAACAGCTCGGCGGTCGGGGATCACCAGTTCCTCGCCGGCACGTGGCTGGATGCGGTCAAGACGCACTACCCGGACATCGCCGCCGGGCGGACGGATGAGCAGATCCTCAAGCTTCGTGAAGACCCGATCATGTCGGCCAACATCACGAACCGCTATGCCGCCGACAATACGAAGGTGTTGCAGGGCGCCGGCTTCGAGGCGACGCCGACCAACCTTGCGATTGCGCACAGGTACGGGCCGACCGGGGCCGTTCGCATCCTGACGGCAGAGAAGGCCAACCCGAACACGCCGCTCGCGTCGGTCCTGTCTCCGGAAGCGCTGGCGGCCAATCCGGAGCTGAAAGACCTGACCATCGCGCAGGGCCGGGCGCGGCTGGAAGGCCACATGCAGGAAGCCGGCGGCGGCGGCACGCAGGGCAACTACGAGATCCGCTATGAGAAGGGCAAGCCGACCGAGTATCCCGGCAAGCCCGGCTATGTCGTCGCCAGGGAGAAGGGCACGGGGAGGATTGTGGCGGTTCCGGCGCCGAACGCCGGCCAGACGCAGGCCGACATCGACCGGGCCGAGAAGGACCGGCGCGATGCGGCGGACAAGGATGCCAGGACCCGGCGCGAGGCCGTCCGGACCATGACGACGGACGAGGTCGCGCAGCATGGCCTGCCGTCGGGGACCTTGGCGCAGATCGATGGCAACGGCAGGATTAGCATTCTCAAGCCGGTCGATCCCGCAGCCGCCAAGCCGACCAACGACCAGACGCTTGCCCATGGCTTCGCCAATCGCATGCAGGCGACCCTCGGCACCATCAACCAGTTGGAAGAGAAGGGCTGGAAGGGGCCGGGCTTTCTGGAGCGGAACGTCGGCGATCTGCCCGGCGGCAATTACGCCATGTCGGCCGAGTATCAGCAGTACGAGCGGGCCAAGCGCGATTTCATCAGCGCGATCCTGCGCAAAGAGTCGGGTGCTGCCATCGGCAAGGATGAGTACAGCAGCGCCGACAGGCAGTACTTCCCGCAGCCGGGCGACGACCCGGCCGCCCTGGCGGACAAGAAACGGGCGCGCGATCTGGCCGTTAGAAACATGCGCGAGGCCAGCGGGCCGCTCAACAAGCCGGCGGCAAATGCGGGAGACTTCGGCAAGATGACGCGGGATCAATTGCTGGCGGTTGACCCGGCCACCATGACGGCAGAGCAGAAAACGGCCTATCTGGCGGCGCTGAGGGCGCAGCCATGACCGGCGCGCCAGACGTGGACATGGAGATTGCTATCGCGCGCGAGCGCTTGCGGGTGTCTAAGACGGTGCCTGTTGGCGACTCCGTCGACCGGAAGACCGGGGCGCCGGTCGGCATACGCGCGGCGGTCGGGGCGGCCGAAACGGAGGCCGACCGGCTGACGACGCTCCGGCAGCACTTCCACGACGCGCAACCCTATGAGGACGGTAATTTCGTCTACACCGACCCGCGCACCGGGCGGCCGACGCTCTACAACGAGGAAAACCCGCGCGTCCTGGGTGTGCCGATCCCGACCATGGGCGACGTGATTTCGGTCGGGCCGGAGATATCCGAAATGCTCGGCGGCACGGCGGGCGGCCTGATGGCTTCTCCGACTGGCCCTGTTGGCACGGCTGCCGGCGTCGGCCTGGGCGCTGCGGCCGGGCGCGAGATTTACGGCAATCTGGCTCATTACCTGCTCGGCACGCAGGACACGCGCAGCCTGCCCGAACACGCCGCCGACACTGCGGTTACGGCGGGCGTCAATGCGGTGGCTCCGGCGGCGGCGGACAAGCTCATCAACGCCGGCAAGGCGGTGCTGGGGCCGGTCAAGACAGACGTGGTACAGGCGTTCAACCGGCTCGGCATCAAGCCGATGGCGGGCGCGATCACCGGGAACCGCAGCGTCCAGACCGCCGAGCAGGGGCTGTCGAACACACTTGGCGGCGCCGCTCCCATCGGCGAGGCCGTCGAGCGCAGTGTCGACGAAACCGGCGCTGCGGCGAAGAACATCGCAGAGCGGTTTTCACCGGGCGGCGTTCAGACCGTCGAGGAAGTCGGCGGCACCGTGCGGCAAGGGGCCAAGGATGCGGCCGAGCGCTTCGAGCAGCGGGCGGAGACGCTCTATCGGCGCGTCGGGCAACTCATCAACCCCAGCACACCGGCAGCCATCCCCAGCGCTTCGGCGCTGAAGGCGGAGATGCAGGCGCAGGTCGCCAAGGCTCCGGAAAGCCTTGGCCCGGTGCTGAACCCGATCATCGAGCGGATAGGCAGGCTGGAAACGGATGCCGCAGCCGGCATGCCGTTCGACGCCTTGCGGCAGGTCCGGAGCACCATTGGGCGCGAGCTGGGCGACCCGGTATTGGCCGGCGGCACGGGCGCGCAGAAAGACGCTCTGCGGGCGCTCTACGGCAAGCTGACGGAGGACATGTTCGCCACGGCGCGGGCCGCCGGACCCGACGCCGAGCGGGCGCTGACGGTGGCGGATCGATATTTCCGGTTCAACATGGGCCAGAACATCCCGGTGCTGGAGAAGATCACCAAGGCCGGGACAGATGGCGAGGTGCTGGCGCTGGCGCTGCGCGGATCAGAACGCGGCGGCCAGCAGATCATGAAGACCCGGCGCAACCTCCAGCCCGAGGAATGGGACGCCGTCGCCGGCACCGTGCTGGGGCGCCTCGGCCGCGCCACGCCGGGCCAGCAGGGGGCGTCTGAGTTGGGCCAGGAGGCGGCTGACTTCAGCATCAACACCTTCCTGACCAACTGGTCGAAGCTGTCCGTCGAGGCCAAGCAGGCGCTGTTCGGCGGCACCCGATACAAGGATCTGGCCGGGCCGCTCAACGATCTAGTCAAGGTGATCGGAGCACAGAAGGGATCGGCCAAGCTGGCGAACACCAGCGGCACGGCGCGCAGCATGGCGGTTCAGGGCGCCATCGGGGCGGCCGGAGCGTCTGGCGGTGCTGTGCTGAGCGGCGACGTTGAGGGCGCAGGATACGGCGGCCTGGGGATGTTGCTGGCAGGCACGGTCGGCGCGCGCTACTCGGCCAAACTGATCACCAGTCCGGCATTCGTCAACTGGCTGGCGCGCACCGCGCGGTCGACGCAGTCCAATCCGGCATCGCTCACGAGCGCGCTGGCGCGACTGCCCGGCATCGCCAACGTCGAGCCGGGGCTGCGGGACGCCATCGAGCAGTTCATGGGCAGCATCGGCGCTCCGCAATCCACCCCGCCACAGTCACCGCCACAATAGATTTCAGGAGCGTCCGCGATGCTGCGCTATAACCCGCCGTTCGAGACGGCGCTGGACGCTGCCGGCGTCACGCTGTCCGGTGCCAAGTTGTATTTCTACACGACCGGCACAACCACACCGGCGGCGACCTACTCCAACACGGGGCTGAGCGTTGCGAACGCCAACCCGGTGGTCGCCGATGCGGGCGGTCGGTTCAGCGATATCTTTCTGAACCCCAGCGTCATTTACAAAGCGGTTCTGAAAACCAGCGCCGATGTGATCGTCTGGACGGCCGACCCGATCAACAGCGCCGCTCTCGCAACCGCCGATCTGGCCGGGCTGGTCAAGGCGGCCAGCCTGTCGAGCAACGGTGCCGACCTGCAGGCGATCATGGACAAGCTGGCCGGCACCGTGACAGCGGCGTCGATCAGCAACACCATCTCCGACCAGCAGGCGATCACCGATAAGTTGGATTTCCTCCAGACCGGCACGGGCGCCGTGACCCGCTCGCTCGGAGCAAAGCTGCGCGATGTTGTGAGCATCAAGGATTTCGGCGCGCTGGGCGATGGCACGACCAACGACACGACGGCCTTCGTCACGGCGCTCACGGCGGTCGGGGCGGCCGGCGGCGGCGCGCTCTATGTGCCGGCGGGGCGGTATAAGCTGGTCTGCCCGGCCAATAACTACATCTCATTGATCAGCGTCGAGGGGATCACGGTCGCGGGTGCCGGCGACGGGGCGACCGAGCTTGAGATTTACACGACATCGACCTATGGCGAAGTGCTGCGGGTGTCGTCGGATAATTTTAGCTGGCGTGACATGACAATCCGCGCCAAGAACGACCACACGCTTGTTTGCGCCGGCATCGAGTGCGACGGCAATGAAAACGTGTCGTTCCAAAACCTGTCGCTGGTCAAGGATGCCGCCAGCACGGCGGATTATCTGCCGTTCAAAATGCTTGGCACGGGGGTTTTGACCGGGCTGGAGTTCGACTCCTGTCTGTTCGACGGCACCAGCTACGCGATCTGGTCGGCCAATACGCATACTGGCGTCACATATGCCACGCGGATCAGTAACTGTGAGTTTCGGGCACTGACGGGCGATGCCATTGCACTCAATCACCCGAGCGGAACCGGCGCGTGGCACGACATCACCATTGACGACTGTATGTTCAGGGATTTCGCGGGGGCTAGTTACGCCAGCGGCTTGGGCATCAGTATTGCCCGGTGCGCCGAGGTCATGATCAGCGGCTGCGTCTGGGAAGGCTACCCGTACGACGCCATTCACATCGAGGACCAGTCGCGCTTGATCACCATCACCGGCTGTTCGTTCGGCAAGTCGGGTTACACCCAGTACGCCGCGATCACGATCATGGGCGTCAGCGAACAGATCACCATCGAGGGCTGCCATTTCGACACGCATGCCGATCCGGTCGCCAGGACGACACCGTGCATCCTGATCACTGACGGCGGCGTGATGGCGTCGGGTGCGAGCGGTACGGCGACGGATGTTGTGATTACCGGCTGCCATTTTGACTTGCACGTCCATGCCTGCACTTCGGTCACGGCGACCGGCTACGGGGAATTTACCTTCAGCAACAACCGGGTTTATGGATCTGGCGTCTACGATCCGAGCAACGGCGGCATTACGGTCTGCAACGCAATCGGGCTGGATATCCACGATCAGTACAACATGGTTGTTTCGGGGAATAAGTTTGCGAAGCTCAAAGACGCGATCAAAGGCGTTCACGCGACCACGACAGGCGGCATGTACAGCCAGATCATCGGCAATCAATTCTACCAGTGCGAGGACGCGCTTGAGCTTCAGTCGCCGCAGCACCTCCTGATCAGCAACAACATGATGAGAGCCTGCGGTCGGCCGTGGGCGATCAGCCAGGGTGGTACTGCGAGCGCCGCCGGCTGCATGATGACCAACAACTATGCGGTCGGCTGCTATCAGGCGGGATCGATCGGCGGCACCTGGGCAACCGACAAGCGCTTTTTCTTCGGCAACGTCGATGATGCCGCCAGCTTGTCCGACCGGACCTACCCGGCATCGTATGCGGGCATCAACCACACGCCGATCTTCGCCAATGGTGTGCAGTTCAGCAGCGTGTTCATCACGCCGGGCGCGGGCGACGCCGGAACAGTGCGCTGGAACAGCGGCACAACGAAGCTTCAAGTTTGGTCCGGGGTCGCATGGGTTGATCTACATTAAAGATATGTAGAATGCTCCGGGCGCTGCTGCTGGCGCTGCTGGCTAGCTCGCTAGCTTGCTTGCCAGGCGGCTGCGCGGTTGAGGGGAGGGTGATCGAGATGCCTGTCGTGGATTTGAAGAGGGGTGACGTCGATCTGCTCTCGCGGCTGGTCTGGGCCGAGGCGAGGTCGGAAAGTTTTGAAGGCCAGTGCGCGGTCGTCTGGGTTGTGATCAACCGGCTGCGCCGTGAGTCCGGCCGGTTCCCGAAAACCATTGCGGGGATCGTCAAGGCTCCCTTTGCCTTCTCATGTTTCAACACTTCCGATCCGCAGTGCGCGCGGACCAAGACCATCGACGAGCGCGACACGGCATTCGTGGAGGCGACGTATGCGGTGACATCCGTGCTGACCGGGCGGGTAGAGGATCCGACTCTCGGCTCCGATCACTATTACCTGAGCCGGATGGCAAAACCACCGCCGTGGCGGAAGAGCATGAAGCTTATGGCGATCATCGGGGCGCACAGTTTTCTGTCTGAAAAGCTTTAGGCGCACTACCGTACAGACCCAACCCACAGTCTTAAGCAATATGACGTATGTCTGTGGGCTGGTTTCATTGCTCGGGTCGGGTCATGCGTCGCATCGTTCGGTGGTTTCGGGAGTCAATCCCGTGCTTGGTTGGCGGCTAGGCCGGTGTCGCATATCTGCCGGCAGTGGTCGCCGATGACCGACGAGGAGAAGGCTGACAGGCTGATCACTGCCGTGCTCAACAGCCTCGACACTTGGATCCAGCAGGTGGTCGAAATCGAAAGCGCGGCAATCCCGTTTACCGGGAATAAGCAGCGGGCTTTACATCTTCAGCGCAGCATGCTCGCCGCCAAGCAGACCTTGCGGAATATAGCCGGCCTGCCGGAGGAGTGAAGGGCGGAGGATCGCTCCCCCGCCCTATCCGGTCAGATGCGGGCTTCATGCGCGGGCGGCTGGCGGCGCGGCGGCCCTTCATCGCCGTTGGCCATGTCATCGACCTCCCCGAACATCTCGCGGGCCGCATCGAGCAACTCATCCTGGACAGGCTCGGGGGCCGGGGTCTGTTCGGCCAGCGGGGTCGCCAGGATCTGCACGATATCGGTCGGACTGCGGATCAGTCTGGGGCTCTTGATCTCCTTGTCCTGAACATACGCATTCCAGGCAACGATGACGGACTGAGCCAGCCCGATCATGGTCCGCTGCCGCTTGTTTTCGATGCGCTGGGCGAGCATCGTGGCGACCTTCGGAGGGTCGGTCTTCGTCAGGTTCTGGTCGTCCGCCGCGAGTGTCCAGAACGCCGTGGCGCGGTCGGGGTCAGAGTGAACCGTGTAGGTCCCGAGAGCCAGCAGCGGCGGCAGCAGCAGCGCCCGCCGGATCGTCGGTTCTGCCTGTTCCAGACAGGTCAAATACAGTTTCGCGGCGAGGTGGAACGCCTCCATGATGCTCAGGCGCTGATCCTTGCTTTTGCTGGCGAGCGCGTCGCGTACCCCGTGGTAAGTGAAGTTCCCGATGACGTAGGGGACGGCCCGCCCGTAGGCGTTCACCTCCGTGTCCGACATGTCGTAACGGTCGCTCAGGTTCATCGCGGCATAGGCGTCGACCCAGGTCCGGCTTAAGCCGCTGTCGTATGTGTTGTAGAGGCGGGCCAAGCCTTCTTCGTCGGCTACCGCCTGCCTGATGACAACGAGTTCCACTGGTTTGCCGTAGCTGACGACCGCCTCCAGCGTGTGCTGGCCGTTGACGAGGTGGGCGTGCCCGTCGAGAACGCCGAACTCGATCTGTGTGTACTTCCGGAACCTCCCCATGGCCATCTCGGAAGCCAGGAAGGCGACATGCCTCGGCCGCCGGCTGCGCTGACGCTTGAAGTGGTTCTTCTTCAGCCATTCGTCGGCCTGTTCCGGGGTGACGAGACCAACCTTGACATCAACACTATCAGTCATTGCACTTGTCCCTGTTGCGAAGTGAGGAAGTTTGTGCATAATAAGGGTACAATGCATACAGTTCTCAGGGGTTAATTCGGATGGGGATACGCCCGCAGTTCCTCCCTCCTCAAGCTGTCAGAGACCTTGGCGTCGAGCTGAACGGTGGCCGGGTCCACGGTTGGGCGGAAACCATGTCGGACATGCTCGACACGCCGATTGCGACGATCAAGGGCTGGGCGCAGCCGCGCACCAGCCGATCCGCCCGACCGATACCGGGGGCCGCCGCGAACCTGCTGATGCTCCTCGTGATCCTCAAGCGCGGCCGGGTATCGATTGAGGGTCTTTACGAGGCTTTGGATGTAGAAGCGAAGAAGTGGCTCGACGGGGGAAGGGAGGAGGAGCAATCTCACGATCAGTGAGATCACGCATCGTGAGATCACGCATCGTGAGATCACCAATTCGATGAGGAGGCAGCATGGACTTGGTTGAGAAAGAAAGGCGGCGGCTTGAAAGGCATCGCCTTTACCAGAGAAGGTATCGGCAAAAGCAAGCCGATAAGCCAAAGCCCCCGCCCCCGGTCCCGTGCCACATGCCACGGGAAATGCGCGAGCGGCTGGACTATCTGGTGATGGTGCATAAACCGCGGGGCGGACAGTCGGAATTTATGCGCCGGGCATTCGAGTTCTACGCGGCGCATTTGCTGGGGGTCGAGCCGCCGGTTGAAGCGGCGGGGCAGCAACCAGCCCAAGCCCCGGACCAGGCAGAGCCTGGCCGGATGGAAATCCCAACGGAACCGCCGCCTCCCGTCGAGGCCCCGGAGCAGATATCCGCCCAGGAAGAACCTCCCTTCCAGGAAGAGCCCTTCTGGCATGGATATGCCGTCGAGGCAATTCCAACGGCGGAACCGCCGCCTCCCGTTCGCGCCGTTGTCAGCAAGGATGAGAGGATCAGGGGGATTTCCGGAAAGCCCGTGCTGATACCGGAAACCCCAAAGATAAAGGTGCCGGGCCGCCGGGAGAAAGTCGAGAAGACCCTGATTGACGCCGAGAAGCGGGTGCCGGTGCGGATCGAGTTTACCCGGAAGCACCATCACATCCCGTGGGGTATGCGGCATATCATGTGGGACAACGGCCTGCAGCACCGGGGGAACATCTGGCGCGGACGTCTGACCCCGGACTATGCCGAAACCCTGCGTGAGCAGGTCGCCGAATTCGGCGGCACGCTGGAGATTACCGGCGGCCTGGGCGAGGCGCCGAAGTGGGGCACCGATTGGGGCGTCAGCAATCGCAAACAGAAACAACCTGAAACCACATGACGAGCCGGGGCGGTGCTGCAGCCGCCGCCGGCTCTGAACCCAAGCAGCCTGCTGAGGAGGCCGATGATGGATCTGAGCGCATATACCAAACCTGACCCCAACGATGACAGCCTGAAGGCGTACAACATCACCATCCTGGTGGGGCACGACATCGCGAAGCGCGAAGCGGTGATCACCTCGTACAGCATGGATGGTTTCCTGCTGGCCGGGCCGGACCTGTTCGATCTGCTCGACCGGCTGCCGGCCGAGATCGCGACGTGGTGGCACCGGACGATGGACTTCGAGGTGCTGGTGATCCCGACGTATTCGCCGCTGAAGCCCGGCGTGCGGGGCGTTGATGGCAGCTTCGTGGTCGTCCCGGTTCACGCGGTCGCGGCGGTGCTACGCGGCATGGAGCCGAAGCGGTGAAAGCGGCGCTCTATGTCCTGGGCGGCGTCGCGGCAATATTCGCCTTCGCTGGCGGGGTGATTTTGTCGGTCGAGCTGATGGGATGGCTGTTCGGAGAGGTCTGGGGGTTTGGCATCTGGGGCCTGACGCTGATGACGCTGGGCGGCGGCTACACCGGCTGGACGGTCTACCGGCTGCGGCATCATCGTCCAAAGTGAGTACTCCTTAACGCGAAACGGTCATTCTGTCAGGGCAGCGGGGCCAGGGTTCTGTCCGTCCCCTCGATGCACAGCACACTGCGCTGTGTCGGCCCACGCTGCTTTTGGACGGATGAATTTTGATGACCAAGTTATTTCGCCGGCTGGCAGATTTCGCGAAGACGCAGGGCACCCAGGCCAGCACGTGGCGCGGGCTGGTGATGATTGCGAGCGCGTGCGGGGCAACCCTCCGGCCCGACGTTTCGGCGGCGATCATCGCGCTCGGCATGGCGGTGAGCGGCGCGATCGGCGTCTTCGCGACCGATCCGGCTGTGCCGGCATCTCCGGCCGAGTAATCCACCATGTCCTTCTTTGGCGGCCTGGACAGCGTTGAGCGCGCGGACCTGTACGAACTGATCAACCTGCTGCTCGAACGGCTGGACGCTCAGCGCCGGCTGAACGAAGACCTGCTGCGGCAGCTCGAAGCCGAGCGTGAGCGGCTGCGGGTGCTGGAGCTGTTCCATTACGGGACCTGCTGAGCGTGGGCTCGATCAGGCGCCAGATGCTGAGCGATATGGCTGTGTGTAAGTTGTATCAGGAAGGCTTTTCTCGCGCGGAGATTGGCTGGAAGGCGCGCCTCTATGACTCCGAAATCCTGGTGATTTTGCGGAACAACGGCGTGCAGCTCCGCAGCAGCAGCGAGAGCCAGGCGATGGCACGGGCGCGCCGGCTGGAGCGAGAGCGGCTGCGCGCCAGGGATCGGTCGGCTCTCGCCGATCCGAGATGAGAACGACCTGTATCATTTCCGACGCCGCTATGACGTTGGTCTTGGTATCGTAATTTTTACGATACAGGACGACACCAACCGGCCGGTTGGTAAAATGTCTGCGCTTATTTCCCGTCGTTTCCGCTCTGGAAATACCTGTCGAGCGCTTTGCGCATGCCGCGCGCCATATCGAGCACCGGCTGGCTGGTCACCTCGCCGGCCGCGATCCGCGCCTCCAGATCCCGCAGGTGGCCGTCGAGCTCGCGGACGTGACGGTCGAGCTCGCGGACGCGACGCTCGAAGTCGTTGTTGCCGGTCATCTTCATCGCTCCTTAACCCGGCGCTGTCAGTCTGGCCGGGCTCCTGCTCGGAAGCTCCTGGACCCCTGCCGGCCATCGGCTAAGCTATCGGCTAAGCTTCGCTTAGTCCGAGGCTTAGCCGAGGTGAAGGCCCATCGCCCCGCGCGGTGGGTCTTTGCGTTTCAGCCCTCGGACCAACCCGCAGGGTTGGCCGATACGCGCACGCTGCTCATGTGGCCCAGGACGCCAAAGGCCGCCAGCAGCCACAGCACGACCGCGATCACAATCACGATGTTCAGGATCTTTTTGATGGTCGGGTCCATCGGAATATAGGTGTTCACCGCCCACAGCAGGACACCGACCACAATCAGCGTGACGACCAGAGATATCAAAGACACGGGCGGCATCCTTTCAGGACGGCAATGTTTGCAAAAATGCGCGGACAGCGGCGATCAGCTGGCGCTCGGCGGGACTGCCGTGGTGGAGCGCCGCGTCGTACAGGTCGGTCAAATGGATCGTGCGCAGGTGCGCCAGGCATTCGTCAATGCTGCGCATCTGGATCAGGTACGAGATCTTATCCATCACCGCGCTCCCGGCGTCGGGCGATCATGGCGTCCTTGGTCTTGCGGGCGTGCGCCGCGGCCTGGGCCGCCGTACGCGGGCCGGTATCGCGCATGGTGACGCCATGCTGGCGTAGGAGCCGGTAAATAGTCGAAGGCGTACAGCCGGCGGCGTCGGCCAGGATCGGGCCACTTTCGCCCGCGAGGTATCGCCTGACGATCACGTCGGCGCTCAGTCGGAGCGGTTTGCCGGGGTTTGAGCCGGGGGCGCGTACGGTGCCGCCTGCGGCGCGAACGATGGCGAGGACGGTGGTGCCGCAACAGCCGGCGCGATAGCCGATGCTGTCCGCGTCGAGTCCCGACGCATACATTGCGGCGATCTGCTCATCCGGGATCAGCCGGGATGACGGTCTACCTCGCCGATACGAAACCACATGTTTTACCCCTGCCAGATGCCCTGGCGGAGATTAACACATTAACCGCTAATGCCGTGGTATCGCACGGGTAGTGGGGCTTTGGGAGTAATCCGACGAGTCAATGCTGCACATGCGAACCGTATGCGAACTAAAGACGTCTCAATTACCGTGAAAAACTCCGCGTTACTGGTCGTGGTTCGACTAATTCTTCGGCATATTTGTTCGGAACCGTACCGACTGAGTGCAGATATACTTCTCCTGCGACCGCGAACGCGATTGCGACGAGTGCCCTGTTGTGCTGAACTGGATTATGACAAACCGGCGACGGTCTGGCACATCTGCAACCATCAGCCGGCTTACCGCATCGACCCGTTCCGTTCGCGACCGGACGCGACACGAGGGGCCGCAATTTGGTACTTGCGGTCGGTGGGATGCGGGTGTGAGATAGACGTACGGTTGAGGTTGGAGTGAAGTAAGTTCTCGACCCCGTTCGGGGTTGTAGTGAGCGGCAGCGCGTAACGCCCCTAATGGATTTTTGCGGGTCCTGGGTCAGAAGCGCCGCCGCACACCACCAAGCGACAAAACGCAGCAGGTATCCCGCCCGCTGCGGAGTCTAAACCCACACAAGGAGTCTCGCCTTGGTGCGTCTGGCCCAATATTCAGCGATAGAGCAGGCGCTTAGCAAGTCCTGTGATCATGAAATCTCGTTAATTTCCGAGGACGACCCATCGGCCTGTGCTGATGGATGCCAGCCAAAGAGTGCCGACCCAGCCGATCGGCATAGGGCGCGGGCTCTCGCTGTCTACATGGGGGCATACCTTGTCGCCGTCGTGCTCGGTTGGTGTCTGGTCGGTGTAGCTCTTGCAGTGTGGCTGCCATGAGCGCCGGCCGCTCCCAAATCCCGCCGTGCGGCGATCAGGTCTGGCGCTCGCGCCGGCTGCTCCGCACCGTCCTGCTCAGCAATCTGGCGCTCGACTGCGCGCTGGTCTGGCTGTTCCTGGCGGTGCTTCGATGACCGGGCCGTACAGACTCACCCGGCCGACCGCGCAGCCGTCCGGCCCTGGCATCCCGGCCTGCTACCGCAGCGATGCGACCGACGATGGCGCGGCCTGCCACCTGTGTTTCGAGCCGGACACACAGCAGGCGTTGCTCAGGGTCCACCCGAGTTGCGAACGCTGCGCCGCCGGGCAGTGGGCCGCCAAGCTCTTCTATGCACAATGGACACAGCCATGAGCGCCGCGCCGCAGCATTGCACCGCAGCGCGCGCCGTGGTAGAAGAGCGGCGGGCGGCAGGTCCCCATCAACGCAGTTACCTTGCCGGTGGCGCGTCTTTGGGGCCACGACCTGCCGTCCGACAACTGCCTGTTGTTCTACAGGTAGTCTCTGAGGTCAGCGGAAGTTCACTTCCCGCGTCGGCCGTCACCCGACGCGGGGTTTTTTCGCAACAGCGTTGCGCAATTAAGCGTTGCACGCCGACGCGGCCGGGCGCACGCTGCCTCCGCACAGCACGACGACTCCTCCTTGTTTATAGCGGTAACTCACTCGACCCCGCGGCGTTCCAGGGCCGCGGGGTTTCTTTGCGTGCGTCAGGCGGCGATGGGTTGCGCTTGACGGGCAGGCCTTACGCCGCCGTCCGCCGTCAGTTCCGCGCCCCGGTCGGCGAGCACGCGGGCGAGAACCGAAACAGTCGCCCGCCGCATCAATCCTTCCTCACGCTCAAACCGGCTGATCGTGTTCGGCGCGACCTCGGCGAGCTTGGCCAGCTCTTCGACCTTGATCCCGACAAGGGCGCGCGCCGCTCTCAACTGTCCTGGCGTCATTTTGCGTTCTTCGCTCCAAGTTGCTTTTTATCGCTTGCAACGTACCATATTGCAGTTCATATTGCTTGTCAGCACCAAAAGCGGCTGGCACCGCGAATGGTGCTGACGAGGGCAAACAAGATGCACGACACACAGCATTTTGGCCCAAACCAACTAAAAGGCAATGGGTCTATGACACATCCATCCATCATTCATCGCCGCGCCACGTGCGTTGGCGATCTGGCGACGACTTTCGCCCACATCGACGCCAGCCGCATGGAATACCTCGCCGGCATTCTTGAGCAGGCCGGCTGCCCCGGCACGGCCAGCTTGGCACGGCGCTGGGCGGAGGAATACGCGCAGCTCGCCGCGACGCTGAACGGCGAGCGCTCGGTTGGAGACGCCGCATGAGCGCGCGCACTCGGAACGAGGACGGGCGGACGCTCTATCAGGGCGTCTTCACCTGCCCGCACTGCGGCCACGAGAACGGCCACTGGTTCGGCCTGTCGTCCCAGCGTCCGGAGATCGTGCTCTGCGACAACGAGGACGGCGGCTGTGACACGTATTTCGCGGTGACGGCGATCATCGAGATCAACGTGGCCGTGACCGCGCACAAGGTCGGGGGCATCGAGCCGCGCGTCCACCCGCTCGACCAGGGCGTGCTGATCGACGACGAGGTGCAGTCATGAGCGCCACAAAGGAATGGCTGATGGATCAACCCGAGCACGATCTCGGTCTGCTGGCGGCCGAGAACGCGAACCTGCGCGACCTCGTCCGCCAGATGCTGGCGGCGTGCGAAGACGTGATGGCCGACCTCAACGACGAACAGAGCGACGCCTGGGTGCAGCCGACCGTCCGGTGGACGCTCCGCGCTGCGATGGACCGGGCGAAGGGAGCGGCGGAATGAAACAGGTCCCTTGGGACGTCTACTGGTCACTGTTCGCGGCGGGCCGGATCAAGTCCTTGGGCGGGCGCCAGCAGTGCCCGGTGCGCCAGACGCTGAGCCAGGGCGCCGCACCGCTGCGCGGTCAGCGTCTCGGCGAGATCACCGAATGGCTCGACCCGGCAGGATCGCTGCTGGCGCGCAAGGTCAAGGCCTGCGACGCGCTGGTGTGCTGGTTGAGGAGCGATCTGGCGGCCGAGGGCGAGGCGATCGTCGCGGCCGAGGCGGCGGCCAAGGATCGCACGATCGGACACGTCCTGGCGTGGCGCGACCGCACCGACGCCGGGAACGCCGCCAAGCGCGGCATGGACGTCGAAAGTTACCGCAGGCTGCGCAATGCGCAGGGCCACCGCTCCGAGATGCGCTCGGGCCGCAACAGCAGGGGCATGTGATCATGAGCGCAGCAATCGCAAACCTGCCGACCGCCGCCGCGCCTGGGTCTGGCGTCATCCAAACCGTTCCGGCGTCGACACGGGTGTCGCGGGCGATTGTGCCGGGCACGATGGACGAGGCGCTCCGTTACGCCAAGGTGCTGTCGGCGTCCGGACTGCTGCCGAAGAGCTTCTACGCTTCCGGCGATCCCACCGCTGCGGCTTTCTGTGCCATCCAGCTTGGCGCGGAGGTGGGCCTGTCTCCGATGGCGTCGGTCCAGAACATCGCAATCATCAACAACAAGCCGGGACTTTACGGGCCGGCGCAGCTCGCCGTGGTCGAGGCGTCTGGCCTGCTGGAGGATTTTGACGAGGGCGTCCGGGGCGAGGGCGATGCGCGCGAGGGCTTCTGCTTCGTCAAGCGCGTCGGCCGCCGACCGAAGACGGTCAGCTTTTCGATGGCGGACGCCAAGCGCGCGAAGCTGGTTGGCAAGTCGGGACCATGGCAGGAATACCCCGACCGCATGTTGATGGCGAGGGCGAGAACCTTCGCGTTACGCGATGCATTCCCTGACATTTTGCTGGGCCTGGGCTACTCGGTCGAGGAACTGCAGGACATTCCGCGCATCGTCGATGCGGTGCCTGATCCGGAGCCGCCGAAAGATCCGCCCAAGGCTGAAACGCCGGCCGTAAGTGTGACATCAACTGTGACACCGTCACCCAAGCCGCCGCTGATGGTCGCCATCGGCGAGGGCTGGGACCCGGTGCAGTTCCCACGCGGCAAGAAGGGCCTGCGCGAGGCGATGGAATTTATGGTCGGGGCGGTGTGCGATGGCAAGCCGCAGGTCGTGGCGCTCAACTGCGAACTGCTCGACCAGATCGCCGAGCACATCCCTGAACTGGCCGACGAGGTTGCGGAGCTTCGTTCCGCCGCCGCCGAAGCGCTCGCGCCCAAGGATGAGCCCGACAACTTCGTGCAGGAGTTCCTCGGCGAAGACGACACTTTCCCAGGAGACCGACCTCTCACCGACTCCTGATCCCGCCCCGCGACGGCGCAGTTCCGGCTGTGCCGCCGCTCCCTTCCCGCAGCCGGACCTCGCCAATGACCGACGCAGCCGAGACCCTCGACGAGCTTTTGCCGGCAACTGAGCGCACCCGCTGGGGTCCGTTCAGCCCGGCGATTTCGCATTCGGAAATGCTCTCGCGGCTGCGCGTGCTGCGGGCGTTCGCGCAGTGCTACGTCAAGCCGCTGGAGCCGATCCACGACGCGCTGTGGGCGGCCGAGAGCGGCGAGGCGGAGGACCTGGAACTGGCCCGGCTGGAGTTCGACAGGCTGCCCGCCTTGCGCCAGCGCGACGTGCTCGCCGCCTACGCCCGGCACTGGCGGCGGAAGCCGGTGCGCCGGCCCGCGACGGAGGAATGGCGATGATGCTGGCGTTTGAACCGCCCTCGGACCAAGCGGAGCTTGGCCGATGCGACTGCGCGATCTGCGTGGCGCTGCGCACGATCTGGCCGGACACGGTCGCCGCGGTCGCCGAGCACTTCGACCTCGACGACGCCGAGGCCGAGCAGCACGTGCTGACCTACGCGCCAACCATCCCGAGGATGACGCAATGAGCGACGTGAGAGCAATTCCCATCGAGCTGATCGTGCTCCACGACGACACCCAGCCGCGCGTCAAGTTCACGCAGGAGGAGATCGCGGCCGACTACGCCAGGATGATGGTGGAGGGGGCGGAGTTCCCGCCCGTCGATGTGTTCTTCGACGGCGAGGAATACTGGCTGGCGGACGGCTATCACCGGCTGATGGCTGCGGAAGGACTGGGCTGGGAGGAGATCGACTGCACCGTTCATGACGGCGATCTGGCCGATGCCATTTGGTTCTCGTGTTCCGTCAACGCAGCCCATGGCCTGCGCCGGACACGTGAAGACGTGCAGCTGGCCATCGAGCGGGCGCTGACTCATCCGAAGTCGGCGTCACTGACTGACCGGCAGATTGCCAGACATGTTGGTTGCAGTCACCCGACGGTCATGGCCGCGCGACAACGCATGGTTGCGACTGGTAAATTTTACCAGTCGCAATCCAGGGTAGATGAAAACGGTGTCGAGCGCGTCCTTCCCGCGAAGTCTGCGCCCGCGCCCGAACCGGAACCGGAACAGATCGACCTGGAAGACTACATAGCGGCAGCGGTCAGGACCGAGACCCCTGTGCCACCGCCGCCGCCCGTGGCGACGCCGTCCTTCAATCAGACCTACTGGTACCTTGCGACGCATCTGGCCAACACCATGCGCGAGCAGCGCAAGCTGCCCGACCCGCGCACCGTCGCGATGAATTTCCCCCGCAGCCAGTCTGCCGCGCTCTCTCTTGAGGACGCCGAGCACATGGCCGCGTGGTGGGCCGAGTTCCTGCCGCTCTGGCGCGGGCGGCAGGAAGAATTCCGTCAATATCTGGAGCGTTTGAACGCCCGTCTCGACGAGCGGATTAGGGAGATGAACGATGTCGCTTAGGGAAATTGTCGCAGACCTGCTGGAAGAATTCGAGCCGTACGGCGGT
>Ga0307414_10000183_pt1 | contig 42718 bp, 44 predicted proteins | sample DK1Ometagenome_FD_203804 | JGI IMG/M metagenome (GOLD analysis project Ga0307414, IMG submission 203804) | Maize rhizosphere microbial communities from greenhouse at UC Davis, California, United States - DK15-O-3 | ecosystem: Host-associated > Plants > Roots > Rhizosphere > Soil | place: USA... | reverse complement strand
TTATCTTTTCAACGAATCGGGTTCCCGTGTGGAAGTGTTCTTTGATGATTTTAGGGTGAATCACGCCCATGGGCTTATTGTGCAGAAGGATGATTTCTATCCCTTTGGGCTGAGCTTTAACTCGTATATAAGGCCGGGTGAAACGGATCAGAAGTACCTCTACAACGGCAAGGAGCTGATTGAGGACAACGGTCTTCAATACTACGATTATGGGGCAAGGATGTATGATGCAACGATTGGCCGTTTCTCAAGGGTGGATCCGTTGGCAGAATTAGATAGGAAATCATCCCCATATTCTTATGCTTTCAATAATCCCATACTATTTATTGACCCAGACGGAATGTTTGGTGATTTCTATGATGAAAGGGGCAAAAAACTGGGGACAGACGGGAATGATGACGGCAGAATTTATGTAGTCACAAACAGACAAGAAGCCAAATCAATCCAGGCAACAAATCAATCGGGAGGCACGACACAAGCCAGCTCACTTTCTTCTGCCGTTGAGCTGCCAAGCGCCTATGTGAGAGGTGAAATGGGGGTAGCAGTTGAAAATGCCAATAACCCAAATGCATCAGTTGGAGATACACAGGGAGGCTTCCATGAAGAAGGGGGAATGTTTGGGACAGATGCAAACGGGAATGAAAAGGTGGTACATGCCCAACCGGGTCAAGTAGCAATTCCAGGTCAAGATGCGGTTGCTACAGTAGACGTATTTAGTGGAGAAACTGCTACAAATAGCTTAAGTAGTATTGAGGGGACTTTCCACACTCATCCAAGTGGTACTAATGCGGCAGGAGGGTTTGATCAAAGTCCTTCTGATTTTATTGACAAAACCACAGGACAAAGAATGGGAGATATTCCATCTGCCCAGTCACAAGCTAATCCGGGAAGTGTATATCACGTGAAAGGAAATCATTACGTACTTGGGACTGGAAACAACAAAGTCACAATTTACCATGGTGGTAATCCGAAGGTTGCCACTTTTCCACTGAATAAATTCACCACTATCGGCGTCAAAAAATGAGGTACATAATACTAATAGCCAGTCTCTGTTTAGTAGTGGAGACTAAAGGCCAAACGATGTATAATACAGAAAGACAAGATTCTACAAATGTTTATCATAAAGCATTGATAGAGTTTTGTGGATACGTGGAAAAATACTTTCCCGAAGTTGCCGAGGTTACGGTTGAGTCAACACCAATGATTACTATGTTCCCTCAAAAAATAGGCAATCTTAAAATAGAGTATTTACCCAGATCAGAAGTAAAGAAAGAGTTCAAAAAGAAAGGTTTGATGTACTACTGTGTCATTACTCCAATGCTGTTAAAGTCAGGAGAATTTATTGTAAATGTTATCCCCTTCAGGATTGATTATCAGAAGAATTTATGGACAAAGTTCAAAAAAAATGAAATTGGCTATGTCAGTGATGGGGGAATAAAGAGTCGGTTTAAGTATGATTGTCCCCAAGAAAACTTAACCTTTTTAGGTTCAGAAGGTGGTTTTGGGAGGATTGAATAATAATTAAAGGAATGGCTCAAAAAGAATATAAAGCCCAGGACTTGTCGGCCTTTTTCCTTACCTAAAAGTCAGGGGTTTTTAAGGGTGGATCCATTGGCCGACCAGCGGGAATGGCTCTCACCTTATAATTTTGTGCAGAATAATCCGATATTACGGGTTGATCCTAATGGGATGCTGGATGAATACAACTTCAATATTGATACCGGGGAGTTTAAGTGGATTAGTGACAAAGGGGGAGATGAACGACAGTATGTGAACGTAGTCAATAATGAAGGAGACGCGTTAGGCGAGGGAAGTGTTCTGGGAAGTGAAGTTTATGCGTATAGGCTTAAGGAGAGCGTTGTGTTGACAAATTTTGATGCAGAGTTCGACGACAGATCATACAACCGTGCAAATGACTATCAATATTCTGTAGGTGATTTTCAGTTAAGGAATGAATATAGGAAGACAGATAATGTCTTTGGCAGGTTCATAGATAAAGCGGAAGGAGCTGGTAAGGCAGTGCCTATTTCATTAAGAAAACACGAAATGAAATATGGATACTTAACCAGCAGGCTGCTGCTGATGGGGACTGCGGTTGAGACAAGTTTAATGCTTGTTGACCCGATAGGCAAACCGTTTTCACTAGGAGGATCTAGGTATTTTTCTCAGACTGTTGGAGTAAGTGGTACTCATGGAGCTAAGGCTCTGACAAATGCGAATACGGGTTGGAATTCCTTCTTGAAAGCAAATACAGGGAAATATAGTGGGGCTGGTTGGCAAAGAAGAGCTGCCTCTGATTATTATAAATCTTCATTTTATAAAAAATGAGAGGAATATTATTCATAGGTATCGTTTGTTTTTTTATGCTAAGTTGTTCGGGAGAATATTTGGATATAAAAGGTATGGTCATTGAGAGTCATATAGTTCCTGGCGCTAGAGGATACGGATTTAGGGATGTTGCCAAAATCAGATATGAAATAGAGGGGAAAGTCGATACAATGACAATAATGCATACTGGAATCAGGTTAGATATTGGGGATTCGGTATTATTCAGTTTGGACCTGAAAAACCCCAAAAAATCTAAATTAAAGCAGATAGTATATAGATATGATGGTTCAGAGGCGTATATACCTCTTGACACTTCCAAAGAAAAACTATCTCAATATCGCGCAATAGATAAACAACCGTTGTTTAAAGGAGTAACCAATTTTGTAGATAACGATAGCGTGGTACAAAGTTTTTTGAAAGAAGAATTGCGCAGGATCCAAAAAACAATTCCGAACCGAATAGGGCTTTACCTTATAATTGATGAAGATGGTAAAGCATCTTTGGGAAAAGTTTATGACTCAGATGTAGCCACTGAAAATAATCTCAGAAAAATTATAGACAGGATGCCTTTGTTTGAACCTGGGGAACATAATGGTAAAAAAGTAAAGGTGTCCTATTTAGTAGAAATCAAATAAACAAAGCCTGGCGTTGAGCGGGCTTTTGTGTTTTATACACTGAGTGAGTCTTGTACCCGGCACTTGAAGAGGCAGGGGATAAGGTCTATAGGCGACTGATTATGAAAAGAATCTTGTTTTTATTATTAATTAATTTAATCCCAGTTGCGTTTATTCTTTTTAACGTTAATGACCTTCTCAATGTGTTTTTTGGAAAGGAAGATTACCCGTTTGGGAGTGAGTTTTTCAGTCCATATTCAATTTATAAGTCCAGGGGACTGTTCATTGCTTATAACCTGGTAGAGATTGTTGCATTATCATGTTTGATTTTATGCAGTATCATACGTAAATGGAGGTTGTATTTAATACTGCTTTATGTTTGTTTAATGATGGTATTTTATAGGATGTTCGCCATCTAATGGGTCATGAACATGGTGATTTAAAAATTTAATGCAGGGGATAATTTTTTGCCCAGTTTAGTTTTATCCGAATGCCAGTAATATTTTTATTGAAACCCTTATGTATGAAATCAGGGAATTTTTTCATGATCCATATGCCACTCTGGCCTTTGAATCCCTGAGGAAGGTATCAATGACCCTGAAGAGGGTCTTTTTTGTGTCGGTGTCCAGGTTCTCGGTGTCCTCCAGTCTGCGTATGGTGTCCCTGTCGTAAGCGGCATGCTGCCCTTTTCCAAGGAGGTAATCCACGGACACGCCAAAGATGACGGCCAGTTTAAAAGCCACTTCAACGGACGGCAGATTGTCGTTGCGCTCGTACTTACCGATCATGTCCCTTGACGCTTCAATGGTCCTTGCCAGGTCAGCCGGTGACCATCCTTTTTGCTTCCTGAGAGCAGCTATACGTTCCCCAATTTGTCTTCCCGTTTTCCGCCCTGTCCGCTGTGCTCCCAGGCCAGCGCAAAAAATCGGGCTTTGGGTTTTACGTGTCCTTTCTTTTTTTCAAGTGAAAATAAAAAGTATCTTTAGGGGCAGCCGTACGGGCCGCAAAAAACCGGGCCTATCAAAAAAATGGCAGTAGGAAAAAATCCAGCACCTAAAAAACTGCAAGTAGCGAAAAAACCGGAAGGCCGGTTTTGGTGCCTAAATTACTATCCCTTTGGGATGCCCATGGGGGGCAGAAGTGAGAACTCCACGGGGTATAATACGGGTTCAATGGCAAGGAACTGGACAGCCCCGGAACAGGCGGTGGGGGAAATACGCTCGACTATGGGTTTAGGATATATAATCCTGAGGTTGCGAAGTTTTTAAGTGTTGACCCCTTGAGTCCGAAATACCCGATGCTGACGCCTTATCAGTTTGCCAGCAACACACCGATAATGGCTTCTGATCTTGATGGTCTGGAAGGAAGGCTGGAGATATTACCAGACAAGAGGACCTTGGGTTTTTAAAGGGGACCATAACAGCAGAGGAAGTACGGGAGAACCAAAAAGCCAGGGCTACCGGTGCTCTGATGGGCATAGGTGTTTTGGTGGATGTGATTGTGACCAAAGGCTGGATATCCAAATCTTTGTTTGTTGTTTCACTTGGGGACTTTACCCACAGTGCACAGATGCAGTCTCATTACCGGGAAATGGGAATGCCTTCCCGGGCTGATCAATATAAGCAGGAAGGAGGTGCGGCTGCGACTGAGCTGGCCATTGAGGGACTGACATATGGCTTGATCAAAGGTGTTTCGAAATTAATTGACACTGCTCCTAACATCCCTAATCTAAACGGTTTAGATGATGTCGCTAAGACTGGAGTATCTGCATATGAAGCGGCGTCGGCAGGGGGTAAACACTCAGGTTTCTTAAAGAATTACCTTGGTAGAAATGCTGATGAAATAAATAAAGCTATCAATACTCTTCAATCAGGAAAACGTGGCATAAATACTCATCTTGATAAAATAGCGAATCCTTCAAAGTATGTTCCTAATTGGGATTCTTTACGACCAGGGCATCAACAAAGTCTAATAAAGGGCTGGCAGAAAGAAATTACAAACGGGACAGAGCAAATACAAATATTAAAAGGTCTTTTGGGTAATTAATATTTTGGTTATGGAAAATTTTATTGAAGAAATATTAAGCCAGCTGATAGCAGAAGCGAATGAAATAAAAGCAAATGCTTCTGATGATTTTGAAAAAGGAAAATTGTTTGGCTACTATGAGAGTATTTCAAAATTACTTACTCTGTCAGAGGTATTTAGCGTATTTGATAAACTCCCTGTTTATTTACAAGAGTTTGAACCAGAGAGTTTACTTAACGAAATAAACTGACAACAAAGCCCCGATTTTTCGGGTCTTTGTTGTTTTACAGTGCAGCTACGTTTTTCTGGAAGAAATCCTTAAATTTTTTATTGGTGAGCAGCCTGAAGATGGTCTGCCTGTCCTCTTCTTCGAGCTGCTGGATAAGCCTGAGCTGCTCAACGGCTGTCCTTGTCCTCGATGACGACCTCGGACGGGATGTCCCCGTCGTAGGCGAGAATCTGGTCTGTGGTCATGTTGAAGAGCTGTGCGGCTTTATAGAGTTCATCCACGGTGATTGCCCTTGCACCCTTTTCTATTTTGCTGTAGGCCGACTGTTCTACAAAGCTCCTTTTGTTTTTAAATAAAATATCACACAATGATTAAAAATTTTTTAAAGGTAAAGCAGAGGTATGTTTTGAGTAACGAGATTATTTTAATTAGTGATGTGTTAAATTGCTTTATCAAGTAGGCTAAGTGTGTAGATAAAACTTAAAATTGATTTTTATCTGATAATTTAATATATTGTCTTAAAAAAAACTCAGTATATTGTTTTTGGAATTGTATCAAAAACCGATGAAGAGAATTTTACTAATTATGATGTTCTTGTTTTTGAGTATATCTACGTATGCGCAAACGCAAACTTATGGTACAGTAAAGTTAACGTCTGCACTTGATCAGCTACGGTTTGAAGTGCCTGGCCAACCGCGATATTTCTTTTTTTCTAAAACAGTTGATCCTAGCTATATGGCATTTGCGTTATATAGTCCAGAAGATGGTGGATATTTCACCTACTGGAAAGAAAATTCCGGCGACATGATTATCAACAAGGGTAATGTAGGCGTGGGTATAAGGGAACCGGTAGCAAAGATTGATGTAAATGGTGGCATGCGGATCAGGGGGAGGAACAGTGTTGCTTCTGTAAACGGATTTCAAAATTCACTTGAATTACTAACTCCTGGAAGCGCAGCATTAGTCTATCAGCCTGGCACCAGTGAAGAACTAATGTTTGGATTTCACAAAAACGGAAACTTTTACTGGGGTACTGGAAAAACAGCTGATAACAAGTATTCCATGATCTTGAACAGGGATGGGCATCTGGAGGTAAAAGGTTCCTTGGGAATCGGGGTTTCACTAGCGCAACTTCAGCACATAAACTCACAGTTGAAGGCTCAATAGGGGCCAGAGAAGTAAATGTCAAAACAGGTGCTTGGGCGGACTTTGTATTTGATCCAGCATATCAACTGATGGATTTAAAGGATCTTGAAGCCTATATTTTACAATACCAACACCTACCTGCCATTCCAACGGAAAAGGAAGTACTGCAAAACGGACAAAATATCGGCGAAATTAACCAGAAACTTCTTCAGAAAATTGAGGAGCTTACGCTGTACATTATTCAGCAGGACAAACAGATCGATGCACTCGCACAATCAAATAGGCTGCTGACTGAGCTTGCTGAGAAAGTTGCGCAACTGGAGAAGAAACAATAAAATTATTTTCCTTTCCAAGAGGGTAGGTATTAATTCCTTTTGCTTCTAGTCCGGTATTTCATTTACCACCTATTTTTAGTCCATTTTTTATGGGTTAGGACGCTCAACATTTGCGATGGGTTTATGGATTACATATTTTTCAGCAACCATATTTCTAAATGGGGAAGGTCGTATACGTAATAATTAGGATCGCATTGAGTATGAAAAGTCATGTTTCAAGATATAGTGACTTTTGTTTAATGTTCCAATTGACTAGCTACAGGTAGAAATTACTATGAGTACATATAAATATTCTAATGATTAGGTTTACTATAAATTTTAGTTAGCTAATCCTGTTTTTAAATGCACTTTTTTGCTTAACTGTTTATTTTCATTTATTATTGAAGGATCGTATAATATATTCAATGTTTAGCTGAATTAACTTCTACTCATTAAGGGGTGATTTGTTTTATTTTTATATAAATTATTGGTATTAATTGTATTTTAATTAGTTGAATGTTTGTATTAAATCAATTTTGAGTAATTATAAGCCTTATTATTATATATAAATGTACAATCTGGGTTCATTTCTTCTAGTGGCTATTTTGAGTATGCTAGCAATAAATTCTTTTGGGCAAAATTGGTTAAGTAGTTCGTCAGGGACTGGTAATATTTATTACAATCAAGGCAATGTGGGGATAGGAGTTACTGACCCACAATGGAAGCTTGATGTGAATGGAGATATTAATATTCCCTTCACTAGAAAGATCGGGTACCGCCTTCATGATGAATTTAACTATGATGGTCGAGTTCAGCCGCATTATGGTCTTCAATGGGTGTCAGATACCGAAAGCCCTGGATCAGGAACCTTATGGCAGAGTGGATATGGGGGAATTAAATTTTTTACAGCAGGTCAAGTTCGATTTAAAATTGAAAAAAATGGAAATGTTGGGGTTGGGACCACCAAACCATTAGCTAAACTTGATGTAAACGGAGGCATTGCATCTAATTTTCAAGTTGCTGTTCATAACCCCTTAAACAGAAGTGCTTCCGTAAATCTAAATTGGAAAGACAATATTTCACGAATCAGAGTAGGCGGAGAAAATGAAGGTGCAGCTAATGGTCTGGATATTCAGACCGTTGGCGACAGAAGCCTGATGCGCCTACTGCATAATGGAAATGTCGGCATTGGTACTACCACTCCCGACTCCAGGCTAGCTGTCAACGGAATCATCCGGGCCAAGGAAGTGAAAGTGGAAGGGACCAACTGGCCCGATTATGTGTTTGGGAAAGGCTATCAACTTATGCCTCTGGATGAGCTAGCGAGTTATATAACTGAAAATGGCCACCTCCCCAATATTCCTACTGAAGCTGATGTTAAACAGGACGGACTCAAACTGGCTGAAATAAATGCCAAGCTTCTCGAGAAAGTAGAGGAGTTGACCTTGTACCTGCTCCAGCAACAGCAAATCAACCTAAACCAAGCTGAACTAATAGAGGAACAAGAAATCAGGCTTGCCAAGCTGGAAAAATATGAAGCAGCCCGAAAAGTTGAATAATAGATAACAGCTAGCAGACCCATACCTATAAAGCAACATTCAACCTGAACTTATCCCCGTGTCTCCCTCATGTCCTTGAAACTGTAATAAAAATATGAAATCGATCTTATTAATAATATTAATGCTATCTGCAGCCTCTGCAATTTCACAAACGGTAGATATTGGCTATTTAAACCCTACCCTTGGAAGTGAGACTCCATACAAATTTATCCGGTTTGGTACTGCTGACTTGCATTATGCGGGGTTTATGTGGAATAATAATCATGCTTCTTTCGGAAATGGGGATGACTTTTCGATTTTTACCTATGGCAATCGCGATATAACTATTAGACCTGGAACTGGCAATTTTATCATTTTTCCAGCTTCGGGAGGAAAAGTGGGTATCGGGACAAGCTCTCCAGATTCCAAACTAACAGTGAAAGGTTTTTGGGACAACTTGATCCATTTTGGGGATCCAGCTAATGATGATGCGGGAAGAATTTATTCTACCTATGAATCAAGTAGTGCATATCTTAATTTTATCGAATATGATGAGCCATTTGTTTTCAATTTTTTGCAAACGGCTACAGGAGAAAGCATTAAAATGGGTTTTCATAAAGGAAATGTCGGTATTGGCACCACCACTCCCGACTCCCGACTAGCTGTCAACGGAATCATCCGGGCCAAGGAAGTGAAAGTGGAAGCGACCAACTGGCCCGATTATGTGTTTGGGAAAGGCTATCAACTTATGCCTCTGGATGAGCTAGAAAGTTATATAACTGAAAATGGCCATCTCCCCAATATTCCTACCGAAGCAGCTATCAAACAGGACGGGCTCAAGCTTGCTGAAATGAATGCCAAATTACTCGAGAAGGTGGAGGAGCTGACTTTGTATCTGATTGCGCTCAAAAAGGAGAACGAGTTGATAAATAGAAGAATTGAGCAATTAGAATCGAAATAAACCTACTATGAACAAACGCTCTATATTTTTAAGTATTGTTTTATTGTGTATCCAATTAAATACGGTATTGGCTCAGATTACTGTTGCAGATACCCGAAATGATAATTTTTTACCTACGCATTATAATAAAGAGGTGCAATTTGAATTTAAATATGGCCATAAAATTCAATCTCCTGGGACTAGTAGATTTATTGGGCTCATGACATTTGCTCCTTGGGGAGAAAATACAGGTGGGGCTCATTATCAACTAAGCTTCTCTGATGATAACATCTTCTACCGGACTGGTTTGCCGGAAAATTCATCATGGGGAGACTGGAAAAAGTTCGTTATCGCTAATGCAAGTGGAAATGTGGGAATAGGTGTGGCTACTCCTTCTGCCCGTCTTGAAGTGAAATCAGATCTAGATAAACATTCAGAACTTCATATCAATACCAGCTCTGAAAGTTCTGTTTCAATCATACGATTTCAGAATTCAAATGTCAACAAATGGGCATTTCTATCTAATTACCCAGTAAGTTCAGGGAATTTTGTACTATATAATTATTCAAACAGTTCTTATGCTTTAACCATAAATACTTCTAGCCAAGTAGGGATTGGAACTACCTCTATGGGCAACCATAAACTAGCAGTTAATGGGAGCATAGGGGCCCGAGAAGTCAAAGTAGAAGCTGGAAGCTGGTCCGATTTTGTGTTTGAACCGGGTTATCCTCTTCTAAGTTTGCAGGAGGTTGAATCATTCATAAAACAACATAATCATTTGCCGGACATTCCATCAGCAAAAGAAGTCATAGATAATGGGATTGAGTTGGGAAGAATGGATGCTAAGCTTTTGCAGAAGATTGAAGAGTTGACTCTCTATATTCTCCAGCAACGCAAGTTGATCAACGGACATGAGGAAGCGAACAAACAGCAATATGAGCTAATCGAGAAGCTAAGTGAACAAATAAGCCGATTAGAAAATGCTGTTAGGGAGATGAGTGATAACTAACCGAATGTCTGTCATTGAATTCTCGTTCATTGCAAGCTGACATGGCTTGTTCTAATAAAAACGCATGATAAAAAATATTACAACATCATTGATTTTGTTGATTTTAGCAACTAAGTCAATAGCCCAAACAAACACTTTTCCTGATTCTGGAGATGTTGGTGTAGGTACCACAATCCCGAAAACGAAATTACATGTGCTAAATGGAAATAGCATAGGAATAAAGACCACCTATAGTGATTTACTTATTGAAAATGTCGATTCGCATCTGGATTTAGTTTCGAGCAGTTTAGGTACATGGGGGTCGGCCATTAATTTCGTCGAGGGCAATGGGACTGCCAATACCAATGTTTGGTCCATTGCGCGTCAAACTACCAATGGGGACGGGAACTCAGGGTTACTGTTTAATTTCGGGACCAAAAATCAACATAATAATGCGAACATATTTAGTTTGTTACCAAGTGGCAACGTAGGAATTGGCACCACCACCCCAGATTCCAAACTTACTGTGAACGGGAATATTCGGGCTAAGGAAGTTAAGGTAGAAGCGACTAACTGGCCGGATTATGTGTTTGAGGAGGAATATAAATTACTACCCCTCCTAGAAGTGAGGAAGTTTATTCAGACAAACAGTCATTTGCCAGGTTTTAAATCTGCAGCAGAATATGAGCAAGAGGGTGTGAATATGCTTGAGCTGAACCAGAAATTGGTAGAAAAAATAGAGGAATTGACCTTATATCTGATAGATACACATCAGAGAATTCAAGAGCTGGAGAAGCTGGAGGAAAAGGTGAGAGCTATAGAAGATAAATTGACTAAACTATAAATTCATTATGATCAATCGGAAAGTACCTCTAGTATGCTGTGCAATTTTATTGACTATTTCCCACTTTTCTATAGGCCAAGTTCAAACAGGGGTGTGGAGGAGTACGCCAGCTAATACTGACTACCATCATTTCGTCAGAAATGGAGGGGGAGCGGCAGTTTACATCAACCAAGAATCTACAGCCAGTAATTATCCTATTTTGAGATTGTCCAGTGGAACAGCAGAAGCTAACCGAAATGTGAGATTCACGGTAGAGAATAATGGCAACGTTGGAATAGGGACACTTACTCCTAAGGCTAAAATGGAAATCAAGCATTCAGGCACAATAGGGAGTAAGTGGAACCCGGATAATAGTTATCTAACAATAGCTGATCCTTATCAGAGTTTAATCTTGGATCCGAATGAGGTGTATGCATCAGGGAATTTTTACTTTGGGACTAATAATGCTAATATCTATTTCAGATCATTGACTGAAACCACAGCTCTCGAGACGATGACAATTTTGGCGGATGGACGAGTTGGGATTGGCACGACAAAACCAGATTCCAAATTATCCGTCAAAGGAAATATCAGAGCTCAGGAAGTCAAAGTCGAAACAGCAAACTGGGCAGATCATGTGTTCCTGCCGGATTATCCACTAATGCCCTTACTAGAAGTGGAATCTTATATTCAAGACAATGGACATCTTCCAAATATTCCCACAGAAGCTCAAGTACAGCAAGATGGTATCCATCTGGGAGAGATGAACGCCAAGCTTTTGGAAAAAGTAGAGGAACTCACGCTTTACCTTATTGAGCAAGAAAAGACGAATCAGGAGCAGGCAAAACTTCTAGTTGCACAGCAAAAAATATTGGAAGACTTACTAAAGAAAATCCAGAACTGATCCTTAAATTGTCTTTTTTGGAACTCCCGTTTTGGAGCAAGAAATAGTAACTATTTAATGCTCATATTTCCTCAATGTAACAGAGATATCATGTTTTTAGGTAATTTCATCTTATCTCTGAACAGACTATGATGAACTTTTTGACTAGAAACACTGAACATTTACGACCAGATGATGACTTCTGGTTTCCTGGAAGGTATGTTGGAGGTGTTTCACTGATACTTGCGCCACTATTAATCTTAGCAGGACTAGTACTTAGGGTCAACCATGACTTCTTCTTTCCTCAGCAGCTTCAAGCTTATCAAGATCACCCTTTCCTTATCAGTACTTCTTATAACCTTTTTGTCGTAGGCAACATTTTATTATTTCCAGGTATACTTACGCTGGTGCGAATGATAGGAAGAAAGAAAAGCCAATTAGCACTATGGGGCGGTACATTTGTTATGTTGGGACTTTTTGCACGGCTATATCATGGTGGCGTTGATCATATGGCCTTTCGCATGGTTGACATTCTGGGTTTGGAATCTGCTACCAAAACAATAGCGGATTCATATGGGGCATATAATATACTAGCGACCCTCAATGCGACCATCCTGTTTGGGTGGTTGATTTTAGCAGTTGGATCCTATCTTTCAGGTACCCTTGGATTACTTCCTTCAATCGCACTGGGGCTGATGTCTGCACTTATGTTAGGAGTACTAAAAGGAACTTCATTAGTATCTATTATAGCAGTTTCCGGGCTTTGCATTGCACTTGTACCTCTTGGCTTCAGGGTGCTGAAAGACGGACAGGCGCCAAAAGTTAAAGATGTAATTAAGTGGATTATGATTATTTCTGCATTGACTTTAGTACTTTATTTTCTTGGCCAAGCCGGATAAAGCGCTACTTTGGATTTCTAGGAAGGTTTAAATATAAGGGTTGGAAGGTGGTAAAGTTGGAAAGCTTTCTCTTCTCTGCCACGTTCTGTTTTACTTGATACTTGATACTTAATACCTGATACTTGATACTGTGCCCTTGCCTCCTAACATCCATGTCAGGTCCTGATTGCGACAGATTTTAGATTTCGTACTTTATATTTCATACTTCATCCGGTTCCAGCATCCCTCACCTCACATCGAACTACCTTTCCACTTCTTTCAGATTCTCCATCTTTTTGTTTCTCAGGAAGCCATTGATATCTTCAAAGTGTTCCTTCACCCGCTTGTTTCCAAATTCAAATACCTTAGTAACTAACCCGTCCAGGAAGTCCCTGTCGTGAGATACCACAATCAAGGTGCCATCAAATGCCTTCAGTGCATCCTTGATGATATCTTTGGTCTTCATGTCCAAGTGATTGGTTGGTTCATCGAGAATCAACAGGTTGACCGGTTCCAGCAAAAGTTTAATCATCGCCAGCCGTGTCTTCTCGCCCCCGGAAAGTACTTTCACTTTTTTATTGATATCATCTCCTTTGAACATGAATGCCCCCAAAATATCCTTCACTTTGGTGCGGACTTCGCCTACTGCGATATGATCAATAGTTTCGAAGATCGTCAAACTTTCATCCAAGAGGGAAGCCTGGTTCTGGGCAAAGTACCCGATCATGGAATTATGTCCCAGTTCACATTTGCCTTCAAAATCAATCTCACCCATAATTGCTTTGATCATGGTGGATTTACCTTCTCCGTTTTTACCGACAAAGGAAACTTTCTGACCACGTTCAATAGTCATGGAAGCATTTTTGAAAACCACATGATCGCCATAGCTTTTACTCATGTCTTCCACAATCACCGGATAATTTCCAGATCGTGGAGAGGGAGGGAAGCGAAGTTTCAATGCAGAACTGTCCACTTCATCCACTTCGATGATTTCCATTTTCTCCAGCATTTTCACGCGGGATTGTACTTGTAGCGTTTTCGAATAGGTGCCTTTGAAACGGTCAATAAAACCTTGAATGTCTGCAATGGTAGCCTGCTGTTCTTCATATTGCTTCTGCTGTTGCTCCCGGCGCTCCCGTCTGAGTTCGAGGTAATGGCTGTACTTCGCCTTGTAGTCGTACATTCTCCCCATCGTGAGCTCTATTGTGCGGGTTGTAATGTTATCTACAAAGGCCCTATCGTGGGAAATTACCACTACGGCCTTGGCTTTATTCATTAAAAAATCTTCCAGCCATTGAATGGATTCAATGTCAAGATGGTTGGTAGGCTCATCCAGCAAAATAAGATCAGGCTTTTGCAAAAGTATCTTTGCAAGTTCTATACGCATTCTCCAGCCTCCTGAAAATTCGGAAGTAGAACGGGTGAGATCAGCTCTTTCGAAGCCCAGTCCAAGCAGCACCTTCTCTACTTCGGCCTCATAATTCACCTCCTCGATCGCATAGAATTTCTCAGAAAGCTCAGAAACTTGCTCGATCAGCTTGTAATATTCGTCAGATTCGTAATCTGTACGAACCGTTAATTCTTCATTGATCCGTTCAATCTCCGTCTTCATATTCAGGTAGCTTCCGAAAGCTTTGGAGGTCTCCTCCATCACAGAACAGTCATCTGAAGTCAACAAATGTTGGGGCAGGTAAGCTACGACAAAGTCTTTCGGGGCAGATACTGAACCTGAACTGGGTCTGGTCTGACCCGCGATAATCTTAAGTAGGGTGGACTTGCCGGCACCGTTTTTACCCATCAGGGCGATTTTGTCGGTTTCATTAATGGCAAAGGAAATATTACTAAAGAGGGTGGAACCGCTGTGAATGACGGCAACATTATCTACTGAGATCATGGATATCGAAATTGAAGCGACAAAGGTAAGGTTTCAATCTCGAAATTCTCAATTTGAAAACTGAGAATGAGTAATTCTAGTCACCTGCTACGTTAAGATGTTCTTAAGCTTTGATAGCCTTAAAATATATTTTTAGCTAAAATACATCAAAAGATTAAGTCCTGTTTATTTTATGATATAGCTCACACTCCGCCCTTTCCCGCGTTTCTCTATCAGACTTTTGGCCAGCAATTCAGATAAAATTCGTTTAACAGTAGGTGCGGGTATAGCTAATTTTTGGGAGACTTCGCCCGACTGAATATGCGGACGGTTTTGAATGATCATATAAATTGATTTCTCCTTTGCGGACAATTGGGCTTCTTGGCCGATTTTACCCAACTTAGCCGTTAATTGCAATTGAATATTTTTTAAACAATTCAAAAAAAACACTACCCAAACGGTTAGCTCTTCATTAGGACGCTTAGCCTGACAACTTCTAAGGACTTGGTAATATTCCGTTTTTCGACTTTCTATTTCATGCTCAAAACTCACATATTCAATCCATTTATATTCGTTTTTTAACAGTAATAGCGTTGAAATTAATCGACTTAATCTTCCGTTTCCATCCTGAAAAGGGTGTATACTCAAAAATTCATACACAAAAGAAGCAATTTTAATCAAAGCATGAACTTCATTTTCTGTATGATACCACTCCACTAAGCGGCTTACTGCATCTTCGGTGGCAAATCCGGCTTCTGTAGTCTGAAATATAATTTGACGACTACCATCAGCAAAGGTAGCTTCAACTGCATTGTTATGTACTTTGTAGTGTCCTTTGTGCCACATGTCCTTTTCGCTAAATTTCATCAACGTATTATGTAAGCTCCTGATATGATTTTCGGTAACATTGATGCTTTTGAAAGATTCAGATATTAAATCCAACACCTCAAAATACCCTACCACTTCCTGCGAATCTCTATCAGTAAGTTTTGTGACGTCTAATTTTTGGAGCAACACATCAACTTCCTCATCACTCATTTTATTTCCCTCTATACGGTTGGAAGCACCTACACTTCTTACCGTGGCTATACTCTTTAGTTCTTTCAGGGATTGCCCTTCTCTGCGTTCTATTGCCGTCCAATTAGCATCAAAACGGTCTATATCACTTATTAGATTAATAATTCCCCAATCAATAGTCAGGCTGAAAACATAGACGTTGTTTGCCATTTTATATTTATTTGATACGATTTGATACGTAAATATACGAATTTGATTCGAAGTAGCACTGATAAAATGATACGTTTTGATACGATAAGTTAAGGATTTAATTTGTCAATCTGGTTACACTTACCCAACAAGCATCATAGGTGGTCCAACTAAATGTTTTATGAAATCCACTCCACTTAACCTTTTTAAAATAATAACAGGTACATCTGGTATCCGAACGGAGATGCAGGATCTTGGTTCATCCCTTATTTCACTCCAAAATATGATTTCAATTCAGACAATAGTTAGCACTTAATAGGGGAATAAAAAAAACCGCTCCGAAATTAATCGAAGCGGCTTCTTTTATATATATCATCTGATATCCTTCACCCAACACCAGACATCCAACATCCTACACATTCACTCCCAACACCTGGGCAATAGTAGCGCCGATCTCTGCCGGTGAATCTACTACGTGAATTCCATTCTCTCTCATAATCCGCATCTTCGCAGCTGCAGTGTCGTCAGCTCCACCAATGATCGCACCAGCATGTCCCATTCTACGGCCAGCAGGAGCAGTCTGACCAGCAATGAAGCCTACCACAGGTTTTTTATTGCCCGTTTCCTTGATCCATTTTGCAGCTTCAGCTTCGTAGTTTCCTCCGATTTCACCGATCATCACGATTGCATCAGTCTCTGGATCATCCATTAGCAACTGTACAGCCTGTTTAGTAGAAGTCCCGATGATAGGATCCCCACCAATACCGATGGCAGTAGATACACCAAGTCCCGCTTTTGCTACTTGATCAGCAGCTTCATAGGTTAACGTTCCTGACTTGGAGACAATTCCGATTCTACCGGTTTTGAATACAAAACCTGGCATAATCCCTACTTTCGCTTCACCGGGAGTGATTACGCCTGGACAGTTAGGGCCAATAAGAGTAGCTCCTCTTTCGATGATGTACGGCTTAGCCTTCATCATATCTGCCACAGGAATTCCCTCAGTGATAGCAATGATAACTTTGATACCTGCATCTGCAGCTTCCATGATTGCATCCGCAGCAAAAGCCGGCGGAACGAAAATGATTGAAGTGTCTGCACCAGTCTTTTGAACGGCTTCTTCTACAGAGTTGAAAACAGGTTTTTCCAAGTGAACGGAGCCGCCTTTTCCCGGTGTTACACCACCGACTACGTTAGTACCGTATTCGATCATTTGCTGTGCGTGAAAGGAACCTTCAGACCCGGTGAATCCTTGAACGATTACCCTGGAATTTTTATTTACTAGTACACTCATGATGCGATTTCTAAAGTTTGAGACAAAAATAGAACAAACCGTCTACCCACAAAAGAAATGGGTAATATTCTCAATTGTTTTTGCAGGAAACTTTAGTATTAATTGTGAATGATCACACCATTAAAATGGGAACTAGCTTGCCTGCGCAATATTTTTTGTAATTTCAGGCCATATTTTTCAGGTCTCATGAAACAAACACAAACATGTTTAGTTTGAAAATTTTAATAGTTGAAGATGATGCCGTTTCAGCTTTATTGCTTCAGAAGGCCCTGGAAAAAAATAATCATGAGATTATAGGAATAGCTGATTCTGGTGAAAGGGCCTTAGAAATGCTCATGGACAGTCATGCCGACCTGGTGATGATGGACATTAATCTGGCAGGTGAGCTGGATGGAATCACTACTACAGAAATTATTAATGAGAAATACGATATCCCAGTGGTATACCTAAGCGCCAGTTCTGATGCGGAGACGCTTAATAAGGTAGTGGGTACCAATCCCAGTGCTTATGTGATAAAACCATTCAATATTCGGGAGCTTAATATGGTAATCGAATTGGCAATTTATAAAGATAGAAAAGAGAAAGAGCTTCAGAAGCTTAACAATGAGCTGGAAGAGAAGGTCCGACAACGTACCATTGAGCTTTATGATGCCAATAAGGAACTGACCAAAGCGCTTCAAAAGGAGCGGGAAATCAATGAACTCAAAACCCGGATAGTATTGAATGTCTCTCATGGCTTCAAAACTCCGCTAACTTCAATTTTGAGTTCAGCTCAATTGCTTCAAATTTATGCAGAGAAAGATCATCCGTTTAAGCCGAGGATAACCAAACACGCATCCAAAATTGAAAATTCTGTTAGGGCGCTGAACAACCTGTTGACAAGCGTGCTGTTTTTTGGTAAAGTGGACGCCAATAAATTGGAATACAAGCCCAAGAAAATGTTTATGCAGGCGTTTGTCAAGGAACTCTTGGATACTGTCAATGCGGGAATAGAAAATGATGTCACTATCTCCACCGAGCTGATCAATTTGCCGAAAGTAATCACCTCTGATAGTGAACTGCTTTACCAAATCTTTGAAAACTTGCTTTCCAATGGAGTGAAATACTCCAAAGAAGGAAGGAAGGTTTTGTTTAAATTGGAATATGTAGACAACAAACTAATAGGAATAGTGACGGATAAAGGAATTGGGATACCTGAATCGGAACAAGATCAACTGTTTGACCGGTTTTTCAGAGCAAAGAATGTAGGTGAAGTGGAAGGTTCTGGTTTGGGATTGTCGATTGTAAAGAAGTGTGTAGAAGTGCTTAATGGGGAAATTTCCTTCAAAAGTTCGGTGGGAAAAGGAACATCCATCACGGTTACTTTACCAATCAGTTAAATGCTCGTAGAATCAACTAATATAAAATTCATCTATACTGGATCGCCAACCATGGCATTTCCGGATATTTCTGTAGCCGCAGGAGATTCGCTGCTTGTGCTGGGCAAATCAGGAAGTGGAAAGACTACATTGCTAAACCTGCTCGCGGGGCTCCGTCGACCTGAATCTGGGGTAATAAAAATTGCAGGTAAAGATCTGGCTAAGTTGTCAGACGCAGAGATGGATGCATTTCGAGGGAAAGAAATTGGTATCGTATTTCAAAAGCCACATCTTCTTGCCGTTCTGAATGTACAGGAGAATCTTCAAATGGCTCAATATTTTTCTAAAAAGAAGGATCAGAAAATTGACCACCTGCTCTCAGAATTGGGCTTGTCGGCCAAAGCTAACTCTTCAGTACTCAACTTAAGCGAAGGTGAAGCACAGCGGGTTTCAATAGCCAGGGCATTGGTAAACTCGCCGAAGTTAATCCTTGCAGATGAGCCGACTTCAAGTTTGGATGATGAAAACACCCAGAAAGTAGTATCACTCTTACAGAATCAAGCCAAAAAAATTAATGCCGCGTTGATCATTGTTACACACGATCAACGGGTAAAACAACACATTCCAAATTTTGTAGAAGTAGGGGTCTCATGAATTTAACCAAGCTGAGTTGGAAATATTTAACTTTTAAGCCGTTATCTACGGGTTTGAACATCCTGTTATTGGCTTTGGGGTTAGCCATTATCACGGTACTGCTGCTGATGCAGGACCAGTTTGAGAAGAAGATGAACAAAGATGCTGCGGGTATAGACTTGGTGGTCGGAGCTAAGGGAAGTCCACTTCAACTCATTCTTTCAAGTGTGTATCATGTTGATTTTCCAACTGGAAATATACCGATGGAAGAAGCACAGAAACTTTCCAGAAATCGTCTCGTGAAGAATGTGATTCCGATGGCATTGGGAGATAATTATGAGGGGTTCAGAATCGTAGGTACAAACGGTCAATACCCAGAATTATATCAGGCAACAGTTCAGGAAGGCGGAATTTTTACATTGCCCTTTGAAGTAATTTTAGGATCAGAAGTAGCAAAGAAAACTGGTTATCAAGTGGGGGATACTTTTGTAGGAAGTCATGGCATAAGTGAAGGTAGCCATGATCATGAGGAGAATAAATTTAAAGTTTCAGGAATAATGGCTCCCACAGGTGGTGTTCTTGATCAGCTGATCGTAACCAGTATCGAATCTGTCTGGTATACGCATGAGGAAGCTGACGAAGAATCTGATTCAACCCATACCCATCACAAGATTGACTTGACCATACCTGTTGCTGCTAAAGGTTTTCCCAAAACGGATGAGCCAAGAGAGATCACCACTTTGCTTGTGCAATACCGGAATCCGATGGCTGCTATTCAACTGCCACGTCTGGTCAATTCCGGAACTTCCATGCAGGCTGCTTCTCCTTCTTTTGAGATGGCCCGCCTGTTTGAGCTATTGGGAGTAGGGGTAAGCTTACTTCAAGGGCTGGCATATGTACTGATCGGAATATCTGGGCTTGGGATTTTCATAGCCCTGTACAACTCCCTAAAAGAAAGAAAATATGATCTGGCTATTCTTAGGTCGATAGGAGCCTCAAGGTTTCAGTTAGTACTGCTCATATTTATGGAAGGGGTGATGTTGACTTTATTTGGCGCGCTTCTTGGCATTTTATTGGGGCATGGATTCCTGTGGGGGGTTATTTCCCAAAATGAGCAAGGTGTAGTTGGGACCTTTCAGCCATGGATTTTTCTTCGTGAAGAACTTTGGATAGTAGCTTATGCGTTAGTGGTAGGAATTGTAGCTTCGGTCATTCCGGCTATTACAGCTTATCAAACAAGTATTGCAAAGCAATTGACAAAGGGGTAACTAGCGCAGGATTTAGAGAAATTGATTATGAAAAAAGTGAAGGTATGCTGTTTAGTAGTAGGAATTATGGTAGTATGCCAGGTTTCGCTGTTGGCACAAAATGATAATGTGTGGAGAAATCTTTCAGAAGTCACCTACAAGATTTCTGAAGATGAATACGGGGAATTGTATGTGCCTGTTTTCTCTGAAAATATTACCAAAATGGAGGGGAAAGTAGTCGAGGCTGATGGTTATATTATCCCATTTGAAGGGATGTTTAAGCCGGAGCATATCATACTTTCGAGCTTGCCGCTGGCGGAATGTTTCTTCTGTGGATCCGGTGGGCCTGAGACAGTCATGGAAGTGGAAATGGCCAGCCCGATCAAATATACTTCCAAGCGTGTAAGGGTACGTGGTACCCTGACGCTGAACAGTAAGGATCCCGACAAGCTGATGTATATCGTGAAGGATGCTACTTTGGTGAATTAGAAATGAGATTACATTAAAACTGAAATACCTGGGTTAATGCTTTAGATAATTTCTTTGCTATAGTCTTGGTATCTCCTAAAATTAAAGCATGGGCTTGGTTGTTCGGCTGTGGGTTATATGCACATTTATAGCCTAAGCTCATGGGTATTGAAGCTGGGAATTCGGCAACTCCGAATTTATTTACATCCTCTACTGTCTGCTCGGGTGTAGTCAGAGCAGCAATGTTAACCGAAAGTCCGTCTTCATTTGGTTTTGTTTTAAAGGCAGCACTGGAAGGGATTTTTCTACCATTGTTCCATTTCCAAAACACTGCATAATTTGGTTCCTCTAAAATTGAGAATCTTCGATATAAATAATCAGTCTCAGTTATTAAATAATTAGGCATATTGTACATCCTTCAAAAGGGTGGTCAATTCAGATAATTCATAAAGTTGTCCTTCATACATGATATTGCCTTCATTATCAAACTGGATAAATTTTAAATCACCCCTTGGGTTAACTTCTAATTCTGAGCATAAATATATTCCATCGAATTCAAATTGAATTCCACCATCCCTCATTGGAAATATATTAACTTCATTTTGACCTGTTAAAAATCCATTGTTGTTTAAAAAATCAAGAACTTCCTTTGCGGATTTAATTGCTATATTAGAAATTACTTCAGCATTATAAGAATCCCAATTTGATTTTAAATATGAAAATCCAATCATCTTTTGTAAGAGATTAGTGTATTCTTTAAGATTAACTCTTGAAAAATATGGTGTTGCTCCTTTCATAATGTTTTTGAAATCACCCATAACATCAACAATACTTCCCGATATAAATAGAATATTTTCGGAGGATCTAAATTTTTGAGAAATGGCTTGGTTCATATTAGTCTATTTTTTGAGGTGAGAATTGATAATTGCTAAGTTTCAAAATCATGATTATTGCCAATAAAGGATATTCCATTCCATATTCAATATTGTCAAGTAAACCGTGAGCAACTCTATTTCTTAGATTATATCCGGCTTTTTCTGTCAAAATAAACTTGATAAAAAAATGATCATTATCTGAAATTTTATTTTCTAAATCATCAAGTAGGTTATCTAATGTTTTTTCCATTACGATTCCGTGTTGTTTCGGGTTCGGTTTAAAAGTAGCAATGCCGAGTAAGTAGCAAAATTCTCTTAGAAAATATTCTATTTTAAGGATTAAACTGTCTGTTGCACTTATAAAGTTTGGATTGTAGTTTGGCTCAGCTTTCCATTTTATAAGTTCCTCAAAGAATAAATTGATGCCTGGTTCAATTAATTTAATGTGACTAAAAGTAAGTTCTCTACCATGTGTCTTTTTGATAACATCTTTCCCAATCCACGTTTCGTTAAGTAAATCAAAAATTCCATTTGCTGAAATTTTGTCAGAACGGAAGGCTTCTAAAAAAAGCTGAATGATTGTTTGTAGAGCGATTTGTATATGGAATTCATACGTTCTGAGCAATGAAAACTTATTTCGTTCTTCGTCTGTAATATACTGCGCTACTGTATTACCGTATTTGTCTTGAATACTAGTTGGTAACAAGTTTTGAAGCATCATTTCTTGTAAAGAGTCCTCGTTCCATTTTTTTATATCCTCAAGTGGTCTAATCATTGGAGTGAAAAGTAAAGTTTTTAATATTTCTTCTTCACTTTTTTCTCTTACCTCCTTTTTAATTAGCTCCATTATGCGTTGAGCTTCATCTTGAGGCATCTCTTGTATTAATTGTTCTAGATGAAATTCGCCCCGTAACTTCTGGTAAACTTGTTGGAGCCGGACCAAATTATTTTCGTCTTTTATATTTTTATAGATAGACATTGCCTTTTCTACAAACGTTAAAGAAGCTAAATCGCCCTTTCTTTCATTTGAAAGCTTTTCGTATTGTTCTGCTTTAAAGTAAAGTAAATTTTTTATATCATTTCCTGATTTTCTACTTAATTTTATCGAAATGTCAGTAATATAAATTGCTCCCCAAACATAGGTATTTGTAAGCGCCTTAGCTGCTTCCCAATTCTTATCTATAAACTTGCTTACATCAACTGTTTGTTTGAAGCTTTTGTAATATTGGACTGCAAAATCTGTAAAGTCAATAATTGTCCTCAAGGTTGAACGATGTGAAATATCCCAACTTTGATGAACGTCAAAAGTGTATTTAATTAAATTTTTAAATATTACCTCTACTTTGTTTACTTCCTTTCTGTTATTTCCAATATGTAAGGCGTTTTCTAAAACAGTTCGTGAATATATAATGTAATGGTCTCTGTCGTCATTTGATTTTGCTTTTTCAATGTAGGTTTTAAGCAACTCAAATAGTGAAACTAGTAGCTCAATTACAAAATCATTTTCTTTTTTGCTTTTTGAGTAGAATAATACTAAACCATATTCCGTTTTTGCGTATGTGTTTTTGGTTGTTTTAAAACGATCATATAAATAATCAAAGTCTTTATTTTTAAATTCTTTGATGTTGGGCCATTCAAAAGGAATTTCACTTCCATCTTCCGTTTTTCTTGTTCCTGCTGTACGAAAGGAAAGCCGTTTTTCTGGTGATTTGCTAAAATGAAATGCTTGTCTTTCAATTTCAGCAAGGTACTGCAATTCAAATAAATTTGCTTCAGAAAGTGATTCTATTACTTTTTGAAGCCGTATATCGATTTCTCTTTCTTGCTTTATATCCCAGTTGCTTTGATCTAAATCAATATGAAATTGTTTTAATTCGTCCATGTCTAAGTTTCATAGTCAGTAATTCAAGTTACGGAAATTAAAATGGTAAGTTAATATTTATTTTGGCAAGCTGGCTTGAGCTACATTTGTGCTGAATTAAAATGTTACTGGGGCGCTGATAAATGACTAGGAATTCAGTTTATTTTTCAATGTTTGTAAATTAGTTATTTCCGTTTCAATAGCTTACCTCTTTTTCAAGCGCGCGAAATTTTTCTAAAATACCAAGGGATACAGGGCCAGGCTTTCCATTACCTATAGTATGATTGTCCACCTGTGTGACCGGTAATAGGATCTTCGTAGTACTGGTGATGAAGGCTTCGTCAGCCTGAAGTGTTTCTTCCAGCGAAATTGGCCGCACTTGTACATCTCCCGCTAACTGCATCACGTTCTTTCGGGTGATTCCCTTGAGGATGTGTTTGTCCGGCGTGCTGATTACCCCGTCTTTGACAATAAAGAAGTTGCTCCGGGAGCTTTCACTTACATATCCATTGTAATGATAGAGGACATCTTCCGCTCCTTCCTGCTTCCACCGGATGCTGTCCCAGACCGGGTAGGCGTAATTTGTAGTCTTAATTTCGGCAACTGGCCGCACATATTCCAATGTAAGTAATTTTATACCGTTTTGGTATTTGCTTTCCTCCGGAAAAATCAATGATTCTGCAAAAATAAACAGTTTACCCTTCGCTGGAGAAAAGTGGTTTTGTGACACTCCACCACTTAGGATCATGCGTATTCCTCCTTCTTTTAAGTAGTTTTTTTCTATTAAATCCTGAATTACAGCATTGAGTTCTGCAGTGGAAATATCCAGTGGAAGAAAAGTTTTTTCAGCAGATGCAACGAATCTTTCCAGATAACTTTCTAGAAATAAAGGCTTGAAATTGACTGTTCTAAAAAAATCGAAAATACCATAGCCCCTGATCAATCCAAGATCCATCGGGTGGATAGTAGCTTTCTCAGTAGGAATAAGTTGCCCGTCGGCAAAACAGAAAGGTTTCATAGTGGTTCGTTAAAGGAGAGCTAAAATTAATAGCTTAAGATTAATATTCACATTTAATTTTTATGACTCTATGTAATCCTGCACGTTGCCAAATAAGTTGCCCGGTCGCCGCCGTTCGTGTCACCACGAATGGCTCTAGTTTCCTAAAGCCGTATTTCCAATTAAATAGGGCTAAATCTAACCTACGTGTAACATTGCGGATAGTCATATTAATTTTTAACCTTAAAGTCGAAGTTTTAAGATAGATTAAATACTACCTTTGAATGGTACTGAATATTATGACAATGAAAAAAAGCGTTTTATTTCTACTAGTCACCTCATTTTTTCTAGTTACAGCTTGTGGCTCAGGGGCTGCAGACAAGAATAAAAATCTACGTAAAGAGGTAATAGCTGTTCATGATGAAGTAATGCCTAAAATCGGCCAGCTAAAAGCAAATGAGCGGGACGCCCTTGCGAAGGCAAATATTATCGCAATAGAAAATCCAGAAGACTCTGTCCAAGTGGAAGAATACAAAGCTTTAGCCTATGATCTTAATGAAGCCCATCAAGCCATGTTTGACTGGATGCACCAATACGAGCCTGAAGATGGCGAGCAGACTGATGAGGAGTTGAAGAGTTACTTGGACGATCAAAAGGCTAAAATCGAAGCAGTTAATAAGCAGATTAAAGATGCGTTGGCAAAGGCTGATTCCATGTTAGACTAACTTAGTCAAGTATTATCCGTATACACCGTATTTATCTTGATACTCGATACTAGTTGACTGTATACTAAAGTCCAGGTTCTTCTTGAAGATATTTTTCTACATCTCCTGATGTGATGATTCCTTCATTCATCCCCCATATATTGTACAAGTACGTACTGATCTGTGAGATTTCCAGCGGTGTGAGCGTAGGATTGGCAGGCATTTCCTGATTAAACAGTTGCCCGTTCACAACTATTTCACCCTTCTGACCATTTTTCATAATCCAAACTGTCCGATGGATACTGGCTTTGAAGTAGTCAGCGTCCCTTAATGGCGGAATCAATTTCCCAAGACCTCTTCCATCATTTTGGTGGCAATTACCGCAATGATTTTCATAAATCGTTTTGCCAGCTACAGCATATTTCATGACCTCAGAATCTGATATCTGAGCAAGTGTGTTTTCTTTATCGCTAGACTTAGGTGCACAAGCTGCGGCGATAAGAAGTAGTACCAGCAGTTTCTTCATTCTGAAAGAAGTTTTGGGATATCAGCAAGTAACCTGTCCACTTGGTCGGATTTAGTTCCATCATATACCCCACGGATGTGCCCTTGCTGATCTACCAGTAAGAAAGCGCCGCTGTGCAAGAATCCACCCGGCTCTTGCTGATCTGCCATGGCTGTAGTCAAGTAGCTGGTTTGACCGATTTCATATATTTTTTCTTGATCTCCTGTCAGGAAATTCCACGTTTCGGCATTTTCAATTCCCAGCTTTTCAGCATAATCATTTAATACTTCCTGCGTATCATGGACGGGATCAATGGAATGGCTCAGAATCTTAAAATCCGGGTTGTTTCCAAATTTTTCATACACCCGTAGCATTTCCTTCTTCATGATCGGGCAGATAGTTGGGCAGGTCGTAAAGAAGAAATCTGCCACATATACCTTTCCATCCACAGACGCATTTGTCACGGTGTCCCCTTCCTGATTGATGAAAGAGAAGTCAGCAATGGTATGATAGACCGTATCCTGGACTACCTCTCCCGCTACAGTTTTCTCTTCGGTATGCTTATTTCCTAAGATAGGGAGCTTGCCTTCTTTGGTGCCCCCAGAAGGTTGACACTGAAAAAAAAGCAGAGAAACCAGAAGAAAAGAAAGCGTTGAAATTCTCATTTTTATTGAATTATGATTTAGTTCTGAATTTTTTATAAATCCGGATTGCCAACATCAGGGTCACCCCAAGGGTAATGAGCCCGGCCAATCCCCAAACCATGCTTAACGTACTCTTCAGGACAATTAAGAAAACGATGGCAAATAGTAGTAGCGTGGAGGCTTCATTCCAAATCCGTAACTGTGTGGAAGTCCATCGGGTTCGTCCGGCCTGCAATTCTTTGAAGAGTTTGTGGCACCAGAAATGATAGCAGTAAAGCAAGAATACAAAGCCAAGTTTTGCGTGCATGAAACCCATTTCCAGATACCCCATACGTTGGCTGAGTACCAATGATCCAAAAATCAAGGTGAGGATTGCAGATGGCCAGGTGATGATGTACCAAAGCCGCGAAGCCATTAAGTCAAGCTGTGGCTTTAGAATTTCCCGCTCCGGCTCAGGCCTGTCCATTGCTTCGGTCTGATAGATGAACAGACGCACAATATAAAATAGTCCTGCAAACCAGGTGACTACAAAAATGATATGAAGTGCTTTGAGGTACTCGAAAGTCATTCTCAGAATTTTCGGCTAAATTAAGGCCTAATATTGATAACCACACTGAAATCTTGAAAAGCTCCAAACTCATTTACTACATTATTGCAGGAATAGTACTAGTGTTAGTCATTTTGATTGCCAAAGAATCTTTTCTTCAACCGGGAATGAAGCGCTTTGAAGGGAAATATCAGGAGCTGGGAGCGTACCGAAATGAGAACAATACGGGGCCGGTTGTACGAATTTATGCTGTAAAAGCAATAGATCAATCGACTAGCTGGATGCAAGAATATGGTGATGCCATGCCGCATACAAAGTACGGTAAGACAATCGTATTCTTTTTCAATGATCAGATTGATCAGGAGATAAGTTTGTCCCCGACTGAACCTTATTTTGGACAAGAACTACAGCGGCATGTAATTGCTACTTACCAAAAAAGCCCAATGGGAGATGTGAGTTTCATAGAAGGATATCCAAAATGAAGAAACGCTTGACTCTTCAGGAATACAAAGCAGGTGTTCTCGCTGGTGATCGAAACAGATTAAGTCAGGCAATAACCCTTGTAGAGAGTACATTGGAAAGTGACCTGACCCTCGCGTCAGACTTAGTCCAGGAAATACTACCACATACTGGCAAATCCATCAGAATAGGAATCACCGGAGTTCCCGGGGTCGGGAAAAGTACGTTCATTGAAGCTTTTGGGAAAATGCTACTTGAAAGCGGAAAGTCTTTAGCCGTTTTGGCAGTAGATCCTTCGAGCCGAAAGAGCAGGGGGAGCATACTTGGGGACAAGACCAGAATGGAAAAGCTTTCAATTGACAAACGTGCTTTTATCAGGCCCAGTCCTGCAGGCACTACGTTAGGTGGAGTCAGCTTAAGGACCAGAGAGGCGATGCTGCTGTGTGAAGCGGCTGGGTACGACGTGATTTTGATCGAAACTGTAGGAGTAGGACAATCCGAAACGGCTGTGAAAAATATGGTTGATTTCTTTCTGCTACTTATGCTTGCAGGAGCCGGGGATGAACTTCAGGGTATCAAGAAAGGCATTATGGAAATGGCTGATGGGTTAGTAATCCATAAAGCGGATGGAGAAAATAAAGCCATTGCCAATAAGGCCAGATCTACCTATTCCAATGCACTTCACCTTTTTCCTGTTGGCCAAAACAATTGGTCAACCCCCGTATTGACAGCTTCCTCAGTTACACATGAAGGCTTAAGTGAGGTTTGGGAAACTATTCAGAAATTCAACGTCCAAATGAAGCAAAACGGTTACTGGGAAGTAAATCGTGCCCAACAACGTCTGAATTGGCTCGATGAAAACCTTCAGTTTCTTTTGGGAAAATTCTTTTTACAACATAAAGAGGTGAAAAAGAAGATGGAGGAAAGCCGGATTCGGGTAGAGAATGGCGAACTTAGTCCCTTAACTTTAGCCAGGGATTTAATCAGTACTTTTTTCAATCAAGATTCAATTTGACCATGAAATACCAACTCCTTTTAGTACTGGCTGTAATTATCTTCTCTTGCAGCAAACCTGAGCAGCATGAAGAACAATTGACTTTTAGTACCAAGACCATCTCTTCTGAAAGATGTATAGATGATCAATGCGGCAAAGTAGAAATAAGCTATCCTGTGGCTGCCAATGCAGAAACTGTTGATGAAATCAATGAAGCAATCATGGGGCAATTGCTCGTTTATTTTCATCAGGATAAGGAATTTGCCAATCTCGATTCTGCTGCCAATGATTTCTTGGATTCTTATGAAAAATTTAAAACGGAGTTTCCCGATTCTCCAGGAGAATGGACTGTGGAACTTGATGCGAAGCTTACTTATGAATCCGACAGCACACTCAGTGTCAAATTTACTGAATATAATTATGCAGGCGGTGCACATCCCAATTCGAGTGTGTATTACCTGAACTTCAATAAACGAACCGGTAAGGCTTTATCTGTAGATCAGGTGATTTTGGATCAATCAAAAATGCTTGAACTGGCGAGAGAAGCATTTCGTAAACATCACGAGGTGGCGGATGGAGTCAAACTTGAAGAGGATGATCGGTTCTTCTTGCCGGATACAGGCTTCTTTCTTCCCAATGCCATTGGCTATGATGACGGAAATTTAATGCTCAGTTATATTCCCTATGAAATAGGCCCTTATGTGTTGGGTTATACAGAGCTGACGTTTGATCTAAAGGATCTGGAAGGAATTGTGAGACTGTAACCATCGTCACAATCGCCCGTTGTGCGGGCTACTTCAGGAGGTGAAGATAGGCTAGCTACAGCATAAAGCTTCTGAAATTATCCCGATGAATCAAGTCGTATTCAGCAGTGTAAGTCTCCTTAAATGAAGAAGGAATAGAGAACTTTGATGCGGGATTCCACTTAAATTCATAAAAGTGCGACTTTTACGGAATACGATCCACAAAAGTCGCAACTTTTATGGAATACAATCCACAATGGTCGGAGTTAGAAAAATCATAAAACCGCTAAGAAGTTTATTCCTAGCAGCTTGTTTGTTTAAAAGAATCAATGATATCTGACTTCTCCACTGACTACAGCCCATTGTTTGAACCTCAAGCCATACTTTTATGGTTAACGGTAAGAAAGGTGATCAATCAGATTGCTAATTTTTCAATCTTTCAATCTTTCAATCTTCCAATTTTTCAATATTAAAATTCTCTAGTAAACCAAAAATCCTGAAGGGCCCCTTCCCACTTCAAAGCTTCTTATCACCGATCCAGTTTCAGAAAGTACTGTTACCGTCCCGTTGCCCTGAAAACTATTGGAATTTGCTACATAAATTTGATCGCGTTCATCATCAAAACCAATTCCGTAAAACCCGGATCCAGTCATCAGTTCAGTGAAAGTGGCAGAATTTCCTTCGATGTCAATATTCACTACCGCATCATTGTAATCAGGATATCCTGAACTGGTCAAAACATACATTTCGTCATCTCCGTCAAAAGCTATTCTGCTGGTTGCATTGGCCACAGGTACAGTATAAGTATTGCCCAGCGCTAGCGTGCTAAGATTTAACGTGTAAAATTTTACCTCATTGGATGATAGAGCGTATATCCAAAGAATACCATCCTCGGCATAAAACTGCCTTGGAGAGGCTTCCAGATCAATCGTACTGATGATCGTTTCTTGCGCTGCGTCAATGATTTCAATTTTCTTTTCCTCAGATCCCGCTACGATAATGTAGTTGCCAAAGGAAAACAGGTCTTCAGGCTTGTTGGAAACTTCGATTTTCTTAGAGACAGCTCCACCGTCAAGACCGTTTACTACAGCTACGTAAGAATCGGGCGTAGCATAACTCGCATCATATGGGCCGTAATCACTGATAAACAGCTTACCCGCGTTTACTGCCACAGATCTTGGTTGGTCCAATTCCGAAGTCACCGCACCTATACTTTTAAAGTCAGCAGGATTCACGATTTCTACTTTTCCTGTATTTGCGACCAAATATAGTCTGTCCCCTTCCAGCACCATATCCTCCAATAGTCCGGCAAATGGACGCATATTTTCAGCTTCAAATATGTTTGATAGAAGTACTTCGGTGCTCGGGGTTAAATGATATACTTCGCCGTCATTCGTCCCAAAATTCCCTTCATTCATGATCAAAATGCCGTCGTTGTATTTCCCCAATGGCTTTTCTTCTCCACTGTCAGAACAGGCGAAGGAGACTGAAACAAGAGCGGATGCCCAGAGTAGTTGTTTTAATTTCATATGATTATAGTTTGATTTTAACTAGGTGCTGATTTATTGAATGATGGGTCTGGATGCAGACAGCCTTAGAGTTGAATGGATAGGTTTAATTGATAAGATCTTCCTGGCATGGCCCGTAAATAGAGCACTTGATAGTCGGTGTTAAACAGGTTATTGACTTGAAAGCTCAACGGGATATGTACTTTCCCAAATGACAGCTTGCTGTATCCCAATCCTAGGTTGAAGAGTTGGTAGGAGGGCATGAGGCGCGGATTGTCAGCGGTGACGGACCGCTCACCGACGTAGAATGTGCCCACAAATGCAGAAATTGCTTTCCGTTTGATTTTGAGTTTAGCATTCGCTTGATGCTGGGGTGTGTAGGGAAGTTGCTTGCCCACAGACTGATCGGTTTCATCCACACCTTCTGTGGTAATGGCTTTGGAAAAAGTATAAGAAGTTGACAATTCCCATTTCCATAAATTTAGATTCCCATTGATCTTTCCTTGATATTCAAGGCCTTGATTGCTTACTTTTTTGATGTTTTCGGGAGTCCAGAAGCTTCCTTTGGGGAGCCAAATGATCCAATTGTCCACCGACATTTTATAATAAGTCAGGCCTTGGGACCAATTTACTTTTCCCTCTTTATACCAGGTCAGCCCGATTTCACCACTTAAACTTTCTTCGGGAAGCAAGTCTGGATTCCCTCCCGGGCTCCAGAAACGATCGTTCAGGGTGGGTACTTTAAATCCCTTGCCCAGGGAAGCTTTTAGCTGGAAATACTGAATGGCATCGGACCAGATTTTCCAATCTATGCCCAGATTTGGGGTGAAGGGGGCGAAATTACCTTCATATACCAGTTGCCGAAGATTTAAGGCAAAAGAAAGCCGTTCAGAAGCAGCGAATTTGGTGCTTTGGTACAGTTCGATCCGATTGTCATCTGCTTGATAAGTACTCAAATCTCCTTTCGTCAGCGTATATCTAGCGCCAAATTTTGAAGTCCATTGATCAGAAATCTCCTGATCCCAGTCTCCTGCAAGAAAATATTGTGAAGTAATATTTTCGCTTTGATTGAAGAGAAGTTCGTTGTGGACAAATCCTGTTTTCAGATTCCATACGGACTTTTCTCCAAAATGAAAATAATCAACTACCCCCCGAAAAGCTTGATCTTCCTGCATGTCATTGGTGTGGGAGCCCATCACGGGCTGAACCTGTCGATTGGATTTGTTCCACCAAAAAGCAGCTTTCAGTTGGTTGTAGGAATTTAGATTCCAGGCCAAGTCCTGCACAAGCCCGATTTGCTCAACTTGTGCATGATCTTCCTTAATGGCTGGTGTTCCGAACTGGCCCAAATCTTTATAGGGAAAATTGTTCTTAGCAAACTCTCTATAGATTTTAGTGTTGCTGCTGAATTTATTCGAAGAAAATCCGCCAAAAAAATGGCTGTTGAACAGGCCAAAACTTCCGATTTGCTGAGAAATCCCGCCTTGAAAACCTTTTCCAAAATCAGTTTTCGTGTCCAAATGTACCGATCCACCTATAGCCTCATTTCCAACAAGCGCTCCTGCATTCCCAAACTGCAAGTTCACCTGATCGATGGCAGAAATAGGCAAAATTGATAAATCGCTTTGACCAAGAGACGGGCTATTGATTGGCAGTCCGTTCCAAAAAACTGCCGTGTGTCCAGCCGAAGTGCCCCGAAAAGAGGGGGAAGCGATCATTCCAGCACCATATTGCCTTACAAAAACCGGGGATTGTTCTTGAAGAATATCACCAAGTGAGCGTCCCTGGAAGTCCACCAGTTCATTTTTAGTCCAGCTGATCACTTTTTGTCCTTGTGCAAATCGATCCAAAGCGGGCGCATGGACTTCCACTTCAGCCAAGGGAACCGTGTCCTGACTGATCGGGCTAACCCCGATAAATGAATAAACCCACAAAAGCAAAGTCATGCCTGATCGAAATAGTTATAAATCCGACTGAGGCTTGAAGAGAAATGGGAAGAAGGGATTGAAACGATTGACCGCTTCAGCTACATTCTTCATCGCTTTTCCTCCGAAAGCACAGAATCAACAGAAATCGGCAGGTCTCCTGGCTAGCCTTGATTTGTCGCCTTCTCACTCCGAATTCTTTTCGGCGCAATGGCATAGTTGACAAATTATTTGCGGAAAAATCCGCTCAGCTTACAGTTGCGGGGACAGCTTTGGTTTTGCACCAAATTCCCTTTTAATCCCAAGCGCTCTGATACGAGATTGGGAACCTATTTCAGCTGCAAAAGTAGACTGGGAAAGCTTAGAAAAAAAATCTGTTTGACGACAAATTTTGGAAGTGGCGAAATCCCGAGCTTATTTTGGAGCTTTATATCGCTAAGAATCCGATGGAAAATAGTTTAAGAAGGCTTTTTTGTAGTATAATCTTGATTGTGCTAATTGGACCATTTTTAGGGTGTAATGAGCGGAAGTCAAAAGAAGCTCATGCGCTTGAAGAAGTAAGATTGAGTTATGCTTCTGGATTTACTATTTCACGGGGAAGTGATTTTTGGGAAGTGGAAGTCACAAGCGCTTGGACTGGGGCAGATAGAACATTTAAGTATTTAGTGCTGGAAGAAAATGCTGAAAGGCCCGATGGGAATTTTGATGCAACGGTTCAGCTACCAATCCGGAGAATCGTCCTGACTTCTACCACGCAAATCCCTCATTTGGATATATTGGATCAAATGAATCTATTGGTAGGGTTTCCAAATCATGATCTGATCTCATCAGAAAAAGCATGGATGCAAATTGATGCAGGAGCTGTGGAAGACTTGGGGGATGGGCCTGCCGCAAATACGGAAATGGTCATTGATATAGATCCCGATCTGGTGATGGTTTCTACGATGGGGGAGAATCTGAAGTACTTGGATTTACTGGCCCAAGCAGGAATCCCAGCTGTAATAAATGGGGAATATGTAGAGCAGCATCCGCTGGGAAGGGCTGAATGGATCAAGTTTACAGGAGTGCTTTTGGGAAAATATGAGGAGGCTAAACTTGCTTTTGAGAAGATAGAAAAGGATTATTTGGAAGCCGAAAATTTAACTGAAAGTCTTGTTGATTCAATACGCCCTACCGTGCTTAGCGGTGTGCTTTATCAGGACATTTGGTACGCACCGGGAAGTGAAAGTTGGGGTGCTAAAATCCTACAAAATGCGGGAGGAAATTATATTTTCTCAGCTCAAAAAGGAAGTGGAAGTGTACAGCTGAGTTATGAATATGTACTTGAAAATGCACAGGAAGCTGACTTTTGGATTGGTTCTTCAGATTACTCAGATTTGAAGATTATGGGGGATTCCGAACCGAGGTACAAAGCATTTCGTCCTTTTCAGTCCGGGAAAATATTTACGTACACCCAAAAAAGGGGTAGGGAAGGAGGGCTGGAATATTTTGAACTGGGATACATGCGCCCTGATTTAATTTTGAAAGATCTGATCAAAATTCTTCACCCTGACGTACTTCCTGAGTATGAATTGTATTTTTATCAGCAACTTGATGAAGGCAACTAGTCCATTTCTTCTTCTTTTGGCGGCATTTGCCCTTCTGATTTTGAGTTTTCTGCTCAACGTCAGCTTAGGCTCTGTGTCTATTTCACCTGGAGAAATTCTCACGGGGATTTTCTCAGGCGAATGGATAAAAGCTTCTCGCGAACAAATTATTTTGAATTATAGAATTCCAAAAGCATTGGTTGCGATATTGGCAGGAGTTGGATTGAGCATAAGTGGATTGCAGATGCAGACTTTTTTCAGAAATCCCCTTGCAGGTCCTTTCGTATTAGGGATTAGTTCGGGTGCTGGACTTGGGGTTGCTATCCTCATGCTGGCAGGATCAGCTTTCGGAATTGCAGCTTTTGGAGGGATTGTCAATCCTTGGGCTATTGCAATTGCGGGTACTTTGGGAGCAAGTTTAGTGTTGCTTACGGTGAGTTTGGTGGCTTGGAAAGTAAAGGACAGCATGACGCTTTTGATTGTAGGACTGATGTTTGGTTCGGCGGTTTCAGCGATTATTTCAGTCTTATCTTATTTCTCCGGAGCGGAAGCTTTAAAGCTTTTCACCATCTGGTCTATGGGAAGTCTGGGTGGATTGGTGTGGGATCAGGTAGGAGTGCTGAGTTTGGTGATCTTGATCGGGATTATTCCTGTGGTAGCTTCAGTTAAGTCGTATAACGGGATGCTTTTGGGGGAGAGTTATGCAAGAAGTATGGGGATCAATCCTGATCGGTTGCGTTGGCTGATGATCCTGAGTACGGGGCTGCTGGCCGGAAGTATTACTGCTTTTTGTGGCCCGATTGCATTCATAGGTATAGCGGTCCCGCACTTGGCCAGAATAGTTTGGAAAACTCCAGATCACCGGATACTTTTTCCTGCCACAGCCTTAATAGGAGCTAGCTTATTGCTTTTATGTGATGCAGTTGGTCAGTTGCCAGGCTCTGCGCAGACCTTGCCGATCAATGCGGTCACCTCCTTGGTTGGTGCTCCGATTGTAATCAGTTTGGTGCTTCGCAAAAACTTCAGCAAAGAATTCTAAGGGATGGAAAAAGCTTCTATCATCGGCTCCAATTTAAGTCTTGGCTACTTCAAAGGGAATGTTCGCAAAGAAATTCTTAGAGGATTGGATTTTGATCTTTTTGCTGGCGAACTGACCTGCTTGCTCGGTCCAAACGGCGTGGGGAAATCTACGTTGGTGAAGGCTATTCTGGGTCAATTGAAACCGTTTAATGGAGAAATATCCCTAAATGGAAAGTCAATATCCTCTTTTTCAAATGAAGAGCTGGCCAAAGCCCTTTCAGTGGTTTTGACAGAGCCGTTCTTACCAGGCAGTATGACCGTTGGGCAATTGGTGGCAATGGGGCGGATCCCCCATACCAATTGGACGGGAAAACTGGAAGAAAATGATCGGAAAGTAGTAGAAAGTTCGCTTTCTGCCACAAAAATCGACTATTTACGAGATGAGCGCCTTTCCGAAATCAGTGATGGACAGCGTCAAAAAGCGTTGATCGCCAGGGCGCTTGCACAGGACGGAAAGGTAATGGTATTGGATGAACCCACCGCACATTTGGATCTGGTGAACCGCTATGAAATCATGCATTTGCTCCGGGAGATCTCTAAAACCCAGCGTAAGTCGATTCTCGTGGTGACACATGATCTGGAGATTGCTTTGGAAACAGCAGATCGCTTTTGGTTGCTGAACTGCGGCACTCCGTTGATCTCAGGCTTGCCGGAAGATTTAGTGATTTCCGGGCAGATCAATCACCTTTTGCCGGGGGATAATTTCCGTTTTAGTGTGAAAAAAGGGAGGATTGAATCCAATCTCGATGGGTTGAAATTTGACATTTCTGGGCCAACAGAATTTACTTCATGGATTGAAAAGGCTCTTGAGAAATCAAGGTTAAAAAGTCTGCCACACAAGATTGAAGTGAGTGATGACCCTTTTGTAATCAAGTATGCAGGAAGTGAATTTGCACGGGTTGAAGAATTGTTGAAGTTTCTTCTTTGAGGTTTGGCAAATCATGAAAAACCAAGCAACTTATATAAAATTTTTATATTTTCTTAAAAAAAACAATACAGTGTTTTCATATCTAGACTATAGAAAAAAAATGGGTTTGCATACATTTATGTACTTAAGATATAGTTAAGTATAGATGTGTATTAATTGTCATTAATCTACGTAGGTAGTAGTCTTGTATTTTATTATATAAAATTTAAGTGTAATCGTAAATTAGTTTTTTTTCATAAAATTGGTTTAAATTGAGAGTCGTTTACTAAAAATATTCTTTCATTAGGCAGTAATAGAGTAAGATCATTTTACTATGAAAAAAATAGTTATCACGTTATTATTATTAATTGGTTATATAGGTGTTTCTACTGCGCAAAATATAGCTCGCTATAGAGAAAATCTATATGATGGAAAGTACATTCATGGAGTGGACGATTCTGGAGAACCGGCGCAGTTAGGAGACCCTTCGTACAGAGAATTTCCATCAGAAATATCAGAAGGTGTGTACACGTGGTGGAATTATAGTACGTCAGTAGGAGAACCTTCCAATTCATACGGTGTTTCTATAGGATTCGGTAAAGGTCAATCAGGCTCGGCGGAAATATGGGCAGGTTGGACAAATGGTAAACTTTTTACAAGGTTTTTAAGGGATTGTTGTCAGGGTTGGTCTTCTTGGAATGAGATATGGACTGCTAAAACCGATGGTGTAGGGTCAGGATTAGATGCTGATACTGTAGATGGACTTCAGCCCTTACTTGTCCAGAGCTCAGGGAATGTAGGAGTTGGTACGACAGATCCGGGAACATGGAGGCTTGCTGTCAATGGTAACATACGTGCAAAGGAAGTAAAAGTCGAAACTTCCTGGAGCGATTTTGTTTTTGAAGCGAACTATGATTTACCTTCTCTTGAAGAGGTGGAGAAACATATAAATGAAAAAGGGCATTTAAAAGATATTCCATCAGCTAGGGAAGTAGCAGAAAATGGAATTTTATTAGGGGAGATGGATGCAAAGCTTCTACAGAAAATTGAAGAGCTGACCTTATATGTTATTGAACTGGAAAAAAAAATTAATTCCCAGGAGAAACGGATTAATACCTATGAATATGAAGTGAATGAACTTAAGTCAATACTTTTTAAGCAACAAGAACTAATTACAAACTTAATAGGTGAGGGAGAAAAATAACTTAATAGACCACTATTTTGGAGCGCTTTAGTTGAAGGAGTCATTTATTTTTCCCAGTTAAAAATCCAAAATCGACATTATTTTCTTTTTAAGCGATGGTACCAATTTTATCCAAGAATCTCCGATTATCTAGAACTCTGATTTGATCAACCAGAATCTCCGAGTCTTTATCCAGTCCAAATTTTCCTTTTGACATTCGAACTCGAAGAATGTTTTCACTTGAAGAAAGGAGCGAGGTAATCGGACATACTAGTGTAGAAGGATGATCAACTTGATTGAGAAGATTACTTTGTATCACTACAACAGGTCGAATTTTGCCCGCCTCTGTCTCTTTTGATGGATTTAGATTGGCAAGCCATAATTCATATTGCTTCATCTTCCTCAATTAAGGCATCAAATTCTGAAATAATTTCCAATGAAGGTGTCCTTCTACAACAACTTCCTGAACTTACAATCCCGGCAAATATTACAGTCAAAAAAATTTATTAGCCTACAAACCCCATTAAAATAATAGAGAATTGTTTTCCAAATTCAGATTTTTCATATATTTGTCACACTAACTATTGGTATGACACAAGAGCAATATTCTAAGTATTCATTTCTATTGGACCGTACGGCCCGAAAAGTGAAGCAATATGCTCAGCAACAATTCAAATCAGGAGAATTTGATGTGACGGTGGATCAATGGTTGGTGCTGAAGAATCTATCGGAAAATGACCTGCTAAGTCAGACTGAACTTGCAAATTTAGTGTTTAAGGACCATCCAACCCTGACACGGATTATAGATTTGCTCTCCAAAAAAGGCTATGTGGAACGAGTTCCGCATCCGCAGGACAGGAGAAGTTTTCAGTTGCATTTGACAGAATCCGGTGTCTCAAAAGTGAATTCGCTGAGACCGGAGATCCATCAGATTAGAGAGAAAGCATGGGAAAATTTAAGCCCACGAGACTTTGAAGAGTTTAAGCGGATTCTCAATACGATCTATCAGAACCTGGATGGTTCTGAAAAACTATGAAAATCTTAGCGTACTAATTATATTTAGTCCAAATAAAGAAAATAAGGAATTCCTTAAAAAACCAATTCATCATGATTCATACAGACCTTTGTATTATCGGAGCCGGCCCAGTGGGTCTTTTTGCAGTATTCGAAGCTGGTTTGCTGAAAATGCGCTGTCACCTCATTGATGCCCTGCCTCAAGTGGGTGGTCAACTTTCGGAGATTTATCCTCAGAAGCCTATTTATGATATTCCTGGCTATCCTGAGGTGAATGCTCAGGATCTGGTGGATAATCTGATGGAGCAGGCAAAACCTTTTTCTCCGACATTCACCCTTGGAGAGCGGGTAGATCATTTGGACAAGCAGGAAGACGGTTCATTTATCGTGACTACAAGCGATAAAACCCATGTACATGCACAAGTAATCGTTATTGCGGGTGGACTTGGCTGTTTTGAGCCCAGAAAGCCGGTGATCGAAAACCTGGAACTGTTTGAAGGTAAGGGAGTGACTTATATGGTCAAAAATCCTGAGACTTTCCGCGACAAGAATGTTATTTTGGCCGGTGGTGGAGATTCTGCTTTGGACTGGACAATATTCCTGTCCAAAGTAGCAAAAAGAGTCACGTTGGTTCACCGAAATGAAACCTTCCGTGGAGCTCCTGATTCTGCAGCTAAAGTTTTTGATCTTGCCAACAATGGTAAAATCGATTTGATCCTGTCCGCCAATCTGAAAGAACTGGGAGGAAATGGTACGTTGGACTCTGTGACTTTCGTGGACAAATCCAAAATCGAGCATAGAATCGAAACCGATTATCTGATTCCACTATTCGGATTGAGTCCTAAACTTGGGCCAATTGCAGATTGGGGACTAAGTATTGATAAGAATGCGATCGAGGTCGATACCAAAGATTATTCAACTGGAGTAGACCGAATCTATGCTATCGGCGACATCAATACTTATCCGGGCAAGTTGAAACTAATCCTCTGTGGATTCCATGAAGCAGCGATCATGATGCATTCTGCCTTCAAATATGTATATCCAGATCAAAAATTAAGTTTCAAATACACCACTGTTAATGGTGTGAATGCATTTTAATTCTATTTTTGCGGTATGATTAATTTCACTGTAGAAGACCAAGAAGGAAATCGTCAAGAATGTGAAGCACCGGATGATATGGGCTTTAATTTGATGGAGATCCTCAAAGCATATGAATATCCTATATTAGCTACTTGTGGTGGTATGGCCTTGTGTGGAACCTGTCATGTAGAAGTACTGGAAGGCAAAGATGAATTGGGTGAAGCCACTGATCCTGAGTTGGATCAGCTGGAGACTATGCCCGAATACTTTCCTACTTCAAGGTTGGCCTGCCAGATCCGGATTGGGGATGTATTGGAAGGTGCTGTACTGAAACTTCGGGGAGAAGATCAATAAGCGATTCACCTATAAATTATCATAAAGCCACTCAGCAATGGGTGGCTTTTCTTTTTATACTGAAAATCTGCTAGGGAAAAAAAATAGATGCACTTACTTTTTTTTAATGTTCTGCCACTAGTTCAATGAAGATCTTCCAGAATTATGAAAGCTAAATACATAATTTCAACCACATAGAGACATAGGTTTGGTCATTGGGCAAAACATTGAAATACTCATTTACAATGTCTTTTTTCCTTCCCTCCGAAATCCTCCAGGCTGTCCCGAAGAGTTTTGGGACAGCATGAATGTTTTTTAAACATCTATGTATCTATGTGGTGATTTTGTGCCGTACTTGGTGAATATTTTCATTAATACATGACATGGCAAATTTATTTTAAACCAGATGGGGGTTGAGTATTTGTGTGTATGAGCTAATAATGTCCATGTGATTGAATTAACATAAATTACTGCTAATGAATATGAAAAATAGTATAGTACTCTTTGTGCAAATGATTCTTCTCATGCCGTTAATCTGTTATTCCCAAGAATTAACTTAGGTAGAACCTAACGCGAAAGAATTGAAGGAGAAAAGGCGGAAGTGAGAATTGGATACTAAGTGTATATTGTGGATGTTAATCGACTATTAAGTAATCGTGCTACCGCAAATTATCGTTAAGTTATAATTATGAAAACTGTTATCTTCTTATTCTTCCTTCTGACCAGCTCTGCGGCTTTCTCTCAGAATCCGCTGAATTCAAAAGGTGAATCCCAAGAAATTCTTAACCTTATCGGTTCCTATTCGAAATCAAGGACCACCAAAGACACGGTGCTTCTGAAGAAAATTCTTACAAAAGATATCGATCAGCTGGTTTCTTCTGGTGAATGGCGCAAAGGAATAGCGGAGGCTGTAAAGGGAATGATGGCGAGCTCAACAGTAAACCCTGGTGAGCGGGTTTTGAAAGTGGAATCAATCCGGTTTCTTAATCCTGATGCTGCTATAGTCGATGCACGCTATGAAATTAAAAATTCAGACGGTTCCATCCGTAAAATGTGGAGTACTTTTCTAGTGGTCGCAGTGAATGAACAATGGAAAATCTCTGCAATCCGAAATATGATGCCTGCTTCAGATTAGAAGGTCTTAACAGACCACCAATAATATTTTCTCGTTTTATAGGAACATCTTTTTTAACCACAAAGAGCGCGAAGGAAGACGCAAAGGGCACAAATTTCTTGACTCCCGTAAATCGTAACTCAAAAATCGTAAAATTTAATAAAAGATTGCTTCAGCTTCATTCCTCAGCTTCGCAATGACGTGGAGGATCAGTATTCAGACCTGCCTTTGTCGGTTTCTATGCAGGCTTCATTCTTAAATCTTGGTTTCAGCGTCAGACTTGATACTATATCCTTGTTACTCTATCAGTAAATTACCCAATCTCCGAAATTGTCTCTGTTTACTTCAGACCATTTTGCATCCGGATATGCTTTTGCAAAAGCTGCAGGAATTTTAGCTTTGGCAGAACCCCATTTACATTCTATTGCTTGCATTTCTTGCTGACCGTTGACCTCCAACAAGTCAATCTCCTGCCCATCATAGGTTCTCCAGAAATAATACTGGGGACAGTATCCTTTTGAGTTGTTGTACTTCATCCGTTCGACGATAAGCCACTGCTCCCAAAGTGCGCCCACATCATTTCTGTAATTAAGTGGACTGAAATTGTTGATCAACGCGTTTCGGATTCCATTGTCATAGAAATACCATTTTTTTGACTTGGAAACTTCCTTTCTTAAATTTTTACTAAATCCACCCAACGGGAAGATGATAAATACTTTAGAAAGTAAATCAAGATACCGGTCCACAGTTTCCTTGTTTATCTGGAGACTGTTTCCCAGTTCCACCGTACTCACTTGACTTCCCACTTGAAATGCGAGCAATTTCAGCAGTCGCAGCAGCACATCAGCGCCCTTAATCATAGTCAAAGCTAAAATATCCTTCAATAGGTAAGAGTTTACCAATGACTTTAGATATTCTTCTTTCTCCGCCAATGAAGGGAGGTGAACTAATTCCGGATATGTACCATAAACAAGTCTTATTGGTAGTTGGTTTAGCGTTTCAAGTTTATTTTCAACCTTGGCAAATTCCACTTGAGCAAGTGGGAAAAGCTGGAACTCGAGCTGCCTCCCCACCAAAGGTTCTCCTGCATCATTGACCAAATCCAAGCTGCTACTGCCTGTGGCGATAATGGTGATTCCTTTTACCGAATCAATCATTAACTTCAGTATTTTGCCTATGTTTGGGATTGCCTGAGCTTCATCTATGATGATAATTTTTTTGTCCCCAATCAGCTGTTTGTAGTGAGCAACCGTTCTGGTTTGTAAATATTCAGCGACTTGAATATCCTCTCCAAGTAAAATCAGTGTCTCCTTCTCATGCTTTTCTACGATATTTTCAATAATGGTGGTCTTGCCCGTTCTCCTGCTTCCATAGAGCATCAACACTTTCTGCTTGCCAATTTGCTTGGAAATCTTTTGCTCAACATATCTTGGAATTTCCATACTTCAATCTTTTACAAACCAGTTAGATCTTAAATATACGTAAATTATGTTAATTAGGCTGGTCGACCGTCTCAATTTACATTAATTAGGCTGGTCAGCCGTCCTAATTTACATTAATTAGGTTGGTTGACCGCCCTAATTTGCATTAAACAGGCTGGTTGACCAACCAAATTTACACTCTTTATAAAAACTCAGCTTCTTTTGGGGATCATATGGAGTCTTTATACAATTTCACCAATGCTGCTGGCAATCATCCAAAAATATCTAGAGATGGGTAATGTATATTGCCTATCTACTTCACAATATGTGTATCCCTGATTAGTGTTGACCGTTTTGTAATTGATTTTCATTATTAAATATATTCAAAACCGGTTTATTTTCGGTGCTGTAAGCTGCCCACTCTTCTTCAAACTTTGAAGGAGTTCTCTTGTT
>Ga0307414_10000182_pt1 | contig 42896 bp, 26 predicted proteins | sample DK1Ometagenome_FD_203804 | JGI IMG/M metagenome (GOLD analysis project Ga0307414, IMG submission 203804) | Maize rhizosphere microbial communities from greenhouse at UC Davis, California, United States - DK15-O-3 | ecosystem: Host-associated > Plants > Roots > Rhizosphere > Soil | place: USA... | reverse complement strand
TTTACTTTCTCCGGCTGCAATTTCAAAATTTTTATAGGCATGCGAAATCTCATCGTTATGATACAAATCCCACATATACGGCAGTGTGTTTTTGGTTTCAACATCAAATTGTTCTTTCCAAAAACCGCTTGTCCATTTTACATCTTGCAGGCCAACGCTTTGCAATTTAGAATAGGGACTTTCTGAATTGGCAACTAAACCTTTATTCTGCGCAAAAATTACTGTTGAAAGGAATAAAGATGATATGATGATGTTCTTTTTCATTTTGATAATTTTGTTGTGAATTATTGGAACGCGGATGATACGGATTGCTAAAGCAAAACGCGGATTTAAACGGATTTCTTTTTATCTTCTTTATGTCAAATCTGCGGGGTTAATTTTTCACGCAGATGTAGCAGATTTATGTTTTTTGACTTTATTTCTAAATGAGATCTGCGCCAATCTGCCTAAATCTGCTGCATCTGCGTGAAATCCTTTATTTGACAAAGAAATTTATTGTTCTGTTCATTGAATCTCCGTCGGCATCTTTTACGGTTAGAATGAAAGAAGCCAATCCTTTTTCAATAGCTGTAAACTGAATTTCTTTTCCTTGCAAAACCACTTTTCCGTTTTTAAGATCTGAGAACGTGTAAACTGGTTTATTTTCATATCCTTTGAAAAAATCAGTTGCGTTTAAAACTTTTTTATCGCCAGAATTCACAAAATAATGAGGCTGCGCCATCCAGTCTAAATAAGTATCCAATTGTGTAAATCCGTCTTTGTCAGTATCCTGATTCGCATCAGAGAAATCTCCGGCTTTTGAATTTTCGTTTAAACTGAATGTTTTTTCCCACCAGTTTGGCAATCCGTCGTGATCGGTATCCCAATCTGCAGGGCGTGTTTCAGAGGCAAAATTGGGCCATCCGCCGGCATCTTCTTCATTGTCAATCATACCTGCCAAACCACTTTTGCTTCCTTTGTAAGTAGAAGTTCCTTTTAAAGTTTCATCGACAATTCGGTTATCATGCTGATCAAAAAACGGCTGATTGGCACCAACATCTGAAAGTACATTTTTATAAGCCGCTGTCGCTGATTGTGTTGCTACATATGACGGAAAAAACGGTTTGTCTACAAAAGTTTCATAGTCTACTTTTTCTTTATTTGTTGTGGTAAATTTTCGTCCTTTATCCTGAGATTTCTCATCAAAATAACCCGGCATAACATTTCCGCCAAAATAATAACGCTGCATTCCTTTTCCAACTCCTTCATGCTGCGCATTTAATGCCACAAAAATTGCAGTGGAAGCTCCCGGTTTGTAATAATTGTTTACAAAATTCACTTCATTTGCTCCTCCGTCAGTTGTTCTTTTTCCCCAATTGTACACCACATTATTGGTAATATCCAATCTTCCTGTATAAAATCCGTCACCGCTTAAACCGCCGCCAATACTCCAGTTTCTACCGTAGTTGTTTGCCAATAAATTATGATGAAAACTACCAATATCACCGCCAATTGTCGCTGCATAACCGTGCATTTTTCCGGCTTCGTATTTACCATGACCCGCCACGTTCAAAGCTTCAGAAATTAAAGTTCTTTGCAATGTAATATGATGAGCGCTACGAGAACTAAACGATTCGTCGATCGTCCAGCTTATCGAGCAGTGATCAATAATACTGTAATCTGCACCTGTTAATCCCATTCCGTCAAAAGTCCTTCCGCCGCCAATTCTAACTTTCAAGAATCGTATAACACCATCATTTCCCGTCAAGCCAATTGGCGCTCTGCTAATCGTGATTCCTTCGCCCGGCGCAGTTTGTCCCGCAACAGTAATATAAGGCTGATTTACCACTAATCTCGAAGCCAGTTTTATATTTCCGGAAACATTAAAGACAATTGTTCTTGGTCCAATTTCCTGATTGATTGCATCACGTAAACTTCCTGGTCCGTCATCATTCAAATTCGTTACTTCAATCACTTTTCCGCCACGGCCTCCTACGGCATAGCGTCCGTAGCCTTCTGCTCCAGGAAAAGCCAATTGTGCTGGTTTAAACGACCAAACGGTTCCTAAAGTTACTTCGCCTTTTGCATCCACTTCGTCAACTCTCCAGTAATACGTTGTACCGCTGTATAAATCAGAAACTGAAAAAGAATTATCCGTCAGTTTCCCTTTAAATTCTTTTGAGGACTCCGTTGCATTTTCTACAGCATTTTTGTCTTCACCAAAATATAATTTATGAGATGCAACACTTTTTGGAGCATCCCACTTTAAGATTAAGTTTTTAGATACTTCAACATGTTCGTCACGATTTCCAGGTTCTGGTGTACGCGACTGATTCATTAAGTTTGGCGTATCAATTTCAAAACCATTAATCACAATTTGTTTGATAACATCCTGATTCGAAGTGGGATCAATTTCAAAACGAACGATCACGTCTTTTCCTTTTTCGGCATTAAATGTAATATAAGCCATTGTCGCATCCACTTTAGCATTTGCTCTCTGACTTGCATTTACCGTTTGCTGAAGCTTGCCGTTTACGTAGATTTTTATTGGAGAAAAGGTTTTTCCTGTAAGCACATCAAAAGCATTATGAAAAGTTAAAAGCGTGTGTTTTCCCGCTTTCAATCCACTGATTTTCAACTCTAAATTTTCAGCTGTAACCAAACCGTCGCTTCCTAATCTGTTATAATGCGGAGCGCTCATTCCAACCTTATACCATTTGGATGTAAAGTTTCCTTTTAGTTTAAATGACAAATTATTGAAAGATTTAGCATCTTCTTTTCCTTCATTAATCACCCACGAATCATAACCCGGATCGTGAACTTCTTCTAATCTTCTTTGAAAAAAATCAAAGTCTACTTTTACAATTTGTTTATCTGTATTCTGCGCTTGTGCATTTGCCGTTAAAAGCATTGCAAGAGTCAAAGAACCCATTAATTTCTTGATCATTTTTATCTAATTTAATTTCGTTTTTTCTGTTTCAGATTTTCCTAACAGATTTATAATGTCTTTTTTTCTTTCTTCCGGAATTACCTTTAAAACTTTCAATTCTCCGTTGAGTAATTCAACTTCAATGGTTGTATTTTGTTTGGCATGTAATTTAAAATGAACGTTCCATTCTTTTGGCCAGGCCGGAAAAAGATATATTTTTCCATCACTTTCCTGCAAAAGCATTTCCTGCATGCCAATCATTCCTGCGCCGCCCCAATTATGATCCGGAACCCAGTCAAAACCCGGTCCCCAAAAGGCTGGGAAACGTCGGTCTGAATTTGCCATTTTCATTGTATTGTATTTCGCAGCTTCTTTGGTTAAACCCAATCTTGCCGCAAAAATATTATCCTGTTTCCAGCCTATATGACTTCTGAATTTTAAAGCATCCGGATCGTATTTCCATGTGTTCAGAGCCGTTTCTAAATCCGGTTTTCCAATACCATAAATGCCCCACGGATAAACGGGATACAATTGAGGCACTTCAGAATTATTGACTCTTTCCCACGATTTTGCCGGAACCAGAACTTTATGATTTTCGATTTGTCCGAAATTCAAAGGCGGAATTCTCTTTTGAAAACCTTTGAGATATTCCTGCTCATCTTTTGATAATTCTTTTTCAGAAAGGTTTAAAAGATTAGCCGTAATTATTTGCAAGGCCGAAATAGTACTATTGGCATTATACGCCATTTTGTAAGTTTCAGCGCCAGAACCCGGATATAAAACTAATTTCCCATTTCCGTCTAAGGCTTTTCTTCCTCGTTGCTTTGCGAGATATTGATAATGTTCATCAAAAAAACGAAGACAGCTGATAATAAACGAATTGTATTTCTGAATGTCTTCGCCTGCATATTCTTTTTGCTGCAGCATCATTTGGCAGAATTCAAAAACCGTGTCCCATTCATACTCGAGCCAGGCGTTATATTCCATACCCGGATCATAATCTGCTGGACGTTTCCATTCGTATTCTGCCGGATTTGGCAGCCCGAAATTTTCTAATTGTTCCGTAAACGAAGCACCGTTATGGTTCCAATATACTTTGCTTCTTAATTCGGCATTTTTTTGTAAACTCAAATAATAATTGAGCTGCGATTTCATCATATCAAAATCACCGCTTTTTACCATCGGAAAATAAACCAGCCGCTGGTTTTGAGCCGTCATTGTTCCGCCGCCCCAGTTTCTGAAATCGGGTGTAAAATCTAAATCGGGATTGGTGAAAACGGGATCAACCGTAAAAAGTCCGCCATTGAATTTGGTTGGATATTTGCCATAAGCATTACAGCCTAACATATAGCGGAATAGCTGATAATTCTGTCCGATTTGAAAAACAGAATCCTTCTCAATCGATTGATTTTTTTGTGTAAAAACAAAACTTCGGTTCCAGAAATTATTCCACCACTTTATAGTGTTTTTTTCTGCTTGTTTTGAAGTATTTTTATTAGATGAAATTTGATTTTTTAATGCACTGTTCCAATTACTAAAATCCGATTGACTGGTATTTAAATACAGCTGTAATGAATGTTTTTTAGACGATTTTATACTTGATAAATTAAACCCTTTAAAATCTGTCGACTGGTATTTTCCTAAATACGTTCCGTCTGGTTTTAAATTATCACCTGTCATAAATCCGCCAAAAGTCAAATTGGCAATCGGGTTTAGCATTTGGTCTTTTACCAATTCCATTTTCTGCTGTTTCAGCGCCACATCAAAAACGGTATTTTCCCTGTTTCTGTGATAGAATTTGATGCCGTTATTTTCAAATGAAATTGAATCTTTATAGGTAATAATTTCTCCCTGAGGTGCCCATTTATATGAATTGGCATTATTTGCTTTTCCTTTTGAATCGCGGTTTTTATAACGCCAGCTTTCGTAAGAAGCCGTCATTTTCAAGGCAGTTTTGCTTTCTAAATCTAAATGAATAATCGGTTTAAAAACATCAACCCAAAGTTTGATTTTTGTGTCATTCTGCCCAATTATAATATAACCGTCTTTTAATTTTAATTCCTGATGAAAACCTGCTGCCCCTGCAAATGGGTTTGGTGTTAAGGTTACTTTTACACGCCCTAATTTCAATAAAGTATTGTGTTCGTCAAAAGTCCCGCTTCGCGAAAAATAAAAATACAAATCGCCTTTTTCTACCCAGACATTCATACCAATATCACCTCCTCCTAAAGGCATAGATTCTGATGAATTTTGGCTCTGGGTTTTCCAAACCTGATTGTAATTATCAAGCACAGGAATTTGCGCTTTCGCGAAAAGCGTAATGAAGAAAAAGAATATGTAAATTTTGTTTTTCATTTTTTATGTTTTCCTGCAATCCCGAAGCTTCGGGATTGCAGGAGCGTGAACGAATTACCATTCATCTGTCCTAAACGAAGAAACTGGCAAACCTCCCGCACTAAACAATTCTGCTTTTGCAAAATCTTTCCACAAATAGCGAACAGCCACTGGTTTCTTCACTTTATCAGAAGTTAAAACCACTGATTTTCTGCGGACAACTGTTTTCGCCGGATAAAAAACTTTGTCTTCTCCTGCCAATTCAAATCCTAAAACTTCTTTATCGTAAGAGGTGATTCCGTTGGCAACATCATCAAAAGAAACCGTTACCGAACCGTCTTTTATTTCCATTGCTTTGTATTTCGGACTTTCGAATTCGAAACCTTCAATTCCGTATGTTTTGGCCAAAGCCTGAAAAGCTAATCGGTTGCCGCCTTTTTCTTTGTCCATCGGGTGAATGTTATTTTCTTCGCCAACATCCATTAAAACGGCCATTCCGGAATTCGGAATTTCCTTTGAAGCCTTAAACTGCGCTTCTCTCAAATAAGCCGAATTGTATTTTTCCTGATAATCTTTTGGATGAAATGATGCATAATTAAAAGGCGCAATCTGGGCGAAATAAAAAGGAAAATCTCCTTGTTTCCATAACGTTCTCCAACCGCTGACCATTTTTTTCATTAAAGCGGTATATTCAGAAGCTCTTTCGTAATTCGATTCTCCCTGATACCAGATACAGCCCTTGATTCCGTAACCAATTACAGGCGAAAGCATTCCGTTAAATAAAGTTGTCGGCACGCGATTGGGATCTTTTGCCAGTTCTTCTTTAGTTGTTGGAATTTTAGCACTTGCAAAATCTTTCAGCATTTCCTGATTCATCCACGCTTCCATGCTTGATCCCCCGTACGAAACATGAATCAGTCCAACCGGAACATCTAAAACTTCCTGCAAAAGCGAACCAAAATACCAGGCCGTTGCGCTAAAATTTGAGGTTGATTTTGGCGATGCGACTTCCCATTTTCCTTCAAAATCCTGTAAAGGTTCCAAAACTGTAGCACGCGGAATCGTAATTAATCGTATATTTTTATTGTTAGAACGCACGATGATTTCGTTGCCGTTTTTAACCGGCTGACCCGGAAATCCTTTTAACGGCATTTCCATATTCGATTGTCCGGAGCAAAGCCAGACTTCGCCAATTAAAACGTTTTTAATTGTTATTTTTTCGCTTCCTTCTGAAACATCAATAGTAAACGGTCCGCCGAATGATGGTGTTTGCAATTCTGTTTTCCATTTTCCGGAATTGTCCGCTTTTACTTTGTAGGTTTTAGAATCCCATGATGCCTTTATTACAACATTTGCGTTCTTTTCTGCCCAGCCCCAAATAGGTGCATTAGCCTTTTGCTGCAGCATCATATTATCTGTAAATAATGCCGGCAATTGGATTTTTGCATTGATTTGCAAACTTGCTAAAATCGTTAATAATGCAATAATTGATTTTTTCATTTTTATGTTTTTTTTTGCCACTGATTAAAAGGATTAGAAGGATTTTTTTCGACAAAAATTTTATATTTCTTCTTTTTAAATTGCCTCATCACAAATTAATAATCCCTTTAATCCTTTAATCTGTGGCTAACTTTTATTTCTCTTTTATAATCATAATTGGCCCCAACAATCCCGACTTCAACAACGGTTCTCCTTCTAATCTATAAGTCGCATTTGTCCACGTTGACCTTTGTTCTTTTGGTAATTTCTGATCACCCATTAAACGGTTCGCCCATGTATTAGTGATCTTGATTTCGATTGTGTTTTTTCCTTTCTTCAAGGCTTGCGAAATCGCTGTTTTATAAGGAAAAGTCCAAAGCGTGCCACACTCTTTTCCGTTGATTGTAATTTCGGCTATATTGGCAATTTCACCTAAATCAATCCAGATTTTATCAGTTTCTTTTTCTTTCCATACAAAATCTTTTTTATAAACTGCAGTTCCGGAATAATATTTAATTTGTTCATTTTCAGAAGTACTCCAATCAAACAATTTGTTGATTTTTACAATTTCCTTTGGACCTTTATATTCCGGATCAAATTGCAATTCCCAATTTTCATCTAAGGTCTGAACGTTTTCAAATTCTAAACCTTTTTGATAACCGTTTGCCAAAACTTCTTTTGTGTTTTCTTTAAAAATGACAAAACCAGATTCGTTTGCATCCAAATTAATCTCTACAATTGTTCTGCCGTTTTCGATTTTCCAATTGGCTAAAGCCGAAGTTGTATCGGTTACAGGATTGTACCAAACTGGTATTTTTCCGGCAATTCTAAACGAAGTTTGAAAGGAACGTTTTGTCTGTTTTTGATTCGAAATAAAGTAAATGTCTTCCTCATCAGATTTTCTATGCGCCCAGGCAATGGTTTCAGAATCGGCTCTGTTTAATTTCGGAAAATAAATATCTTGTGTAATTCCAATTGAGGCAAAATCATTTTCTAAATATGGTAATTTAATAATCGTTCCTTTTCCAATTTTCCAGGTTGATGCATTTGAATTGCTCCAAATTTCATCGCTGATATTCTGCCATTTTTTAAAATCTTCACTGGACTGTAAACCTGGCTGTAAAATGGGCTTTTCATCTACAAAAATCGTTGCGCCGTCTTTTGCTAACTGCAGGATTTTTTCGGCGGAAGCCAAAGAAAGCATTTGGTTCGGTGCCATTTTATGACTTCCCGGAAATAATAAAGCGCCATATTCGATTCCGCCGCCAAAACAGATTTTTCCGTTTTCAAATTTCGCACGGTTTATCAAAACATCTGAATTGAATGAATCGTATTGATACCCATTCATCGCATTTGTCCATTGGGCTAAATCGGTTAAATTTTTAGAATACGATACTTCTTTTGGCATTTTAGCGCTCGGCTGTCCTTCATTTTTCAAACGGACAGACTCGCTTTCAATTCTTGCTGCTCCAAAAACATTCGGAATAAAAGGAACCAAACGATCCGGAAGTACAGAACGAGAAGGCAAATCTTCGCCAATAAAAACCGCCAGATCAATAACCGGTTTTCCTTTTTGTAACTGGAATTGTACTCTTTGGCAGTATTCAAACCACGCTTTTCCGGGTTCCCACCATGTCTGGTCTCTTTGAAAATAGGTTCCTATTCCGTCCAGAGTCATTCCGGGTTTTCTGTCCAGCCACGGATTATGCACAAAAACGTGATAGAAAAATCGGTTAATTCCAAGTGCATAATTTCTATCGGCAACCACTTTTAAATTTCCCGGATGTTCGTCCCAATCCATTTTTAAAGCCGTAAAAGCTTCGGCCTGAATAATATCTTTTCCGTAAATATGTCCGCCAGAAATCGCGTCTAACATGTCGTTTGGTTTGTCGTGCGTTGGGCTTTTCAGCCAAAACTCCCCACTCGGATAATCGATATATTTAAAATGCAAAAGTCCGTCGCTCATCATGGTTGGTGCGACATTTTCTGAACTGAATTTTACATGGGCATGATCTGCAATTTGTCTTAAAGTGCCAAAGAAATTACCCGCTACCAATTCTGAAATTGTTTTTCGAATATCATATAAAACTTTCTCAGAGGTCTGAATATCTTTTACCGGAATTCCCGCCATAACCGGCAGATAATCTACAATATCGTAGCCTCTTCTGGTTTTGAATTCGTTTCTGAAAACAGGCGACCAGTTTTGGCTTCCGCATTCCCAACTGTCCATGTGCAGGATTTTAACCACTTTTGATGCCAACTCAGGACCAGCTACACGAAGCATTTCTCCAAACCAGCGATCGAGTTGAAAACGAATGGCTTCTTTATTAAACTTGTCTACTTCTAAGCCTCTTCCGGCGCCCGCGGTTGCATTTTCGTGACCTGTAGAAGTATGACCAAAACGGATAATTCTCCAATTCGCTTTCGCGGAAGCTTTCCAGTTTAAAACTCCATTTGCATCCACAAACTTAGAAATATTGATCATTTTTGAAGGATCAATACAATCTGCCGCTCTGATTTCGTTTTCGGTTACTTGTGGGCTTAAACGCCAAATCGCACCCGATTTTCCCTGATAATTATCGATCAAAGGTTCGTTTGACAAATACATTTTGCTGACTTTTAAACCCTGGTTCCATTTTGCCGGATCAAGATCTTCTGCGCCCGGCTCTGTTCCTTCCGGATCGTAAACAAATCTGAAATATTTGGCTTTTGTCGGAACAATACTGTGGGTATAAAAAGCATCAACATCCTGCCAGCCGTGACGTGGCGTTGTTAATCTGCCTAAACTTTTAAAATTTACGCCGTCATTGCTGTATTCAACAATTAAACGATGTGCCTGATAGTTATTTCCTTTGGTTTCTATTTGAATGGATTTACACAAAAACGGTTCCTCAAATTCATATTGAATCCATCCTTTTTTCGGCATTCTAAATAATCCTTCTTTCTCTGATGCGCTTAAAATAGTGGCATCAGATTCGGGATTGGTTGATGTTATTTTTGGCCGTTTTATATTCGAAGTAATAAAATTTTCTGGTACCGGAATTGCAAACGTCGCAATGTCTTTATAATAATCTTTATAATGTTTTGGAACGGCTAATTTTAGGCTTTTAAAGTTGTTTCCGCTAACGATTGTATCTTTCCAGACTACTTTTTGCATGGACGTTTCTGGCGTAATCCACGGCCCTCCGGCAACGGCAAAACCATCTGCAGGATGAAAACCAATTTTTACGCCTACCCGATCTGCTTCAACCAACGCCCAACGCACCAAATCCCAAAATTCTTTGCTTAACTGCAAAACTGGCGGATCAAGCAACGGTGGATTTGCCGGACCTTTTATCGTCATTAGATAAGCACCTTCGATTCCGGCTCTTTTCATCGCTTCGAGATCGGCTGTGATGCCTTCTTTAGAATACGCACTTTGCATCCAATACCAATAGGTCCACGGTTTTGAGGACGCTAAAGTGGGCTGAAAAGGTGTGTTTTCTTTTTTATGGATTTCCTGTGCGGAGACTAAACTCGCAAGGAGAAGGATAAAAAAGAGGTGCTTTTTTTGAAACATTTTATTGTTTGTTTTTTTTTATCATCCTTACAATTTTAAAAACCCGACAGGTTTAATTTTATTATAAACATAGCCAATGGTTTCAACCATTGGACGTAACGTGATTTTACAATACGTTCCCGAGGTTGAAACCTCGGGCTATGTTTGGGACCAGATCTGTACTCTTTGTCGAGCTATTGTGTGGTCCTTCCTTCGTCAGGATGACAAGCTATGTGTTTAATTTTTTAATATTTAAATTTTTTCAAACTGTTTTCTAATTCATTTTTTGAACCGCTGAAAGGCATCAAATAAAAACTATATTCATAATCTCCAGACGGAATTTCATATTTTTCGATTGGTCTTGCAACGGGCGACCAACTGTCGTTTCCTCCTACGCCCATTTGTAATAAATCAATATTTAAGGTTAAGAAACCAGGATCTTTTAAGTCAAAAGTGTGTTTGGCTTCACTTAAAGTAGCCTGAGTATAGGGCCATGCGCTCATTTGTAAAACTTTGTCGGCTGTTAAAACTAAGAGCCCTTTATTTTTTGATGGATTGGTCAATGACATCCATCTTACTTGAGTACGATTTCCGTTTTCCTGAGGTTTTATATACGGCTCTGTAAATTGGTTTACAGGCAGGGAATATTTTCCGACTGTAAATCCGAAACTACGATCAGAATAATTTTCCAGTTCGCCTTTTCCGTACCATGAAATTTGGTCGAATTGTCTTTGGACGCCCATTTGCATTCCGACTTTTGGAATCTTTGGTAATTTATCGGACGCCTTCAAATTATAATTAACTTTCACAACACCGTCAGGTTGTATGGTGTAAACTACGCTGACCTGAGCGCTGTCTTTTACCACTTCGTAGTCACTGCTAATGGTCACCTCATTAATTCCTATCCCCATTTTAGTGTTAACGGCTTTTGGAACATTATTATACCACTGCTTTAAAACTTTATTAGGTTTCCAGCCTTTGCGATCATTATCTGTCATTGGTCTTGTAAAATTGGGCAGTAATGGTGCAAAAACCTGTTCTTCATTATTCAATTTATAAGAAGTTAGCGCTCCATTTGTTTTGCTAATGCTTATTTGATACCCTTTTCCACTAATTTTAAATTCCGAATCTGTTTCTAAAGCTTTCATATCTCCTTTTGAACTTTCAACAGAAACTTTTAGTGCTTCTTTCTTTTTCAACAGAAATTGATCTGTTGAAACTGCATAACCTTTAGAAGCCCAAAACTCATCTTTTGAAAGTTGAAATTCGATATTTAGAAAGTACTCCGAATCCTTTTTCATCTTCGGAAGATATTTGCTTACCTCTAAAACAAAATCACTTCCGGCTGGAATATCAATCGGTTTCAAAACTACTTCCTTTATTATATTTCCGTTTTCGAGAATTTTTATAACTGGAATAAAAGCATTCAAATTTTGAACTACCTGACGATTATGAATTTTTAATTTAGAATCAGCATCTAAAGCTGAAACTGCAGGCTGATAAATCCATTTGTTCTCGTACATTGCCGCTTTTGGTCGGCCGTCTGCAGCAACCAGTCCGTTAATATTGAAGTTGGCGTCGTGTTTTTTCTCTCCAAAATCGCCTCCGTAACCCAAATAGTCCTGACCTGTTTTAGGATCTTTTCTAAGCAAACCCTGATCTTTTAAATCCCAGATACAACCTCCAATTACTCTTGGTGTTGATCGGAATTCATCCCATAATTCTTTTAAATTTCCGGTTGAATTTCCCATAGAATGAGAATATTCTACAAAAAGAATTGGTCGCGTATCTTTATTTTGATCCACTAAAAATTTAGGTGTAAAAATGCCCGGATAAAAACGGCTTACAATATCGACATAAGGTTCATCCTGCGGATTTTCAAATCGATGGGAGTGATCGACTGTTTTGGGATAACGCGGATCTAAAGGATCAATATATCCGTCTAATCTCGGATTCCCCTGCGCCGGTTCATAATGCACCGGACGTGTAATATCATAATCGTGTGTCCAGCCCGCCATTGCGGCATGGTTCGGACCTTTACCTGCTTCATTACCCAAACTCCACATTACAATACTCGCATGATTTTTGTCACGCTCCACCATTCGGGTCATGCGCTCTAAATAGGCATGTGTCCATTGCTGATCGTTACTCAAAAAACCTCCTAATCCGTGGGTTTCCAGATTGGCTTCGTCCATCACCATCAATCCGTATTTATCGCATAATTCGTAGAAATAAGGATCATCAGGAAAATGGCTGGTACGTACAAAATTAAAATTGAATTTCTTCATCAGTTTTACATCTTCTTCCAAATCCTGGTGATTGACTGCTTCACCGCGAACGGGATGATGACCGTGATGATTTACACCATACACATACGTTTCTTTTCCGTTGATGAGCATTTTGCCATTTTCTTTGGCGAATTCTATCGAACGGAAACCCACTTTACAGCTTTTTACCTCGCTAATACTTCCGTCAGGATTTTTAAGCGTCATGACCAACGTATATAAATTGGGTTGTTCTGCACTCCATTTTAATGGATTTTTGATGATTTCCTGAAAAAAACCAAAACGTACTTTATCCAGTCGTGGCGAAACTTCACTGATAATGTCGATTGCTTTTCTGCTTAAGGCTTTTTCGAATAAAGGTTTATTTTGAGGATCGTACAATTGTACTTCAAAAGTGTGATTTTTGATGGTATCGCCTGTAAAATTCTCCAATCTTGGACGCAATTGAAAAACGGCATCCTTGTATTGTTTGTCTAATTTCGTTTGCACAAAAAAATCCTGAATGCGTAACTTCGGCTCTGCCATGATAAAAACTTCGCGCTGAATTCCGCTTAAACGCCAGTGATCCTGATCTTCGAGATAAGAACCGTCGCTGTAACGGAAAACACGAACGGATAAAATATTTTGGCCTTTTTTGAGGTAAGGCGTAATATTGAATTCAGATGAATTGAAACTGTCCTGACCATACCCCAGAAAATCGCCATTGATCCAAACCTGAAAAGCAGAACTCACGCCTCCAAAATGAAGCGTAACATTCATGCCGTCCCAATTTTCAGGTATGGTAAATTTTCGTTGGTACGATCCGATCGGATTATCGTCTTTAGGAACAAAAGGCGGATTTACGGGACGAAACGAATACACGGCACTTTTGTAAATCGCCATTCCGTATCCTTTCAATTCCCAGTTCGATGGCACTTCAATTTTATCCCAGTTTTTCACCTCGTCTTTATAAAAATCCTGAGGCGCTTCCTGAAGGTTTTTGGCAAATTTAAAATCCCATTCTCCATTCAGTATTTTAATTCTGCTTTTATTTCTGTTTCCTTCCAAAGCATCAGCAACTGAACTATACGAATATCCCGTAGCTCTGGCCGCTTGTCTGTTGACGCTTGTTACCAATGGGTTTTCCCAGGGCACATCACTGTATTTTTGCGGAACGCGCGGCACTCCGGCTGGTTCACCTGTAACCAATTGGGCTTGTATTACACAAGTCGTTAGTAAGGAAAAAAGTAGAATTTTAAATTTATTCATTTTGAGAATATAATATTTATTATTTCACGCAGATTCTGCAGATTTCGCAGATTCTATTCATTAAACTATCAAAATTTGGTTATTTCTTCTTATCCGGCGGTGCAACAAAACTCATCGCACTTTTTCCTAAATCTTTCGAAGTTGCTATTGCAATTCCTCTTTGTTCGGCTTTGTTTACGGCGCAGTAAAAATGATATACAACTCCGTCATGCTTTACTACGAATGATTTATGAGCGAACATATCATCATAAGGTTCTGAAGATTTAATTAAGTCATCGCCTTTCCAGTCTGTCCAGTTTACTAAATCGTTCGAAACGGCAAAACGGTTAAATGCACCTTGATTCCACCCCGTCCAAAAAGCGCCAAAATAGAACATCACCCATGTATCATTAATACGCTGAATATAGGCATCGCCTGAAATTCCCTTATGATGATTGATTAAAGGTTTATCGCCATAACGTTTCCACTCTTTCATGTCGTTCGATACTGCCATGGCAATACGCTCTGCGCCTTTTGCAGGATTTAAACTATCGCCTCGCGCATTGTAATACATGATAAAGTTGTGTCCTGTAAATTTGTCCTTATCGCGAATCACACTGTTTTTGTACATCGTACTATTGTCCCACCATCTGGCGTCTTTGTCTTTTGGTGTTAAAACCGGATTTTCTAATCTTTGAAATTCATGTGGTTTTGTCGGGGCTTCTTTTGTATATGCCATTCCTATTGACAGAACGCCTGCTTCGTAACCTTTGGTGTTTCCGCCAAAATAACTCATCCAATACTTATCATCGTATTTTTCCCATTCGTAGCTTCCGCCCCAGGTTGGATCTTGTAGCGAAATATATCCTGCTTTTTGGTTGACATCCCAATGTTTTTGATTCTCTGAGAAAGACATTACTTTTCCCAGATATTTCCAGTTTAGCAAATCGTCGCTTTCTGCCAGCCAGGTTTCGTAACCTCTGCCGTCGTAAATTAAATAGGTCATGAACCATTTACCGTCTTTTCTAAACACACTTGGGCAATCCATTTTATAGGAGTTGTCTGTTGGAACCATCACTAAGCCGTATTTATAAGGCGTTTTTATTTCGTTATAAATTTCCTGCATTACGGTTTCGGTAATGTCTCGTTTCTTGTATTTAGTCGTTGCGCAACCGGTTATGGCGAGTGCTGCAATGGCGATTAGTAAATATTTAATTTTCATTCTTTATGTTGTTTTGCCACGAAGGCACTAAGGCACTAAGTTTTTTTTATCTTGTGAATCTATGCTGGTGAAATAATCTCGCAGAGTCGCAAAGTCGCAAAGTTTCTATACTCTATATTCTATATTCTATGTTCTATTCTCTTGCTTCTTGCTTCTATTTCAATTCTTTCAATCTTGACTCCATTACCTCTTTGTTCAGTTTAACTTTTACCATTCCTGTTGGATGAAATCTTCTCTTCAGGTCGATCGCATTATAGACTATGGTGTAAACATCATTTCCTTCCGGTATCAAACAAAGCGGCGTTCTCATAATATCCCACCATTTATTCACTTTTGTTTCTATCGGTAGGTATCTTGCTTCAGACCATTTAATGCCGTCTGCAGATAATGAATATGCTATCATATTTGGCAGATGATGTCCCCAACCGTCAGGGCCTCCGTCGAAAATGGCGATGTACATTCCGTTTGGTAATTGGCTTACAATCGGATTTTCCACAAAAGTTGGGTGCATTGATTTGATGGGTTCTAATCCTTTATTCATTCTTAACCACGGCCCTTCTAAACTTTTAGATTCGGCTAAAGCCACAAACCAGCCTTTTCCGGATTTCTTCGGATAATCTGCCCAGGAATTAAAAGGATAAGCACCACTGTAGAATCCGAAATATTTATCGCCCACTTTATACGGAAAAAATGAAGCAACTCCCTGACGTCCTTCCCAAGGCTGAGAATCCAGACCTGGTTCCATAATAATACCCATGTCTTTATAAGGTCCGCCAATTCCGTTGATGCCTTCAACAGTTGATTCGCATCTCCATATTCTTCCAAAAGAATGATTGGGTTCTATTTCTTTGCTAACGGTATACGCCAAATAATAGCCGTACCATTTGTTTGCCTTTTCGTTAAAAACCGGCATGTACGACCAAATTGCGGCACGGCGATCATTCATTGGGTTATCGTCTTCTGTAACAGCATAAGTTCCGCTGGCCTGATAAAGGGTTGATTCTCTTTTCCAGATAATGGCATCTTTGCTTGTCCAGTGTCCGATTCTCGTTTTTACACGATCGTAATAATAGTCAACACCTTTTTCACCCGCTCTTTCGGTTGGAAACATATGATAGGTATCGCCCACTTTTACAACTCTTCCACCTTCAAAACCACCCTGAATTCCTTCGGTTCCCGACATTCCTTCATCAATAACGGGTTTGTTTTCTCCGCCGATAATTTCAAAAAGTGGTTTTTCATCTGAAAATCCTTCAACGATAAAAGTTGGATTCCATAATTTTCCGTCCGGAAATGCTGCGTCTCTTTTTTCTAATTTTTCAGAAGCTTTTACAACTCCTAAAATGGCAAATAATCCTTTTCCGGGGTTTATAGTTTGTGTTCCTTTTGAATAGGAAACGGCATACACATTTACAGGAGGTAAACCTGTAATTGTCAATCCGTTTTCTAAAACTAATTTTGCCTTTTGAATTTTATCTGCCTGAAGATATTCCGAAGTATTTTCATTAAAAATACCAATCAAAACCTGAACCGGTTCTTTAAACTTTAATTTTAATGATGAATTTGTACCGCTTTTATATTGTTCCAAAGGAAGTTCTACGCCTGTTAATCCTTGCAATTCTGGAGCTAAACGAACAATATTATGTTTACTTCCCGAAAAAACATGTGCGTACTGTGTGGTTTTGAATGTTTTGTAGGTTGATTTTACGAGCTCAAAAGATGCGGGTTTCCATGTTGCGTTTTGCGCTGTTGTTTGTATGCAGACAGCCAATAGCATTAGGAAAGCGGTTGTTAATTTGAAATGGTATTTTTTATTTTTTGAAAACATTTGTTTTTGTTTTTTTGCTTTTTTGTCATTTCGATCAAAGAAAGAAATCGCACTAAAAATTTTTAACTATAATCGACAATCTTTGTGGTTACGTGTGTGGTTCCTCGTTCCTCGGAATGACAAATTGGACTTTACAACTAAAGGACTACTTACTAAGAACTAAAAACTTATATCGCTTTATAACTCACTTTATACGCCACATTCGGTTTTACAATCAACTGATATTTATTTTTTGCTAATTCTGTAATGGTTCCTGAATTTGTCTTTGGCTTGCTTGCGCTTTCAAAAATTAATTTCCCTTCTCCTTCGCCTGCTTTTACTTTAATTTCTTTGGTGCTGCAATACAATTCTACTTCTCCGTTTGGAGTGGGTACTTTTCCATCCATCCATTGTAATCCGCCAAGATTTGGTTTGATTTCATATTCTGAATAGCCGGGAGCGGTTGGCTTTACACCTAAATAATATTTTCCTAATAAATAAATCGGACTTGCTCCCCACGCGTGGCAAAGGCTTTTCCCGTACGGGCGGCCATACATTGTTAAATGTTCTGTGCCTTTTTTGTTTGGATTGTATTCTTCCCAGAAAGATGTTGCGCCCTCATTCAGCATTCCGCCCCAATACTCTTTCATTTCTTTTAAAACGTAATTCTGTTCGCCCATCGCACACAACGCTTCCAGCTCGTAAAAACGCATGTAGGGTGTTGTAATCTGAAGAACATCTTTATTGAGCAAAACCTTATTTTTTACACTCTGTTTTTGTTCTTCATTAAAATAGTTAAAGAAAATACCGAACATATTCGCGTATCTGGTTACCATATTTTGCATTTTACCATCGATACGCTGGTGTTTCATAACGTTCTCTTTTTTATCCCAAAACACATCAAATAATTTTGTTTTTAAATCCTCTGCTAATTTTTGATACTGTTTTTGGTTATCATTTTCACCTGCAATTTTTGCACTAACCGCCATAGCTTCTAAACTTCTTGCTAAAAGCATTTGTTCAAAACTTACCTCTCCGGTTTTTGGTAATCCGTTCGCCCAGTCAATAAAAACCCAATCGCCTTCTAAGGGTTCGAGGAATCCGTTTTTGTTCCTTCTTTCTAAACAGAATTCCATCAGGGATTTCATTCTTGGATAAAAAGTTTTGATGAATTTCGTATCGCCGGTGTGTAAGTAGTAATCATAAACCCCTATAAACCAATACAGTGAATAATCCATAATGATATTGATATGAGCCGTTACAGGTTCTTTACCACGAAGCGCCAATAGGGTTCGTTCTACAGAAGCTGAATCAAAGAATAAATAATAATTCATTAAATAACTTTGATACGCGTCGCCAGACCAGACCCAGCGGTCGCGCTTAATTCCGTCTATAAAAAATTCGCGGGATGTTAAATGCATCGTGTAAGCCGACACATCCCAAATTTGATTCAATTGTTGGTCTGAAGATTTGAATGCTCCACGATAATCTAATGGTAAATATTCATAAAGCATTGAAATAGAATCATACTTTACCGATGCATCTGCTTGTACCTGAACATAGCGGAAAGCTTTCGATCCATCGTGTGTATAGGTTTCAGCCTGTTTTCCATCAAAAGATAAATGATCTAATGTTTCACATTTGGCAGAATCCAGCGCTTCCTCACGAGATTCACCATAATAAAGTGCTATTTTTCCTTTTCCTTTTAAACCGTGAATTTTAATATATCCAAAAGTTTCTTTACCAAAATCTACCAGTTCACCAGCTCCTGTTTTTTCTGTTTTTTTAGCGCTTAAAGGTTTGGTTGTCAGTTTAAATTCAGAAGGTTTACTTTCCGGTGAATTGAAATTCCAGAAACCAACAGGCATCCATGGCGTTCCGGATTGTTGTGCTTTTCCGGCTTCATCAATCCAGAGTTTATCTTCGTTGGTAACCTTCCATGACGCATCAGATTTAACATATTTTCCTGCAATATAAATAGCCGGCAGCACTTCCTGATTGTATACTTTGAATGAAATTTTGTGTTTCCCGGCAGGAATTTTTATTGATTTTGGCTGTCCGTAAATCTGAACACCATCTAAGAGGAATTGAAAAGATCCTTCTGTATAGATTTTTACCTCATCTGGTTCCGGAATATCGACTTCGGTTTGAAAAGTTACTAGGGCATACGGACTGTAATATTGCCAAAGCGGTGGAAATACTGCTTCGCGCTCTGTACGTCTTACCTGCATTTTATTGCTTAACAAAACTTCAAAATCACCTGGATACCAGATCCATGTTGCTTCCTTTGGTTTTTCCTGAGCGAACAAAATGGTCGTAGAAAATAAAATAACACAAACAAACAAAAATCTAAATATGGAAAATCGGCTTTGCATTTATCTTTTTTTTGGAGCTAAAGATAAGTGTTATCTACACATTTGACAACCTGTACTATCCTGCTATTTCATAAAAAACAGTTCTTTTTGATAATTTTTTAAGGGAAAAATTATGGCTTATCACTTTTTTAGTACTAAAAAAAATGATGTTAGAATTTTGTGGGACGCTGATGAAACGGATTCGCTATCGCGAAGACGCTGATGAAACGGATTTTCATTATAGCAAAGTAGCGAGCTTTGTCAAAGTTTTGAACTTTGACAAAGCTATTAAGAGAACCAAAAGAAAAAATCCGTTTCAATCTGCGTCTTCGCGATAGCGAATCCTTTTTATCCGCGTTCTGATTAGGACTATGATTTAAGCAATCATCTTTTCCGAATCATTTTGATCTTCTAAAATATAGTTGGAAGGTGTTTTGCCTAAATGCTTCTTAAACATATAAATAAAGGCGCTTGTAGTTTCGTAACCCAAATTAAAAGCGATTTCTTTAATGGATTGTTTTTCTCCTAAACGTTTTATGGCTTCTAATAATTTTAATCGGGTACGCCAATCACTAAAGTTCATTCCCAACTCTTTAATAAATAATCGGGATAAAGTTCTGGTGCTCATAAAAGAGATTTCGGCGTAATAATCAATCGTGTTTTTACTGGCAACATCATTCATTAAAAGTTCAACTACTTTTTGCAATCTTTCGTGATTTGTTGTTGGCAAGAAAGTGGCACTTGGCTCAATTAAAGCTAATTCATCCAGAAAAACATCGCCAATTCTTCTTTGCGAAGACGTAAAATTTCCATTCGTTCCAAAAGAAATAATTTTAAAAATCAACTGTTTAAGAAACATCGGAATATCAAAGGAAAAACTATTAATTGGTAATCCTTCCATTGCCGACGGATCGATAAAAACGCAGTAATAATTAACGTCTTTCTGAAAAGTAACCTGGTGTTCTACATCAGCCGGCAGCCACAAACCCTGTAACGGATTCACAACCCAAATATTATTACCTACTACAACATTCATTACACCACGGGTAGCATAAATAAGCTGCCCTCTGGGATGTGAGTGCGAGATACATATTTCATTGGTTACCATTTCACTATAGCCAATAACTGGTCTTGAAGGATCAATTTGGTATCCGTAATCCTGAGCTAATCGATATGTCCGAATTTGGTTATTCATTGTCCAAATATAGCAATTCTGACATTACTATTCTTTTAACCTTTGTAAAAAATAATACAGCTGTTGTTTTTAAACTTATTTAAAAATCAAAAAATAACTCATGGACACTATTAAAGCAAATCCTGATATACTTAAAAAAACTACTTATTCAATCTTATTTATCATTAGTTTTTCTCACTTAATTAATGACCTTTTACAGGCTGTTGTTCCTTCTATTTATCCGCTTTTAAAGGAAAATTTTAATTTAAGTTTTTCTCAAATCGGAATTATCACTTTTACGTATCAAATTGTTGCCTCGATTTTACAGCCTTTTGTGGGAATGTACACGGATAAAAATTCAAAACCTTTTTCTTTAATAATCGGAATGTGTTTTACAATGGTTGGGCTTTTTCTGGTTTCGATTGCTACTAACTTTATTTATTTGTTAATGTCTGTTAGCTTAATTGGTATTGGTTCTTCGATTTTTCATCCGGAATCTTCCAGAGTTGCGCATTTAGCTTCGGGCGGAAAAAAAGGTTTGGCTCAGTCTATTTTTCAATTGGGCGGAAATGCAGGAAGTGCTATAGGACCTTTGTTGGCGGCATTTATCGTTATTCCGCACGGACAATCTTATGTGGCGTGGTTTTGTATTATCGCTATTATTGGAATTTTTGCTTTGTATAAAATTGCACTTTGGTATAGCGAACATTTATCATTAAGAAATGCTAATAAATCATCGCACCAAATTGAAACACACCATTTATCGAAAAGAACTGTAACTACTTCACTGATCATTTTATTGGTTCTGATTTTCTCGAAATACTTCTACATGAGTAGTATTACAAGTTATTATACTTTCTTTCTTATTGATAAATTCCACATTAGTATTCAGCAATCTCAGGTTTATTTATTTTTATTTTCGGGAGCTGTTGCTGCTGGAACTTTAATTGGTGGACCTATTGGTGATAGATTTGGAAGAAAATATGTAATCTGGGTTTCAATTTTGGGAGTTGCTCCTTTTACGATGTTATTGCCTTATGTTTCCTTATTTTGGGTTGGAACTTTATCTGTAATCATCGGGTTAATTCTTTCCTCCGCCTTCTCGGCTATTTTAGTTTATGCTACTGAATTAATGCCCGGGAAAGTAGGTTTGGTTGCCGGTCTTTTCTTCGGATTTGCTTTTGGAATGGGCGGTTTAGGTTCTGCCATTTTAGGAAAAATCGCCGATGCAACGAGTATTGAATATGTTTTTAAGATTTGTGCGTTTCTGCCTTTAATTGGGGTAATTACCGGTTTTTTACCTAATTTGGAGAAGAAAAAGAAAGTTGAGAATTAATTTAATCTCGCAAAGTCGCTAAGACGCAAAGTTTATTTTAATATTTTTTTATAAATGCTTATATAAAAAACGCACATAGTTTTCAATCTAGAAAACTATGTGCGTTTTTGTTTGATTTTATGCCTCCTCAAAATATAGCCAGTGGTTTCAACCACTGGGACGTATGATATATAACATTATGTTTCCCGTGGTTGAAACCACGGGCTATGTTGAATAAATAGTTTGAGATTAATTACCATTAAAGACCAAATACAAAGCCAAAATCGTCAGTCCCAGCAAACCAAATAAAAGTTTTACCTTTTTACTGGTTTTAGGAATATCTGTTTCATCAGAAAAATTAACTTCAGGATTTTTATCTGCTAAAGAAATAATAATTGCGGCCACTAATAATGTAGCAAAAATGTAAAATGAGATTAACAAAAAGTGTGGCCAAACCGGATATTTATCAGCAGGAAAAATCCATAAGTATAAAACTCCAACAAATAAACTAAAAGCGGAACCCCATGACAATGTACTATTTACCGCTTTTTTAGTGGTACGTTTCCAAAAGATACTCAACAAGAAAACGACCGATAAAGATGGTGCCAAAAATCCTAAAACGGCCTGAAAAATATTAAATAAATTCTGTCCTTTTATATTATCAATTGCAACTGCAATCAAAATGGCGAAAATACAGCCGACAGCAATTGTCAAACGTCCTATTTTGATTTGATCTTTGATAGTCGCCGCGGGGTTGATTTTTTTTACATAAATATCATTTGTAAAAACGGTGCTTAAGGCATTAAGCGACGAACCAATCGTTCCTACTAAAACTGCAATCATCACACAGATTACCAAACCATTCATTCCGCTTGGGAACAAGTTGGTAACCATTGTCATATAAGCTAAATCGGAGTTGCTGCCCAATTCTGGATATAAAGCGTAGCATAAAATTCCAGGTAAAATAAACAAAGGCAGCGCCATTACTTTTAGCCAGCCAATGAAGTTTACTCCTAGTTGTCCCTGCTCTAAATTCTTAGCCCCTAAAACACTCTGCACCATCGATTGATCGGTACAGAAAAAGGCCACTGCCGCAACCGGATATCCCAACAAAATAGCCGGCCACGGATAATGTGCATCGTTTGCAGGCTGTACCAAATTCCAGAAATTAGAAGGTGTTTTGGAAATTAAAACATCTATTCCGCCTAATTTTTGCAAACCTAGATAAGATAATGTCAATGAAACGACAATCAGCAAAATCATCTGAAAAACATTGACTTTTGCAATTGCTTTTAAGCCTCCGGCAAACGTAAATATTCCGGAAAAGATCACTAAAACCGTAACGCTCTGCCACATCGGAATTCCTAAAATCTGACGTACTAAAACGCCTCCGCTAAATAATCCCAGAGAAAGCCAGCTTACCAGAATTTTTACCAAAGCATACCAAGCCAAGATATTTTGAGTACTATCGCCGTAGCGTTTTCCCATATATTCAGGCATTGTGCTTACTTTACTCGCAATATATCTTGGTGCAAAAACCATCGCTAAAAGCAGTAAAAACACAAAAGCATACCACTCAAAATTTCCAGCTACAATTCCGGTTGCGTAACCAATACTCGCAAAAGCTAATAATGACGAAGGCCCAACATTGGTTCCCCACATATTGAACCCGATACTGTACCAGTTTAAAGAATTTCCGGCCAGAAAAAGTGTTTCGTTTTTCTTGCTTTGCTTAACGCTTACTACCCAGCCAATGATCAATAATGCCACCAAATAAACGGCTACAATTATAAAATCGAGTGTGGTTAATTTATCGTAGATACTATTCATAGTCCGTATTCATTAAGGATATCTGCTATTTTAACCGGCATTCCGGTTTGCAACGATTTATCCATCGCCTGAAGTAAAGCTACGGTTCCAATTCCTTCTTCCATGTTTGGATAGGCTTCAAAATCCTGTTCGATACTGTCTGCGAAATATTCTAAATAATTCTGATATTCTCCGCCGTGGTGACTCTGTCCTTCAAAACGGAAATAATATTTTAAAGTACTGTCGCCCCAGGTAATCACTTTTTCTTCTCCAGTTTTGTCTGTAATCGCATAACGCAATTCGTGATAATCGGCCTGGCTTGCTCCTTCTGTTGCTCGCAGAATTGTACTCATGCCACTATCGCGCTGTGCTGGTTGCGTTGGCGAAGTATAAACGCCGCTTACTCTGGCAATTCTGCCGTCGGCTGCTTTAAAAATAAAGTGCATCGTGTCTTCATTTTTCAATCCCGCATTTTGTCCGTTGCTGCTGATCATTCCGTATCCCATTACTTCCTGAATATTGGGCAAATACCATCTGATGAAATCTACAGGATGGCTCAAACCTCCGTACAACCATTTGAATGATTGCAAGAGCGACCATTCTTTCTTTAAAAACCATCTGTGATCGGCATGATATTGGGCTTCAATGGTAATCAAATCCCCAATTAAACCTGCTTCAAAATCAGCTCTTTGTCTTTTTGCAGGCTCGAAGAAACGGGAACTTTGTCCGATGAAAACTTTCTTGCCCGATGTTTTACTCAGTTCTAATAATGCTTTGGCATCAGAAAGATCATCAATAAAAGGTTTTGTACACACAACGTGTTTGCCGTGCAATAATGCTTGTTTTACATGCTCAGCGTGCAAATGATCTGGTGTGTAAATAGCAATGATATCAATTGATTCATCTTGTAATAAATCATCATAATTTGTTGTGTACGAATGGAAATCAAATTCTTTTGCTCTTTGTTTACACAAATCTTCGTTTCTGTCGCATATTTTGACAAGCTCTAATTTTGAACTTTCTATAGCGGCCGACATCGTGCTTCGTCCTTCTCCAAGTCCCAGAATGGCTATTTTTAACATGAGGTGTGGTTATTTTATTTTAGATTGTTGATTTTAGCTTTTAACTTTTGTTTGCGACAGATTATAGGATTTTCACAGATTAAAAAATCATATTTAATCTTTTCAATCTTTGGCAAAAAATAGCTCTTCGTGTAATTATTTCGCTTCTACTTTATTCAGGAAAATCCAGGTTTCATCTTGTTTTGCACCTTCGATTCCGCTTTGGTATTTTTTCATTAAGGCGTTCCATTCGTCGACACGTGGATTGTTTTCTGTTGTTTTCGGATTCAGTTTGTCCAGATTTTCTCCTTTCGGAATACTGATAACCAAAATCAATTGTCGGTCTTTTTTGAAAACCTGCAATTGCTGAAAATCGGCGTTACAGAAGCCTTTTGCAACTTCGGGCCATTTTTCAAATTGTGTGGTGTGATACGCTACATATTCTTTCTGTAGTTTTTCATCTGCAGGCAAATTGGCGGTCAAGACAATATTTTCCCAATCTGATGCTGGTTTTGAATCCTTGCACCTGTCGAAGTTTTGGAAATCATAAACCAAATCTTCATAAATTTTAATTTCTAAAGAAGGGAAAGCTCCTGCCAGTTTGCGTTTTGTTCTTTCCGGCTGATTCATTTTTCCGTAAATCACCAAATGATTTTTCCACTGGTACAATTCCTGACCTACAATTCTAAAACCAACCAAAGTCGATTTAATCTTTTCGATATCGAAATCAGAACCTATTAATTCGATCGCATACGGTTTTGGCATTTCCTGCAATCCCCATTTTTCATCGACCACAACTTCTTTTTCTAAATCTTTGTATGGCGCTCTAATTCCTGCATTTTCTTTAATTTTTGTGCTTACATAAGGATCATTGTGCTCCCAGATGTTTCCTTTTGGTCCATTATGATTTTTTAGGATTTTCTTTTCGGCAATCCAGTTGTTTTTAATGGTAAATCCTTCGCTTCCTTCATCAGTATATAAATACAGCCACAAAAACGGATCGTGCGCATACGGGCTGTTGTAGACTTTATCAATATAATTTTCTTCTATTTGGCTGTTTGGCTGTGATGATAGTGTGTAAATTCCGGCAACATCATGTAAATGTTTGGCATAATGATGAATTTTGTTCGCCAAGATTTTATTGTTTTCCATCACGTTTTTGGTGTGTGTCCAGCCCCATCCCATCGAAATACCGCTATAGGCAACATCCGAAATTTCGTTGTGTTCGATAGTTAGGGTTTTTACAAAGCCGGCTGCTATTCCCAAACATCCCCAATCCTCATTGGCAACATTGGTAATTAGATTATCTGCAATCAATTCATCAGAACAAATTTCTCTCTCATCTTTGATTACTAAAGGTAAATGCGCTTCAAAAGCTTCCTCAGAAAAAATGCCAATAGTTAGCGCATTTCCGCCAATATCTTTAAATAAATTTCCTTTTACAACATTGTGATTCGTTCCTTTATTCAAATCCAATCCTGTTGAAGACAAATGCTCAAAACGACACGATTCAAACTGAATATTGTTCGAATAATTTACTTCAACTGCTGCGCGAGGTCTTCCAACCCAACCTTGATTTTCTAAATTTGCCTGATTTGGCGTTCCCGGCAATTTTAATTTATAAGCGTCTAATAAGTACATTCCTGCCTGCAGCGGCACATGCCCTTGTTGCGAAGGACGAAGCCAGTTGCTGTGTTGGAAAGAAATGCCCTTAAACCTAAAATGATTTACCGGAGAATCGATTGTTCCTTTTACTTCAACCAGATTTTCTAAAACCGGCACAGTAACTTTTGCCGAATTGATGTCTTCTCCAGCTCTGGGAATATAATAGATCTTGGCATTTTTTTTATCCAGATACCATTCTCCTGGCTCATTTAGCATGGAGATTCCGTTGTTTAAATAGAACGCAGAATTTCCGTTATTTTTAGAAATCCACGGTGCTGGCCACGGATGTTCGCTTTGAATGCGGCTTTCAGGCTGTTCAAATGAAAGTCTTGCACTGTCTTTTTGTATCTCTATATTTTTAATTCGAAGATTGGCAGTCGACCACCATTGCACGATAAACATTTCCATTCCCGGCTCAAATTTAACCGACTTATCTTTAAACGGAATCCAGCAGGTTTCTGTTCCAGAATCCCAGGAAAGAATTCTATCCATTTGGTTTCCAGAAGTGCTTTTTGCTCTAACGGATTTTTTTCCGTTAACCCAAAGTTGTCTGTAATTGATTATTTCACCTGCTATTTGAGGCGCATTGGCTACCCAAAACATTCCTTTTTTACCATTTAAAATGCTAACTTTTTTCCAGTTCTTTATTTCAATTCCCCCACTTATAATTGGTTTTGCATTTACATCGGCTTCAATTGTCGTTGGGCTATCTGCAGTTCCTGAATCTTCACGTCTTATAAATAATGGTTCGTTTAAATAATACGTTCCATTCATTACAACGATTCGGATTCCGTCTTTAATTGAAGGATCTTTTAATCTTCTTAGCTCACGTGCGTTTCTAACAGCCATTTGTATCGTAGCCAGAGGGCTGGCTTTGGTTCCTGGATTTTTGTCATTTCCATTTTTTGACACCCATATCTCAGCTGCATTCATCGGGAATGTAGTACAGATTATAGCAAAACAGATCAGTATTTTAGTGAAAGTATTTAAACGCATTAGTTAGCTTTTTGATTTTTCCGGAATAAAATTATGAGGCATTCAATTTTAAACAATATTAATTTTACAAATAATATGTTTTTAACACCTTTGCCAAATAATTGTCCAATTTAACAGAACATAGCAATATCTGCATCCTGTACCCTCCTGCATATTCTAAATGATACTTTATTTTTGGAAACAAAAAAATCCATCTTAAAAAAAATGGATTATCTATTTCTGAGATTTAAATCTCTATACTACTATTGTTTAAAAAATTTAACGCCCGAATACACGGGCGTCAAATAGCACAAAAAACCACTTTTGCTTAAACAAACTTAAAAAAACTAATTATTATCTATAAAAGCCCATTGCCACGCCGCCGTCTACATTTAGTGCATTTCCGGTCGATTTACCCAGTAAACCGCCCACAAATGCAAAACAGGCGTTTGCAATATCATCAGGCAATATGATTTCATTCAGTAAGGTGCGTTTGGCGTAATAAGCCGGAAGCTCCTCTACGGTAACTCCGTATGCTTTTGCACGTCCTTCTGCCCAGCCTCCCGACCAGATGTTCGAGTCGGAAATCACGGCATCGGGGTTTACCGTATTCACACGGATTTTATCTGTGCCCAGTTCTGCGGCCATAAGGCGCGTGAGGTGTGCCTGGGCGGCTTTGGCCGAGCCGTAACCCGGATTGTTCGGGCCTGCAACTACCGCATTCTTGGATACGATGTTTACAATATCACCGCCAAATCCTTGTTTTCTCATAACTTCTATTGCAGCTTTGGAAACTATAAACTGTCCTTTTACCAGAATATCGTATAAACGGTCCCATTCCTCAAGGCTGTGTTCGGCTATTGATTTGGAGATGCTGATTCCGGCATTGTTCACTACAATGTCAACCCCTCCAAAAGCCAAACAGGCTTCGTCTAAAGCTTTTTCTGTACTGCTTTGGTTTGTTACATTTAAAAGTGTACCTGCAACGGCATCTTTTCCGAATGTTTTTATGAAATCCGTTGTCGTTTCCTTTAGGCGTTCCTCGTTGATATCGTTGATGATCACGCATGCTCCTTCCTGGGCGAATTTCTTTGCAATCGCCTTTCCTATTCCTCCGCCCGATCCTGTAATCAGCGCTACCCTTCCCGATAATGCTTTTGGTTTTGGCATTCTTTGAAGCTTGGCTTCTTCCAGCAACCAATATTCGATATCAAAGGCTTCCTGATGCGGAAGTGAGGTGTACTGTGAAACGGCTTCGGCGCCTTTCATTACATTTACCGCATTGATATAATATTCCGAGGCAAGCCGTGCCATGGTTTTGTCCTTGGCAAAAGTGAACATTCCAACTCCCGGATATAAAATCACCACAGGGTTTGGGTCACGCATCGCCGGTGAATTATCTTTTTTGCAATTGTTGTAATATTGTTTGTATAATGCCCTGTAGGCTTCAAAAGCAGGTTGTAGTTTTGCTTTGATGGCTGCTGCATCTGACAGGTCCTCGTTGGGGTCCAATTCCAGTACAAGGGGGCTGATTTTGGTTCTTAAAAAGTGGTCCGGACAGGAAGTTCCAAGCGGGGCTAATTTCTCTAAATCATTTGAATTGATGAATTCCAAAACCCTTGCATCGTCTGTATAATGCCCGATCATCTGGCGTTCTGACGAGCAGAATCCTCTCAAAATCGGGGCTACTTTCGCTGCTTTTAGTTTACGCTCGTTTTCTGGTAAGCTTTGTATTTTTTGTCCTCCGAATACGGGACGGTGTTTTCCGTAGTTGTTCTCAAGGTATTCAGCACATTTCTCAATTACTTCAAGGGTGTTGATGTAACTTTCATAAGAGGTGTCTCCCCAGGTAAAAAGTCCGTGGGAACCAAGCATGATCCCTCTTAGTTTTTTTCCTTTTTTCTCTGCTTCTTCAAGGCATGACCTTAACTGCAATCCAAGATCGAAGCCGGGACGCTGCCAGCCTACCCAGCCGATTTCTCCGTCAAACAGTTCTTCGGTGATTCTTGCGCCGTCTTTGGCCGCTGCAATGGCGATGGCCGCATCTGGATGCAAATGGTCGATATGTTTGAAGGGTAAAAAACCGTGTAAAGGCGTGTCGATAGACGGTGCTTTTGATGCCAGATCAAAAATACAGTGGTTGAACAGTTCTACCATTTCATCTTCGAATTCGATGCCTTTGTAAACGTTTTCAAGGTTGCGGAGCCTTTCTAAATACAATGCCGCACAGCCTGATTTGGTCAGGGTGCCGATATCACCTCCAGAGCCTTTGATCCACATTACCTCCGAGTTTTCTCCCGTTAAGGGGTCTTTGTCTGTTATCTTTACTGAGGTGTTGCCCCCTCCGTAGTTGGTTAGCCTTAAATCGGCTCCCAGTATATTGGAACGATAAATAAAAAGCGCTACTTCATCTCCTGCAAAAGCTGATGCTTTGCTCTCTTCCCATAAATAGCTCACGTGCTTAAAATTCATATTGGTTGTAATTGTATTCGACATTTGCGTTATTTTAACTATCAATCTGAATGTAAAATAAGAGAATGTAGAAAACATAACTATCCTGTACTATCCTTTGTCAAAATCACTTTTTGCGATATTTTTTTAGCATAAAAAAAGTGCTTCCAAATTTATCAGCCGGAGTTGATTTTGAAAGCACTTTTTTATATAATCTTTATTTAAATCAGAGTTTATAGAATAATTTTGCATTTTGATACCAAATTTTATTTTGATCTTCAATTGAAAAATGCGAAATATAATTTTCAAGCGTTTTTACAACAGTAGTATAATCTGCCGCTACATTGCAAACTGGCCAGTCAGAACCAAACATTAGTTTATCAATAGAAAAATTATCAAAGACAACATCAAGATAGGGTTTTAGATCATCGGCTTTCCATAAGTTCCAATCGGCTTCGGTCACCATTCCTGAAATTTTACACAGGACGTTTTCATGTTTTGCAATTTCTTCGATACCTTTTTTCCACGATAGTATGTCGCCCGATTTGATATCCGGTTTTGCAATATGATCAATAACAAATGCCTGATCAGGAAAAGTCTGAATTAAATTTATTGTTGCAGGTAACTGACGATGAAAAATCAGAATATCATAGGTGTAGTTGTACTGTTTTAGTGCAGCTATTCCATTTCGAAAATCTTTTCTAAGCATAAAATCATCCGGTTCTCCCTGAACGACATGTCTGAAACCTTTAATTTTTTCCTGAATTGAAAAATAACCTAATCTTTCTGCAATATTTTTACTGCACAAGTCTGCCCAACCTACAACGCCTTTTATAAAGTCATTGTTTTTTGCGAGTTCTACTAAAAATTTTGTTTCTTCTTCAGATTGACTTGCCTGAACAGCTACACAGCCTTCAAAATTATTTTCTGTAAGCAGCCACAAAAGATCTTCCGGCAAAAAATCCTTTTGAATCTTCTGCATGGTATGATCGATCCAACTGTCTCTTACTGGATCAAATTTCCAAAAATGCTGATGTGCGTCAATTCTGTTATTCATGAAATTCTAATTTACATCGTTGATTAAAGCGCGATCCAGGTGTACGTATCCTCCATCAACAAAAACAAATTGTCCGGTTGTATGGGATGAACGATCTGAGATTATGAAAAGTGCTGTATCTGCAATTTCTTCTGTTTTTGTCATTCTTCCTTCAAACGGAATACTTTTATTGATTTTTTTCAAAACAACTTCTCCGTCCGGTAAAGTTTTAATCCAGTCTTCGTATGCCGGAGTATAACTTTCTGCGATAATAATTGCATTCGAGCGAATTCCGAATTGAATCAAATCAACTGCCCATTCTCTGGTGAGTCCCAGAACTCCTCCTTTTGCAGCAGCATAACCTGAAGTTCCTCCTTGTCCTGTCAAAGCAACTTTAGAACCTATATTCAGGATATTCCCTTTTGACTCTTTTAGGTACGGAAGTGAAAATTTGGCCAGTAAAAAATAGCTTACCACGTTCAGCTTTAGAGAATTCATAAAATCCTCGTAACTTGAATCAAGACCGGCTCCATCGTTTACTCCAACGTTATTAATTAAGGCATCGATTCTCCCGTATTTTTCTACAATAGTTTTTACTGCATTTTCGATTTCAACAGGATCGGTTACATCGGTTTGAACGAACATAGAATCGATTCCTCTTTTTTGAAGGTTTTCTGCATAACCAAAACCTCTGTCATTTCTGTCTACCAAAACCGGAATTGCGCCTTCATCTGCTAACCGGTTAATAATAGTTTCTCCTATACTGCCCTTCTTTCCGGCTGAACCGGAAACAACAACAACTTTATTTTTTAAATTTAAATCCATTTTTGTGGTTATTAAGGTTATCTGACAAACCTAACAGGTTTTAAAAACCTGTTAGGTTTCTTGTTAGTCTATCTCAATCAAGGCTTTAATTACATTATTCTTAGGATCTATTAGCTTTGCAAAATCATCTATCATTTCTGTAAAACCAGTTCTGTGCGTAATGTATTTTTTCGGATCTATTTTTCCTTCTTTCAGGCATTTCATCACATATTCAAAATCTTCAATTGTTGCATTTCTGCTACTCATCAAAGTCGATTCTCTTTTATGAAAATCAGGATGGCTAAAACTCAATTCTCCTTTTTGAAGTCCGACCAAAACAAATCGTCCTCCATGAGAAATATAATTAAAAGCACTGTTCATTACATTTCGGTTTCCAGTTGCATCAATTACAACATTGGCCATATCACCATTTGTAATTTCAGCTAGTTTTACTGCAACGTCGTCGTTTAATGGATTTATAGTTTCATCTGCGTTGAGGGCTTCTTTACAGAAATTTAGTCTGTACTCATTAATATCCATAGCAATAACTTTGGCTCCGGCGATTTTAGCAAACTGAATAAGTCCAATTCCAATTGGTCCTGCTCCCATTACCAAAACCGTATCTGTCGCCTTAACCGCTGCTCTTCTTACACCGTGAGCTGCAATTGCCAAAGGTTCAACCAAAGCAAGCTCATCGTAATCTAAACCCTGGCCATGAAGTAAATATTGCTCCGGAATTGTAACGTATTCAGCCATTCCGCCATCAATATGAACTCCAAAAACTTTAATATTTACACAACAGTTTGTGAGTCCGTTTCTACAGGCAACACATTTTCCACAATTAAAATAAGGAATAAAAGTTACCTTATCTCCTGGTGTAAAACCTTTGGCATTTCCTTTAATATATTCTGCAGCAAGCTCATGCCCCAAAACTCTCGGATATTCAAAGTAAGGTTGTGTCCCTCCAAAAGCATGAATATCTGTTCCGCAAATTCCGATTCTTTTAATCTTTAAAAGTACTTCGCCTTCTTTTGGTTCGGGAATTGGTTTTTCTTTCAGAATAAATTCCTGTGGTTTTTCACATACTATAAATTTCATCTTAGAATTTCTTTAAATTATTTAGAGTATGCAACTGCAGTTTGTTTACTTGTACCCAATCCTTCGATTCCTAGTTCTACAACATCACCGGCTTTTAGGTAAATTGGATCTGGTTTTATACCCAAACCAACTCCCGGAGGTGTTCCTGTACTAATGATATCGCCAGGAAGCAATGTCATAAACTGACTTAAATAATGCACTAAGTATGGAATCTTGAAAACTAAATTTAAGGTGTTGCTATCCTGGTATTTTTTACCATTTACAGTAAGCCACATTGATAAATTATCAACATCTTTTACTTCATCTTTCGTAGCTAAAAAGGGTCCAAGTGGCGCAAAAGTGTCGCATCCTTTTCCTTTTGCCCATTGCCCGCCACGTTCTATTTGAAATTCTCTCTCACTATAATCATTCAATAAAGCATAACCTGCAACATAATCTAATGCTTCTGCCTCTTCAACATAACTTGCTTTTTTACCGACTACAAATGCAAGTTCCACTTCCCAGTCTGTTTTTACACTGTTTTTCGGAATAATTACATCATCGTCAGGACCACATAGAGAAGTAGTGGATTTAAAAAATATAATTGGCTCTGTTGGGATCGGTGCGTTTGTTTCTTTACAGTGATCTACATAGTTTAAACCAATACAAATTATTTTAGAAGGCCTTGCTACCGGAGAACCTAATCGTACATTTACATCAACTTCTGGCAAAGCCGGATTACTTTCTAATGCTTTTTGTAATTTTTCTAAACCATTTTCTTCAAAAAAACTTTCATTAAAGTCTGTTACAATTGACGAAACATCATATCTTTTTTCACCAATTAAAACTCCTGGTTTTTCTTTTCCGATTTCTCCAAAACGTATTAATTTCATATCTTTTAAAGTTGCTAAGTTGCTAAGGTTCTGAGATTCTAAGTTTTTTAAATCTTAGCGAATTAGAACCTTAAGAACTTTTTTAATTAATAATTATTTATTTTTTTAAGATATTCAGATACTGAGTTTTTTAAATCTTAGAAACTTAGAAACTCAGAACCTTAGCATCTCAACTAGTTATTTAATTTGATAAATCCTCCGTCGATTGGGTAATCACAGCCTGTGATAAATCCAGCTTCGTCACTGCAAAGGTATAAAGCCAAAGCGGCTATTTCCTCAGGTTTTCCCATTCTTCCTATTGGTTGTGATTTGGATAATTTTTCGAACATTTCTGCTTCTTTTCCGGCATAATTTTTTGAAATAAAACCGTCTACAAATGGTGTATGAACTCTTGCGGGTGAAATAGAATTACATCTGATATTTTCGCTCATATAATCTTTAGCTACTGATAATGTCATTGCCATTACTGCTCCTTTTGCAGTTGAATATGCAAATCTGTCTGGTATACCGACCCACGCCGCGATAGAAGCCATATTGATGATAACACCGCCGTTTGAAATTCTGAATTGTGGAATTGCAGCATACAAGCAATTATAAACTCCTTTTACATTGACATCCATGACACGGTCAAAATCAGATTCTGATGTCGTGTCGACTTTACCCACATTGGCAATTCCGGCATTATTAATCAGGATGTCAATATTTCCAATCGACTCAAAAGTGGCTACAACTTCTTTTTGGCTGGCTACGTTACAAGCATATGAAAATACTGTTCCCCCCAATTTTTTAATATCCTCAACTGCTTCCTTAGCACTTTCGAGAGTTAAATCTAGTATGTGTACTTCGGCGCCCTGCTTTGCAAAAAGTGTTGCAATTGCTCTTCCAATTCCGCTGCCGCCTCCGGTTACCACCGCTTTTTTATTTTGTAATGAAAACATTATTTATCTGTATTTAGTCCTTAAATATATTGTAATAATTTGGTAAAAATAATAAATGTAAAAAACACAATTACAAATGTAATCGATTAAATATAATTTTGCATTTTATTTTTTTACTAATATAATAAAATGATCATTCTTTAAAAAATTATAACATTTTTTATTGCCATTGTAAAAAAAATACACCGCTATCGAACTTTGCGCAAAAAATTAATGTAAAAAGTTACATTTTCTTGGTCATCTCAATCTTATTTATAATTTTGTAATTGTAATTTTTACATTTATTATTTCTATTTAAAATCACGACAACATAATTCTATAAAAATGGCAGTATTAAAAGGCATAACGTGGAATCATACAAGAGGTCTATTACCGATGGTTGCTACAGCTCAGCGTTTTACCGAACTAAATCCTCAAATTGAGATTACATGGGAGAAAAGAAGCTTACAGGAATTTGCAGATGCTTCTATAGAAGATCTGGCCAAAAAATTTGATTTACTGGTTATCGATCATCCTTGGACTGGGTTTGGAGCGCATACAAATGCTATCCTGCCTTTGTCTGATTACCTCTCTCAGGAATACATTAAAGATCAGGAAATAAATACTGTCGGGCATTCTTACGGCAGTTATGTTTTTCATAATAAGTTATGGGCTTTACCAATAGATGCTGCAACTCCGGTAGCAGCGGCACGATTGGATATTTTAGAAAAAGAAGGTTTAAAAGTGCCTGAGACTTATGACGAGTTATTGATTTTAGCTAAAAAAGGACTTGTCGCTTTTGCAGGTATTCCCGTAGATGTTTTAATGAGTTTTTATATGTTTTGCTGTAGTTTGAATGAAGCTCCTTTTCAGTCTGAAGATAAAGTTGTTTCAAAAGAAACAGGAAAAAAAGCTTTGCAAATGTTTAGAGAATTAGCTCAGCTTATTGATCCTGCAAATTTTAACAGAAACCCAATTCAGGTGTATGAAGCGATGGTCAACTCAGATCAAATCGCTTATTGCCCTTTTGCTTATGGTTATTCTAATTATTCGAGAACAGGATACAGCCAAAAGCTTCTTCATTTTTATGATTTGGTTAAATTAAATAATAAATCGATGATTTCTTCTTTGGGCGGAACAGGCCTTGCTGTTTCTTCTTTTAGCAAAAACATTTCTGAAGCCATAAGATATGCAGAATTTACAGGCTCGTCGTATGTACAGCAGAATATTTTTGCTGATAACGGAGGCCAGCCAGGACATTTACAAGCGTGGAAAAGCGAAAGAATCAATCAATTAACCCATGATTATTTCAAAAATACTTTGCCTGCTTTAGAAAGAGCTTTTCTTCGTCCGAGGTATTCCGGACATATGTATTTTCAGGATCATGCGGGAGATGTTGTTCGTGAATATTTGATGAATGGCGGTAACGAGGAACAAGTCTTAGAAGCAATGGATGCGCTTTACGCGAAATCTTTAAACCTGCAAACAACATGAAACCTTTAGAAGGATTAATCATTCTTGAATTCTGTCAATTTCTGGCCGGCCCTTCTGCTGGTTTAAAATTGGCCGATTTGGGTGCGAGAGTTATAAAAATTGAACGGCCTATAAAAGGTGAAGCCTGCAGGCAGCTAAGTATCAAAGATCTTTTTGTTGATGACAGCAGTTTGTTATTTCATACCATTAACAGAAATAAGGAATCTTTTGCAGCCGATCTTAAAAATCCGGATGATCTGGTTTTAATAAAAAAACTGATTGCCAAAGCTGATATTATGACGCATAATTTTAGGCCAGGCGTAATGGAAAAGATAGGATTAGATTTTGATCAGACTTTAGCAATAAATCCAAAAATTATATACGGAACAATTACCGGATATGGGAATAAAGGCCCATGGGCTAAAAAACCTGGACAGGATTTGCTATTACAATCTCTTTCGGGCTTAAGCTGGCTAAGCGGAAGAAAAAGTCAGGGACCGGTTCCATTTGGATTGGCTGTAGCCGATTTAATGTGCGGAAATCATTTTGTTCAGGGGATTTTGGCTGCCTTACTCAAAAGAGCTAAAAGTGGAAAAGGGGTTTTGGTAGAAGTAAGTTTATTGGAGTCTATTTTGGATGTTCAATTTGAAGCTATTACTTCTTTTCTGAATGATGGCGGGCAATTGCCAGAAAGAGGCGATGTAAAAGGAAGTGCTCATGCGTTTTTGAGTGCTCCTTATGGAGTTTATCAAACTCAGGACAGTTACCTTTCTTTAGCAATGGGCGATTTACTTTTTATCGGAAAAACTCTTGGATTAGATTTAAGTCATTATGCTGACAAACACCAATGGTTTGCATCAAGAGATGAAATAAGAGAAATATTAAGTGAAAAAATAATTACAAAAAAAGCAGATTACTGGATTGATTTACTTCAAAAAGAAGGAATCTGGTGTGGCAAAGTCCTTAATTACAAAGAACTGGACAGTCAGCCTTTTGTAGATGAATTAAGTTTAAAACAAACAGTAAAAAATTCGGATGGAAAAAGCCTGGTGACCACTAGAAGTCCGATACAATTAGACGGGGATATTTTGGTAAGTAAGAAAGCTGCCCCAAAAGTAGGTGAGGATAATGAAAACATACACAAACAATTTTTAAACGATTAGAATGAAACCTTTAGAAGATTATTTAGTTATAGATTTCAGCCAGTTTCTTTCGGGTCCATCAGCCAGTTTAAGACTAGCTGATCTAGGTGCACGCGTTATAAAAATTGAAAAACCGGGAACCGGCGATATATGCCGTACCTTATATACTTCTGATTTGATAATGAATGGAGAATCTTCTATTTTTCATACTATCAATAGAAACAAAGAATCTTTTGCAATTGATTTTAAACAAGCAGATGAACTTCAAGAATTAAAAAAATTATTAGCAAAAGCCGATGTTGTGATGCATAATTTCAGACCTGGAGTTATGGAACGAATTGGATTAAGTTATGATGACGTCAAAGCAATAAACCCAACTGTGATTTACGGATCGATTTCAGGTTTTGGCACTCATCCGGATTTAAAAGATTTACCGGGACAAGATTTATTATTACAATCCCTTACTGCCCTGACCTGGCTAAGCGGTAATCAGGATGATGGTCCTGTGCCAATGGGATTATCAATAGTTGATATGCTGGCTGGTGCACATTTGGCACAAGGCATTTTGGCCGGATTATACAGAAAAGCAACTCATAATGTTGGAGCAAAAATTGAAGTAAGCATGTTAGAATCTGCTTACGATTTTCAGTTTGAAACGATTACTACACATTTTAATGATGGAGGCGAATTACCTGTAAGAACAAAAAACAATAGTGCGCATGCCTATTTGGGGGCACCATACGGAATTTATCAAACAAAAAACGGCTACTTAGCTTTAGCTATGGGATCCATTCCTGTTTTGGCTTCACTCTTAAAATGTGATGCATTACTAAAATACCCTGAAAATAAATTTACGCTACGAGATGAAATAAAAAACATTCTTGCTTCACATCTTCAAACTCAAAATACAGAATTTTGGCTCAATATCTTAGAACCGGCAGACATTTGGTGTGCCAGTGTTTTAAATTATCAACAGCTTTTTGCAGAAGATGGTTTTAAGGTTTTAGACTTTACACAACAAGTGGAAATGACAGATGGATATAAGTACAAAACAACCAGATGTCCAATAAAAATTGACGGCGAATATTTAATTTCAGGCAAAGGTTCCCCAAAATTAGGTCAGGATAACGAGCGAATTATTAAAGAATTTATTGATTGCTGATGGAAAAAATAAGAATCGCTGTTAGAAAATTTGACCCTTTTGAAACTACTTTGCAAAAGTTATGGCGCGCATTTTGTCTGAAAAATAATATTCAGGCAGAAGCTGAAATGATCCCATTAGAATTACATGATCTTTACGAAGAAACTATTACGAAAAAAGGGCTTCTAAATGGAAAATGGGATATTGCACATCTTAATACAGACTGGGTTTTTGATGCAGCAAACGAAAATGCGATTCTGGATTTAACTTCATTTATTAATGTAAATCCTCCACACAATTATCCTGATGGCTGGCACAATTCGCTTTTACATTTACAGCAAATTAATAATGGTACTTATGGGCTTCCGTTTCATGATGGGCCTGAGTGTCTGATTTTTCGAAAAGACCTGTTTGAAAATTCAATAGAAAAAGAAAACTTCAAAAAGCAATTTGGCTATGAGCTTCAACCTCCAAAAACATGGCAAGAATTTGTTCAGATTGCAACGTTCTTTAACCGGCCTGAAGAAAATATATATGGTTGTGTTTTTGCCAATTTTCCGGATGGTCACAATATGGTTTTTGATTTTTGCATTCAATTATGGACTCGTGGCGGTACTTTGACAGACAAGCAGAATAATATTAACATCAATCAGTCTTCAGCGGTAGAAGCTTTAAATTTTTACAGATTTATTGTTAATAATAAAAATGCTGTCCATCCAAAATCTAAAAGCTTTGGTTCTGTAGAAGCTGGTTTGGCTTTCGCCGAAGGACAAGCAGCGATGGCCATAAACTGGTTTGGTTTTGCTTCGATGTGTGAAGTAATTGAAGAATCTAAAGTAAAAGGTAAAGTTGATATAACCCAACTTCCATTTGATAAAAATCATAAAACAGCTTCTCTAAATGTATATTGGCTGTACACTATTGGTTCGGGAAGTAATCATCAAAAATTAGCGTATGATTTTTTACAATTTGCAATTTCTCCTGAAAGTGATAAACTTTTAACTATCGAAGGCGGAATCGGATGTAGAAAATCAACATGGAACGATTCTGAAATAAACCAGATTATTTCGTTTTATCACAAATTAGAAATGCTGCACGAGAACGCACTTACTTTACCACAAACTCCAATATGGCCAAAAGTAGCTGCATTGATTGATCAAATGGTATTAAAAGCAATAGAAACTAATATTATGTCTGAAACACTTTTAGAGGAAACGCAAAGTGCGATTCAACAATTAAGGAACTAAGAACTTGTCAGATTATATTCTAACAAGATTTACGAACATAAAATATTAAAAATGAATATTCCATACAAACCTTTACTGCCCGAAACCAAACAGCCTGTTATCATCATCGGTGCAAGCGGAATTGTGAAAGATGCGCATTTGCCTGCTTACAAAATGGCTGGCTTTACCGTATTTGGCATTACGAACAGAACAATTTCGAAAGCACAGGATTTAGCGAAACAATTCAAAATTGAGCACGTTTTTGAGAATGTTTCCGAAGCTGTAAAAAATGCACCAAAAAATACTGTTTATGACATTACTGTTTTACCTGATCAATATATTGAGATTTTAGAACAACTTCCCGACGGTGCTGCAGTGCTAATTCAGAAACCTATGGGTAATGATTTGGCACAAGCGCGTGAAATTGTTGAAGTCTGTGAAAGGAAAAACTTAGTTGCGGCAATTAATTTCCAACTTCGATTTTCTCCATTTGTAAGCGCTGCAAGATATTTGATTGATGAAGGAATGATTGGAGATTTATATGATCTTGAGTTTAAAGTGACTGTAAATACTCCGTGGGAATTGTTTCCCTTAATTAAGGAACACCCCAGATTGGAAATTCTTTTTCATAGTGTTCACTATATCGATTGCATTCGCTCGTTTCTAGGAAATCCTAAAGGTGTAATGGCAAAAACAGCCAAGCATCCGTTAAAGAAATTATCTTCAAGCCGCTCTACAATTATTTTAGATTATGGTGAAAACATGCATGTTGTCATCAACACTAATCACGATCATCATTTTGGACCAGAACACGAAGAAAGTTATATTAAATGGGAAGGAACAAAGGGCGCTATTAAAGCAAAAATGGGCTTATTGATGAATTATCCTGACGGTCTTCCTGACATTTTTGAATATGCAGTTGAAAATGAAAAAGGCGAATATCAATGGAAAAAAGTGAATCTTGAAGGTTCCTGGTTTCCGGAAGCCTTCATAGGTACCATGTCGAATTTAATGCGATTTAAAGAAGGCTCAGATTCTAAATTACTCGCAAGTGTTCAGGATGTTTTAGATACCATGAAAGTGGTTGAAGCATGTTACATAAGCAACAAGGGTGGAATTTCTCTAAACGAATTATAATTTAAGTCGAAAGCTAAAATTTTAAATCTTAAAACAAATGATTTTTCAAATTTTGGCTTTCAAACTTTTTAAAACAAAAAACTATGTATTTCAAATCGACTTTTTTTGAAGATTATAAACTCGATGATAAACGAGTAACATTAGGAAGAACTATAACCGAAACTGATTTTGTGGTTCATGCCGGACATACCGGAGATTTCTTTCCTCATCATATGGATGAAGAATGGTGTAAGACGCAACCTTTTGGGCAACGAATTGCTCATGGAACAATGGTCTTTAGTATTGGAATTGGATTAACAGCATCTGAAATAAATCCTGAAGCTTTTTCCAAAGGATATGATCGCATGCGATTTGTAAAACCTGTTCATATTGGCGACACTATCCATTCTGAAATTACCATTTCTGCAAAAGGCGAAGCTAAAAAACCAGATATGGGAACAGTTACAGAACATGTAGAAATTATCAATCAACGTGGTGAAGTGGTTCTTGTATGTGATCACTTATTATTAGTAAAAAAATCTATTTGAGGCACAAAGGTTCAAACTAGCAAAGAAACAGAATCTTCTTCTGACCTATAAACTTTGAGCCTTTGTATCTCTAACCCTATGTACATTAAAAAATAACTAAAAAACTATCTAATGCAAATAACAAACCAAACTGGCGATCAACATGAAGCCGTCACTTCAGAAAAAGGAACAGGAAATAAATATCTTTTGCCTTTTATTTTAATTACCAGCTTATTTTTCCTTTGGGGAATGGCACATAACCTGGATTCTATTTTAATTCCGCATCTTAAAAAAGCATGTGAATTAAACAATCGTCAATCTACTTTAATTGACACAGCTGTGTTTTTTGCTTATTTCATAATGGCGATTCCCGCAGGAATGTTGATTAAAAGGTTTGGTTATAAAAACAGCATTATTACGGGGTTACTAGTTTTTGCTACGGGTGCTTTTCTATTTGTTCCTGCTGCAAATACAAGAACTTATGAATTATTTTTGTTTGCCTTATTTGTAATTGGATGTGGATTGACCATTTTAGAAACCAGTGCCAATCCTTATGCAGCAATTTTGGGGCCGGCAGAATCATCTTCTAAAAGATTAAACTTAGCAGCATCATTCAACGGATTGGCCGCAATGGTTGCCCCTATTGTTGGCTCATTATTTATCTTATCTGGAAAAACACATACCCCAGAACAAATGGCTGCAATGCCTCAAGCCACAAAAGCAGCTTACTTATTAGAAGAAGCCTCTGCTGTAAAGTTACCTTATATTATTTTAGGAAGTGTGTTAGTTTTAGTAGCTATATTATTCTACTTTATGCATTTGCCTTCTATGAAACCACAGCGCACAGAAGTTGAAGTAAAACCTGGATTTTTCTCTGTTCTAAAATTTTCTCATTTAAGTTGGGCAGTTGTTGCACAATTTTTTTATGTAGGTGCGCAAGTTTGTATCACAAGTTTTTTTATTAGAATTGCTCAACAAGGAGCAGGATTAGATGAAAAAACAGCAGGATATTATTTGGGTATTTATGGCTTTCTTTTTATGGCCGGCCGTTTTATTGGAACTTTCTTTCTAAAATTTGTAAAAGATTATGTACTCCTTTCTATTTATTGCGTTATAAGTGTTATTCTTTGCCTAGTAGCCATATACGGAACAGGAATTTATGTAATTTATGCATTAGGTGGAATCGGTTTTTTTATGTCAATTATGTTTCCTACAATATTTTCTTTAGGCCTTGTGGGACTGAAATCCAATACAGAAACAGGCTCTTCCTGGTTAGTAATGTCAATTGTTGGAGGAGCAATACTTCCTTATGCCATGGGTACTTTAATCGATATTAAACATGACGATATCCAGTCAGGATATATCATTCCTCTGTTCTGTTTTATTATAATACTTTATTTTGGTCTTTTTGGAAGAAAAGTACGAACAGTAATGTAGTATGTTCCAATAAAAATACTTCATAGAAATATATTATTTTTTTCAACATTAAGAACTTCATTAGAAATAATGGAGTTCTTATTATTAGTTACAACAGAACTTTAAAATATCTTTACTTTGTATAATTTTTTATAAAAGCCTTCAATAATATCAGGAACGATAATACTATCAAACATATTGAATTATAGGAAGCCCAATTCTTCAAAAATATTTAAAAAAGGACTCGCTTTAGTAGTGAGATATATGCAAATTTTCTTTAGCTAACGAAATATTTATGGCTCAAATTCTTTTGGCCAGAAGTACCCATGATTATCCTCAATACTAAATCCTAAAATTCAAAAACAAAAAACCCTGTTTCTTACGAAACAGGGTTTTCAAAAGAAAGGCGACGACATACTCTCCCACATAACTGCAGTACCATCTGCGCAGGCGGGCTTAACTACTCTGTTCGGGATGGGAAGAGGTGAGCCCCGCCGCAATAACCACCTTAAGAAGTTATAATT
>Ga0307414_10000181_pt1 | contig 43049 bp, 59 predicted proteins | sample DK1Ometagenome_FD_203804 | JGI IMG/M metagenome (GOLD analysis project Ga0307414, IMG submission 203804) | Maize rhizosphere microbial communities from greenhouse at UC Davis, California, United States - DK15-O-3 | ecosystem: Host-associated > Plants > Roots > Rhizosphere > Soil | place: USA... | reverse complement strand
GATTTTGAGCGCGAGCGCATCGAACACCGCGTCCCCGCTCGGCGCGTGCGTGATGTCGCCGTTGGTGATGCTGGCGGTGATGACGGCGGAGCGGGCGTTCGCATCCGTGTAGCTATCGGTGATTCCGTATCCCGCCAGCGTCGTCGGCTTGCTGGCGATCTGCGCGAACGTGTAGTCGCCAGTGGCCGGCACGACGGACCCGGTGCGGCCGTTGAAGCTGGCGACGCCGACGGCGGTAGGCACCAGCAGCTCCTGCCAGTTCGCCAGCGTGCTCGCCGGCTCCGCCGTCAGGATGTAGGACTTCTGTTGGTCGCTGCGAACCGCCACGTCGCCTTGCTGGCACGCCAGCGCGAGCATCGCCGCCTGCGAGGCGACGACGAACGTCTCGGTGATTGCCAGCGCGGGGAGCTGGCCCGCGTCCAGTTTGCCGCCGCCATCGAGCGTTGCCAGACCATGAGGCTGGCCCTTCTGCACCGCGATCCGCGCATCAGCGCGATCGTCGGTGTAATACAGGTTTGCCGCACCCTCCGTCAGGTCGTCGGTCGTGGCGGATTGCTGCCCTTCGACGCGGCCGTAAGAGTCGCGGGTGATCTTGACCAGCGCGGCGCCGATGCCGGTGTCGGCCAGGGCCTTGAGGTTCGGCGTCGGATTGCCCGCCACCCCACTGCCGTTTGCCCACTCGATCGTCGCGGAATCGGCTAGCGTGCGCATGGCGCCCGTGCCGGGCCCGGTGACTGCGAACAGGCCAGTGCCGGCGGCCTTCTGCAGCGCGGTGATGTTCGGCGGGATCTCTTGGATCAGCCGCCAGTACGTGATGGGGTATTCGTCGGTGGGTTCTGCCGGCGTTTCGATCTCGACCAGCGAGCCATCGGCGTTCCACAGGTTCACGCCCAGCACCGCGCCCACGGTGGCGCCCGGCTCGATGGTCACGAACCGTTGCGGCGCCTGGAACAGCGGGACTTTTGCCTTATTTGCCACGGCCTGCCACGAAGTCAGCCAGCTTGCGGGACAGGACGCGCTCGCGGACGGTCGTCGCCGGATGGCGCTTGGCGTAGGCAGCGGAGACGTAGCGGCCCGTCTTGGCGCTGCGGTAGCGGTAAGCGGCCTTCATGGCGCCTCCTGATAGCCCAGCCGGCGCACGGCAGCATCCAACAGCGCGCCGGCCATCTTGGTCCGGCTGCGCGTGGTGCTCTGCCAGTTGCCGATCGTGCCGTCCGGGCGCTCGTACAGCACGCAGACGCTGACGATCTCGCCGCGCTCGGCCTGGCCCGCCATGTCGCGCAGGATGCCAGCCGACTCAGCGCAGCCCGCGCGGTCGATCAGCTGCACGACGGAACTCACGGCGTCCCCAGCTTGCGGATCGCGGCTTTGTCGGCGTTGCAGCCTTCTAGGGAGGTGATGTTCGCGTTGTAGGCCGTGACCACCGCCTCGACCGTGCGGCTCGTGGCTTTGCTCACCGGACACGGCTTGGTCAGCGCGTCCGGCACCGGCACGTACTGCACCACCGGCACCTTGACCAGCGTCGGCATCGGCTCGACCTTGGGAGTGCTGGCGCAGCCGGCGACCAGGGCAGCTAGGGCTACAGCAAAGGAATCGCGGAACATAGCTTCACCTTGAGTTGGTCGGCGCACGTCGGGTCAGCCTTAGCCGCCTCCAGCGCCACGCGGGTATCAGCCAGTCGGACGGCGAGCCTGTCCGCCTCGATTCGCGCCGCTGCCGCCGCCTCGCGGCCCTTGTCCGCGCGCGCCTTGGCTTCGGCGATCTGCCGGTCGGACTCCGCGTTCACGTCCACCAGCAGCGCCCGGAAACCGTCGATGCGGTCGTTGGCCGTCGCGAGCTTGGCTGTGGCCTCGCCGGCTTTGTTCTGCCAGCCGTCGATGCGCGCCGTCTGGATGCCGCCCCACGCCAGCGCAGCGAGCGCCACGGCAGCGAACACCGTCGCGCGCACGCCGCCAAGCATGGCGATCAGCGCGGTCATCCGATCTCAGGCGGCAAGCCTTCCGGCTTCTTCTGGCTCACGAACCGGACCGCGATGCCGACGATTGCAACGATGCGGACGCTCCACGCGGCCACCGGGGGCATGGCATCGGCATCCATCAGGCCGGCGGCGAGCAGCGCGTTGTAGAGGTCGGGCAGCGCCACCAGCACCGCCAGCGCCCACACGGAATAGAACTTCCACGCCTGGCGCCAGTTCTCGATCAGCTTGTCCATCATTTGATCCCTCGCAGTTTTCGCATTTCGGCGATGTCGTTCCGCACCTCGATCAGCTCCTTGTCGAACTTCCCCTCGATCCGATCGCGGTCGCGGGTCTGGTAGCTCGTGCGCTCCGTGGCTTCGGCGCGAACCTGAGAGAACTGATCCGTCACCCATGCCACCGAGCCGGCCACCACCAGCGTGCCCAGCGCGCCAAACCCCAGCAGCACACCGTTGAAACTCGTCACCTTGTCCGCGACGGTCCGGTTCTCGTGCTCGTGCTTCTCGCGCCACGCCGCGAACTCCAGCGATTGCCGGTCGATCGCGCTGGCGAGCCGGCTGAGGCCGTCCGAATGCGATTGCAAATCCTGCAGCTGCTTCGCCACTTCCGCCTGCGATCGCGCCGTCTCCCGCGCGTCGGCGTGCATCGAGTCAAGGCGGCTGCTCACGTTGAGGAATCCTTCCGATACGCGGTTCTGCAGTCCGGCGAGCGCGGTTTCGATCGTTGCCACCTTCACCGCCGCCTGGACGGGATCGCGCATGTCGGTCTGGCGATTCGGGGTCACGCCGGATCCTCCGTGCTGCTCGACCCACCCACGACGCCGGAGAAGTCGGGCCGAAACCACACATTGCCGGGCCGCAGCCCTTCCGCGCGCAGGCCCGACACCTTCGCCAACGCCTCGCCCCGCGTGATCTCGCCATCGCGGTCGATGTCGATGCCGGAGTTTTGCCGGTACGTGGTCGGGCGCTTGTCCCGGCTCCACAGCACGAAACTGTCCGGCTTGCCGATGCCGGCCGGCCACAGGATTGCCATGTACAGGTCGCCCAAGTTCTTCAGCCGGCCCCGCCAGGGCTGGAAATACGCCTCGACGTAATCGAGCTGATCCTCGGCGGTCATCGCGGCCAGCGCGTCGGTCGTCGTCCCCATCGCGCGCGCGGTCGCGGGCATGAACTGGATCAGGCCCGTGGCGCCGCTGCCCGCGAGGCTGCGCTTGGAGGGGCTGAACGTGCGGCCGGATTCCCAGGCCATGCACGCCATCAGGTCGTTTGCCGGGACGCCAAGCCGGCCGGCGATCTCGAAGGCTTTCGCCCGAAAGGTGGCGGACACTTTGGCGCCCCACGCGAGGGGCTGATCGGTCGTGCTCACGGCGCGCTCGCAGGCGGGTTTCCGCCATGCTCCCAGCCGGGTCTGAGCATTCAAGCGCGCGCCCTCGATTCGCCTTCACGCAGGGCCAGCCGGCCGCCCTTCGTCGGCACGTCGCGGGCTTCGATCCGCTTGCGCATCGAGTCCTCGACCTTGCGGATGGCCTCGATCACTTCGGACTCCGGGGCGTCATCGAGCGAACCATGCTTGAGCCGCAAGCGCCGCGCCACGGCGTCCAGTTCATCCACCACGGCATCGTCATAGCGCGGATGGTCCGTCCAGTGCCCCAACTCTTCGCCGCTGTCCGTGGCCTCCGTGCGCTCCTTCGTGAGCCCGATCAGGTTGCTCGGCTCGTCCAGGTCGAAGCCACGGGTGCGCGCGGTGATCATCAGCGGGTGCGCGCGCACCACGTTGTCCGGGATGATGTGGTGGATGCTGTTCTTCTCGACGGCACGCTCGATCTGCGCGGGCGTCATGCCTTCGGACTCCAGATGCCGGCGGTAGTTGGCTGTGTACGTGTCCCGATCGCTCAGGCGCACGAACTCAATCACCGGGGCGCCGTCTGCCGTGCGCCGCGGCTCGCCCGCATCGCCGTACTTGCCGTCCTCCTTGTAGATTGCCAGCTCCACGCCATCGAGTATCGGCCCGTACTCCTCCTTGAGCGCATCCAGTTCTTCCGCCCACTGGTCCGCCGGGAGCTTGCCCAACCGCTCCTTCACGTCCGCGCGCGCGGCCGCGGTGAGCATCACAGGACTCGGGCCGTCGCGGTGCTGCATGCCCATCCCGAGCATGCCCAGCACGGTCATGGCCGTGCCCTTCGGGATGCCGTGCTCGCCCATGACCTCGCCGATGTCGCTGAACGACATGGGCGTGACCATTTCCAGCGCGGCATCGGCGGGCGTGACTTCCTCGCCGATCAGGTTCGAGCCGGAGAGCGTGTTCACGATCGCGCCCGGCACAGGCGCCAGCTTGGTGCGCAGGAAGCGGCCGATCACGCTCGCTGCGGAGCCTGATCCGAACGGCAGCTGCCCGTCCTTGCCCATCTTGTGCGCCGGCACGTCCTCGCCCAGCGCGCGGCGTAGGTCGGTCAGCGTGTAGTCGGGACGGATTGGCTTCACCTTGCCGGCGCCGCTCACCGTCTCGCCTGCACCCAGCCGGGCGACGAACGTCGAGACTTGCGCCAGGCCCGCGAGCGGGTCCAGGTACGTGTTGCCGACACGGATCTTGCCGAAGTCCGCGGAACGCGGGTCCAGCCCGATCAGCGGCTTGTCGGAGTCATCGTCCTCGCCCAGCGCGAAGGCCGCCAGCGAGGACGCGATGCTCACGCCGATGAGGAAGCGGGCGTACTCGGCGACGATCATCTTGCGCGTGCGCGGTGTGCCGCCGTAGAGCGGCTGGCCCGCGAGCAACTGGAAGCGCGACGCCACCAGCTTCGGGGCGAAGAACACGGTGTTCAGCGCCTGCGCCGCGTTCTCGTTCTTGACGCCGATCTTGCCGCGGCCGGTCGCCACGTTGATGTAGTTGGCGATCGCCTTGCCCTCGGCGTCCGTCAGCTCTGCCCGGCGCCCCAGCGAAGCGGCCATCGCGTCGAAAGAATCGGCGCGCAGCTTGTTGAGGAATGACGTGTACGCCCGGCCGGAGCCGCGCACGAGTCCACCACCCAGCCATGCCGGGAAGCGCTCCAGCCAGCGGCTCGCGTAGACCTCCTCGATTTGCGTCAGCGGGCCGGAGCCGATGCCGGTCAGCTGCAGGCCGTACTTCGCATAGAGCGGCGCGTTCTTCCGGCTCTCGATCTCCGAGCGGACGCGATGCTCGGCCTGGTCGCTGGCGAACGCACGCAGGGATGGGCCGATCGAGCTCGCGGCGCGGAGCGGATGCCCATAGGTGATGAACCCACCCTGCCGCAGGATGCCGGACAGATCGAAGCTCGTCATCATGGCGCGTGCCAGGTTGAACGTGTCGCCCACGGCGCCGAACACCTTGCCGATCGGCGTCCGCCTGCGCATGGTGTCCTCGAACTGGTGGCGCAGGAACTCGTACTTCGCCTTTTCGAGCTCGAACATGGCGCGCTGATTGGCCTCGCTCAGCGCTCGCGGGATGCGTGGCCGCGCCGCGAAGTCGCCGCGAGCGATCCGGTCCTGCAGCTCCGCGATGCGCTTCTCGATTTGCTTGCCGCGCATCTCCTGATAGCGGCCCTCGGGGTCGCGCACCGGACGCAGGCGCTTGCGCAGGTCGGCCAGCTCCTGCTTGCGGGCCGCGACCTCTGGGCTGTCCACGGTCGTCTGGCCGCGCGGCGGCTTGGGCTGCCCCGCCTCCAGTCGGTCGATCTCGTTCTGCAGGCGGACCAGCTTGCGCATGTCGCGCAGCTCCTCCTGCGCCTCCGTGAGCGTCTGCGGCGCGCGCGGCGCCGTCTGCACGAACAGGGCGCGCACCTCGTCCTCGGCCAGCGAAAGGCGCTTGGCTGCGGCGCTAATGACGGCAGGCTCACCGCGCAGGCCCTCGCCTACCAGCGCCTCGATCAGCTTGCGCACGTCCTTGGGCGTGATGTTCGCCGGGTCGATGCCGGCCATGACCTCGGCCACGGTGGCGTCGGCCTTGATGGGCTTGTCCAGTTCAGCCCGTGCGGCCTTGAAGATGTTGGGGTGCTCGGCCTTAAAGCGGTCGAACGCATCGCCCAGGTCCGCGCGCATGGCGCTCACCCAATCGGCGAACGTCGCTGCGCCATTGGCGATGTGGTACGCGCCGATGATCGCGTAGTCGGCGAACAGCTGCGGGCCGATGACCGCGCCCGACTGGCGGCGCCGGCTCTGGACGCCCTGATTGGCAGCCAGCCGCGCGCGCGCCTCGTCGGCGGCCTGACGCAGCGAGGACAGCGTGCGGCGCTGGCGCGTGGGGCGCACCATCTGCGCCACGGTCGTCTCGTAGGCGGACTCCGATGCCGCGTTGCGCACACGGTCCTGCAGCTTGTCCACCTTGGCCTGCAACTCGGCGATCTTCTCGGCCATCGCCTTGACCGTGGCCGACTCGTCTTGCGTCAGCGGACGTTCCAGGCGCGCGCGCTCCTTGCGTTCCAGCGCCTCGAACGTGAAGTCGGCGCGCAGCATCCGCTGGCGGAACTGGCCGAAGCGACCCCATTCCGTTCCGGCGTTCACTGCGGCCATGTCCACGCCCGTGATGCTGGCCTCGGCCTCATCCCACGCGCGCCTGGCGACCGCCTTCGCGTCCTCGCTGGCGTTCGGGTCGGCCAGCTTCTTCGCAGCGGCATCGCGCTTGTTCAGCAACTCGGTCTTGTAGACCAGCAGCACGGCCTCGTCAGCGAGCGAAATTCCTTCCGCGCCGCCGCGAGACAGCCGCGCCACCGCTTCCGGGCCAGCGAGCGAATCTTCCTTCACCGCGCGCATGGCCTCGTACAGCGTGGCCTCGTTGCTCTTGACGGCTTCGCGCAGGATCGGGTCGCGGTTCGCAGCCGCGCGCTCGGCGTCGGTGACGGCGTTCTTGGTGCCCGTCGATCGCATCGGCGCCGGCTTGCGCAGCTTCGACAAGATCTCGTCAAGCGCCGTCAGCGCCGCAGCACCGTCGGTGTTGGTGAAGGCCGTTTGAAGGGCGGCAAGGTCGATCCCCGCCGCCTTGGCCGCGTCGATCACGGAAAGCAGCCGGCCCTCGGTGAGCACGCTGCGGGCGCTACCGAAGTCGGGCTCGACGTTTTCGAGGATGCTCGGACGGCTCGGATCGAACGTGCCGCGGTTGGCGGTCGCTGACTTGATCTGCAGTGGGTCGAACACGGCGAAAATGTCAGTCGGCTCGGAATACGATTGGTGTGCCGAATCCTCTGCATTCCGGAAAATAACGCCGTCGTGACCCCCGTCACGCGCCTGCTGCACTGCCGCAGAAAAACTGAACTCCCGGTATTCGCCGCCGCCGTATTCGACCACCAGCGGAGTCTGTAGGGAGAGGTAAACTGGGATTACGTTAGCCCCCGTCACCCCGCCGCCCGCTTCGTCAATCCATTGAGAGTCCAGCATGTCCTGCTGGCTGAATTTCTCGGATGCTGCTGCCAGCCGCTCCCTCATGGGTGCGGAGAGCACCTCGCTTTGCGCCGCCCGCTTGTAGATCTCGTTGCGCAGGGCGGGCCGGCTCTCCGAAAGCATGGCGTAACCGGACGCGACGACCGGGCTCTTAGCGAAGAAGAACGCCCCCTTTGCGGACTTTGCTTTCGTGCTGGCGCCCAACGCCATTTTGGAGAACGCCTCAATATCAGCAGCAGTCCCGTGATACACCACCAGCGGCTCGCCGTTGTCGTCCACCACCTTCGACCCAGCAAACCATCGGCGAAACGCGGGCGTCTGCGTCTGGTCGGCAGCCGTTGCATCCACCGCATCAATGTCCGGCCCAAGCTCGCCATTCGCCGGCTCGTTCACCGCCTGCCATGCGTTCTCCAGCAGCGCGCGCACGTCCTCGTCGGTGAATTGGTGCCGGCCGAAAATGTCATCCACCATCTCCTTGAGCTGGCGCAGGAAGCTTTCGATCGCGCGGGTCAGGCGCTCGCGCACGCCTTCGGGGACCGGCACGGCATAGCGGCCCTCGATCTCGGCGAAGTTGCCAGTGCGGATAGCGGCGGCCAACTCGGCAAGCGCTTCCTCGGCGGCCAGCAGGCGCTGATTCGGACGCAGCGCGCGCTCGGCGGCGATGGCATCCGCCACGGCGGCGACGGTCGGGTTCTGCAGCGCGATCCCAAGCGCGTGATCCAGCTTGTCGCCCAGCAGCGTGCGCAGACCTTCGTGGCCGGCAATCTCGTGGGCAGCCGTCCACACCGCGCGCGACGGAGTTCGCAGCGCATCGGTGAACAGGTACACCGTCTTGGTCGCCGGGTCGTACAGGCCGGACGTGCGCCCCTTCCCGCCGCGCTGCTCCGCGCGACGCTGGACGCCCAAGCGGCTGCGCTCCGGCAAGCCATCGTAGCCGCGCAGGAAGATGACCTTCTCGCCCACCTTGCCCAGCGCCTCGTTCACGGCGGTGCGCAGACCCAGGCGCTCAGCATCGGCCTCACCCATGCGGCGGGAGATTTCGGTCAGGTCGGAGCCGGCGGGCTGGACGCTCTCCAACGAATCATCCGGCACGCTTGCCTGCTCCGGCCGGTCGCCAGCGAATAGCTCGCCATCGCCGGCCAGCATGTCCGTCCGGCCAGTGCCGGAGCGGCCATTCCGCGCGTCGTCACGGCTGCGCTGCGCCGCGTCGGTGAAGTCGCGGGCCGTGGGCGCGCCGAACAGGCCGGCGCCTTGCGTGGGCGCTACTTCGCGCGGGGCTTCGGCTCGGGGGCTTTCGAGTCCGAACGCGGGCGCTTGTTCGCCGGATTCAGCAGCGGCTTGCCCTTGCGGTTCGCGTCCAGCGTCGCGTCCACGATCTTCCTGCGTTGCTCGGGTGTCAGCGCCACGGCGCGGCTCCTTGGTCAGTGCGAACAGGCGTGCAGCATACGCCCCGTCCGATTCGTTGGCGGCCTGATGCACGTCGATTTCGTCGGCGCCCGCATCCTGCGCCTGGCGCACCAACTCGGACAGGCCCAGCGCCTCGGCTGCGTCCTCGTCGGCGATCTCGACCTGATACTCCTCGCGCATCCGGCGCACGGCATCCTGATGGTCGGCCTCGGCGTAGTCGTTCACCTCCAGCAGCGCGGCGGCGCGCGCGTCGGCGTACTCCTGCGAGGTCTGGCGGGCGTATTCGACGAACCGCTGTTCGATGGGACGCAGGGATTCTCCAGCAGCAGCCTTGTCCAGCGCGGCGGTAGCCTGCTTCTCGGTCAAACGCGCGTCCGGGCGGTTGCGCCAGAACTGCGACTCGCTGCCGTCCGGCGCCGGCTGCCCGACCCACTTGGTCCGGCCCACGGCGTCGCCCATCTGGTGCGCCCACTGGTCGTTGTCGTCCACGGCGAAGTCGGGACGCGCGCGCAGCAGCTTTCCGCCCCGCTCGGCCCAACCGATCTCGCCGCGCAACTCCTGCGGGTCTGCGGTGAACGCCGGCAGTTGGTCGTCTGCGCGGCCCTCGATGGCAAGGTCGCCCCCCGCTGGCCGGGAGCCGGCCGGCGCAGCGGGAGACTGCACGGCCGGAGCCGGATTCTGGGCGGCGCGCTCCTGCGCCTGCATACGCATGGCAGCGGCGGCGCGCTGCACGAAGTTATTGGTCGCCGCCGCACCATCGGCGTTCGATGCCGGGGACGAGGCCGGTTCCGATGGTGCGGCTGGCGTTTGAGCGATGGCCCCGAGCGCCTGATCGACGACTTCGGGCGGCAGGGAATTGAGGATCGCCGGCAGGTTCGCCAGCATGGCGTCAATGTCGGGGGTCGATTGAGTGGGCGCCGCTTGGGCGTCCTGCTCGGCGATTGGGGCGGCTGGCGCGGCCTTGGCAGCCGGCGCGACGGGCGCGGCACCCAGCGCGGCATTGCCGGCGGCAAGGATGGCTGGGTCGATGGCGGTCGTCGGGGCAGCCTCCGCAGCCACAGACGCTACCGAAGGCGCACGCAGCACATCCACCGCGCCGGACAGCACGCCGCCGGGGGCGCCGATCAGCGTCCCGAGCGCGGCAGCCTGCCCCACGCCCTCGCCAGCCGGGCGGCCAGTGGCGATGTTCTGGATGATCTGGTCCGCGCCTTCCTGCGCGGTTTCCGTCGCGATCTCGCCCAGCGCCGGCACGGCAACCCGGCTGGCGGTGGATGCGGTGACGCGCGCCGCGCTGCGCCCGGCCTGGCCGGAGATCAATCGCTCGATCGCGGAACCACCGGGGACGGCCGATGGCACCGCGGCGTTCAGCGCCGTGGACGCGGCGAACGTATCCGCTGCGCGCGACGCGGCCTCGCGCGGATCCATGCCCTGCGCGATCAAGTCGGCCTCGACCTGCTGCGCGTTCTGGCTGCCGGCGCCCACGGCCTGCGCGCCCACCGTGCCCAGCACGCTGCCGGGGACGAGTTGCAGGAACTGCGGAAGCTGAGCCGCTGCCTCGGTTCCCGCGTAGCTCGGGTTCCGGGCGAGGTAGCCCAGCGAATCGACGAAGCCCTCGGCCTGCTGGAACTCGGCGGCCTGACGCTTCGCCTTCAGCGAGAGCCCTTCCTGCTCCACAGCGTTGTTCCGCGCCAGTTCGGCGCGCGTGCCCTGCACTGCGGCGGGCTGCGGAATCAAGTCGGACGGCACCCCAGCGATTCGGCGGCTGATCGTGTCGGCCGCACGCATCGGCGTCCCGTACTGCGACGCTGCGTTGAGGATGTTCACCGGGGCGCCCAGCACGCCCCCGACGACGTTGTTCAGCCCTTGGCGGACGCGGGTCGCGGTATCGCCCAGCGCCTCGCCCCAACTGCGCTCGGTCTGCGCGGCATCCGGCCGCACCACGACGGGCGCCAGCTCGGTGACGTGCCCGACTTCGCCCAGCGGCGCGTTCGGGATGGCGGCGCGCGGCGCCTCACCCGGCACCAGGTCGGCGAACATGCTGGACGCCTGCGGGGCCGAAGGCTTCTCCGCCGCCGGCTTGGCCGGCAACAGGTCATCGAACATCCCGTCTGCCATTACAGACGCCCCGCCAGCTTGCTGTAGCCGCGCTCCTTGAGTCGCGCCTTCACCGCGCCGATGGGTGCGCCCGCGCTGATGGCGGCGCGCGCCTCAGCCAGCACGCTTGCCTCCGCGGCGGCGGCGGTCGGCGGCTTGCCGGCACTCGACGACGAACGGGGAGCCGGCGGCCGGTTGCTCTTGGCAATCGCCGCGGCCGTGCGTTCCTGCCCCTGCTGCGTGCGCGCCTCGACGGCCTGGATGCCGGCCAGCGTCTGCGGGAGCGGGATCAGGTCCGCGTCGCCCAGCGTCGCGCCGTCGGCCATCATGTTGCCGCCGACAACGCGGATGGGCTGGTAGTCCTTGCCCTCCATGTAGGCGCGCGCGCGGTTGTAGGTCGCCGCATCGGGCGCCGATGGCAGCGTGGGCGACGTGCCCAGCGAATGCGCGTACATGGCCGTTTCGTCCGCATCGACAGGCACCGGCACGGCCGGCGTGCCAAGCAGCGCGCTCTGCGCGATCTTCGCCGCCACGTCGTAGCCCGGCCGCTGGAACTCACCCAGCTTCTTCATGTCGATGGTGGAGTTGCTGCCAAGGATGTTGGCAAGCACGCCCTGCGCCTCGGGCGAGAAGCCCAGCGTGCCCAGCGCCTCGCCAGTGATGGCCTGCCGGTTCTTCAGCCGCTCGTCGTCGATCATCGCCAGGGACCGCGCGCGCCGCGCCTGCTGCAGCTGCTCCTCGGTGCTGTACGTTTTCTTGAGCGTGTCCTCGTAGACGCCGGGCGTGCCGATCTTGCCGCCCAGCGCCTCACCGAGCGCGCGGAAACCGCTGTAGGGGTCAGCCATCTCTAGCCTCCGTAGCTGTTGTAGCCGAAGGCCGTGGAACCCGTGGCGCCAGCCGAACCCCCGCCGCCACCGCTGGCACCCACCGCGCTACCCGCGCCGCTCAGGAGCGAGGCCAGCGCGTCCTGCCCGGCGTTGCGCCGCGCCGCGCGCTTCACCCGCAACTCGTCCAGCCAGTTGAGCCCCTGCGCCTCGCGGCCGATCAGGCTCAGGTCCGTGGCGAGGTTGCCGTAGCCGAAGGACTCGCCCTGCCGCTGCAGGCCGGCCGCGTCGATGCGCGACAGCAGGTTCGCCGTGTCGCCCGAATACTTCATCACGTCCGCCGCGTCGTTGGCCGCGTCCGCGCGGAACGTCGCCGAGCCGATCGCAGGCGTGAGCCCGGCCTCCACGCGGCCACGGTTCGCCCGCAACGTCTGCATGTAGTCGTCCAGCCGGCCGGCCTGCTCGTCCTTCGACGTGCTGCCCTCCAGTTCCTGAATCTGGTTGTTGACCTTGGCATCGGCCTCGCGCTGCTTCAGTCCCTGGTTGCGGATCTGCTCGAACAGCGCGTTGTCCGTGCGCCGCTCGGTCTTGCGCGTGTTGTCGTAGCTGACCGCCGCGCCGCCGACTGCCAGCGCCAAGCCAACGCCTACCGCCACCCAGCTCATGCCGCCTCTCCTTCGATCGCCGGCAGTTCCGGCTCGATCACTTCGGCCTCGATCTGCGCCAGGTCGGTGCTGTTCGTGACATGGACGGTCACCATCACAGAGTCCTCATAGGCCAGCAGCACGCGCTTGGTGCCGGGGTGCGTGGTCACGATGTCGCCGGCCACCAGTTCGGTCATGCCGTCGTCGGTCTTGCATTGGATCCGGCCACGGGTGATCAGCAGGAAGTGCTGCGTCTTGTGCAGTTTCCCAACCAACACGGTGCCGGCCGGGACGACAAGCTCGCGCAGGTACACGCCCGGCGCGAAGTGGTGATAGACCTCGCTCTCGGTCGTGCTGCCCGGCATGTCGCGCAGGACTTGCTCGAACTTCTGGATCGTCTCCAGCGACGGATTGCGCGGCATGTCCGCCAGCGCCTGCAGGGCTTCCATGTCGTTCACGGCACACCGCCGTAGCCGCCGGGGACCACACTGCCGCCATAGAGCGCCTGCTGCGAGTCGTACAGCGCCTTGCGCCGCTGCTGCGCGTCCTTCACGTTGTCGGCGAAGGTCTTGGTCGCGCCGAAGAAGTCGCCGATGCCCTGCGCGGTGGAGGCCGCCTTGCCGGCCTCCAGGTTCGAGCGCATCGCCGCCGCGGCCTGTTGCGCCGCCGTGGTCGCATCGAGCCCGCTGGTCGCGAGCGAGATCAGCCGCGCGCGCGCATCTTGGTCGGCCGATTCGAGATTTGAGCCGATTTCCAGCGCCCGGCGCTGCACCTCCAGCGTGCCCTTGCCATATGCCTTGCCCAGCACCTTCTGCTGGTCGTTCTGCGTGCTTCCGCCGATGACGCCGCCGCGCGCCAGTGCGAACTTCAGATCGCGGTCATTGTTCACCTTCTGCTCGTCCAGATCGCGCTGCAGGTACTGTTGCGACGCCGCCACGGTGTCGGCGATGTCCGCCCCGCGGCCGGGGTCGTTGAACACGCTGTTGATGCGGGCCTGAGCTGCCTTGATGGACGCCTGACGCTCGGCCTCCATCCGGTTCGCTTCGTCGCCTGCCTTGTTGCTTCCGCCGCCTCCGCTCATCGCGTGGCCTCCTTCGTTCGTGCGAACACCACGGCATCGCGGCCGTCGGCGCAGTAGCCCTTAAGCACCCCTTCCCGCGTCATGCCCAGCCCGCGGATGTACCACTCGTGCGCAGCTGTTCGGCTCGCCAGCGCGGTGATCTGGATGCGATGCGTGCCCGTGTCGAGCAGTTGATCAATTTGGCGCCGGCACACCTTCGTGATCGCGCGCCAGTAGCGCACCCATGCGTCGGGCGTGCCGATGCCCCACGTCTCCAGCACGCCGTCGCGCAGGTACTCGAAGCATCCGGCTGCCACCGGCAGGCCGTCGCGGGACACGAGGACGTATTTCAGCCCGTGCGCGACGATGTAGGTCTGCGCAGCAATCTCCGGGTCGTAGGGCTTGCCGGTCATCGCCGCGAACTGCTCGCGCTCGTCCGGACGCAGCCGGTGCGCCAGATAAGCGAAGTCGCCCACGGTTGGCACGCCGACGCGGATCTCGGGGATTGCCTGGCGGTCGCCGTCGGCCATCAGGGGCCGTTTCCAAGGTCGAAAAAGGACAGATTCACGGCGTTGACGCGCCACGACGCGCCACCGGCAAACGTCAGCTTCACCGAGAGCGTCGGCGCGCTCACCGGCAGCGGGATGATGCCGCCGGGCAAGGTGTCGTTGTCGAGCTGGTAGGCCGGGGTCATCACGCTCACGTTCCGTTGGTCGTAGCCGATCTGGATGCTTGGGCCTTGACCGGTGCCGATGTAGTCGAAGCCCTCCAGCATCTTCGTCACGCCCGGCTGCCCGAAATCGAGCCACGGCCACCAGACGGTCCCGGTGAAATCCACCCCAACCCCAGCCACTTCATCGCTCACCGCGTCCTCATCCACGCGCGAAATCGCATTGCCGTGGCGGATGTAGAGATCGTCACCAAGCTGCGCGAAGCATTCAATCGCATAGGGGAAGAAGTAGCGGCTCCAGTTCCCCTTGCGCCCGCTCATCGTGTAGACGTAGGCCCACGTCTCGCCCGCGCCATTGGCCGGGAAGCAGCCCCAGAACTGGCCGGCGCCGGGGTAGTAGGTGCTCACCACCTTGCCGCCCACGCCAATGAAGGCCGCCGCGGCGCGCACGAGGTCGTCCACCGGCTCGCCCACGTCGCCGGCCGCCAGGTTCTCAGCACCCGCGGCAATGCCGACGCTGCGGAATCCCTTTTGCGAGAGGAACAGCAGCTCGTTCGCCACCGGCTGCGCGGCCTTGGGCCACGTCGAGCCGATGCCTTCCATCTGGTCGAGCAGCGCCATCGCGGCCGGGTCAGGATCGGCCTGCCAGTTCTGGAAGCTGCTGGCGTTGAACGCGACCAGGTTGCCGCGGTACTGCTGCAGCACCGCCATGTCGTTCGAGTTGGCCGACTGCAGGCCGGACGGCAGGTAGCCGGCGTCCTGCTCCGTCGTCCAGTCCAGCGGGTTCGCCGTGGCCGAGAACCGGATGATGTCGCCATCGACCGCGAACACCTTGCTCGCCATGATGATGACGACCTTTGTATTCGGGCAGTTCTCGTCCTCCACCCGGCGCGAGGTGGCTTCCCACGCGATCGTGTTGTCGCCCACGCGCTGCCCGACCACCGTCGGCCACGTCGGCTCCACCGCGCCGGAGCGCAGGATCGGCCGCGCCTGCCAGACCAGCCGCGTCAGCGCGACGGCTTCCCAAATCACCTCGTTGTCGATGACCTGCACGCCCAGCGCAGACGGCCACACCGGCTCCACGTCGCTGCTCGTGCCGATGGCGGGCTGCACCGCCTTGTACATCAGCCCCTCGATGGCAGAGGCGTCGAGGTTCCAGGCGAAGTTGTCGAAGGAGGACGAGCGGTGCGCGTTGCGATGCACCTTCCCGCCGATTGACACGAATGCAGCGCCCGGAGGTGCCGCGCTCGTGACTGTGGACGTGCTGTAGGCGCCGTTATTGCCGGACGTGACAAGGCTTCCGAGCACGTCGTCGCCGATCTGCGCCATCGCGGAGTCGTACCAGCGCAGCAACACCTGCCCCGGATTGAACCCGGACGGCGCAGCGCCCTGCGCGTACCGGCACGTGCCCGTGACCATGACGCCGGCCGTGTTCACCGGGTACGGGTCGTGGATGATGAAGATGTCCGCCACCACCCCGTCGCCGCCGTCCTGATCGCAGCAGTAGACGCCCGTGTCAGGGTTGCCGGTGGCGATCGCGAAGCCCGGATCGAACGTCCAGCCCGTTGCGTCTCCGGTCTCGAACCCGGCGTTGGTCAGCGTCGAGGGAACTTCTGGCGGCGTGGTGCGCGGCACGACCAGCGCGCCGGGAGCGTAGAGTTTGCCGGGCTGCCACTTCGGGGTCGCCAAGGCTATTTCTCCGCCCGCGTTTCGGTACCGCCCGTGTTGGGCCGGTTGCCGCCGGGGTTGTCATAGCGCGGCGGGACGCCCGGCGGCGGCGTGGTCTGCCCGCCACCGCCCGAGTCCGCGATGTCGGCTTCCTCGGTCACCAACGCGCCGTCGGATGCAATCCACGTCGGCTCGGTCGTGCCACTGCGCGCGGGCGAGCCATACGCCTCGATGCACACGTACTCGTAGCCGTTGAACACCGTCGGCTCCACCACGTCGCCGACCGCGTGCTCGACGCCAGCGGCCCAAATCTCGCCGGGCTCGGTCAGCCGGAACGCCTTGTAGGCCAGCCCGTTGAGCACCGTCGGGCTCACCAGGTCATACAGCTCGTAGGTCGTGTCCGCCTGCCACGTCTCGGCGCCCAGCAGCCAGTAGTGGAACACCGCGCCGTCGGACCACTCGGCGACCACGTACAGCGCGCCCATCATCGGACCGGCGTAGTGGATCTCCACCAGCGTCGCCGCCGGGTCGGTCGGGTGCGTCAGGATCTCGTCGGTCACGCCGGCAGGCATCGCGCCAACGTTGATGCTGGAAAACACCACCAGCGCGCCATTGAAGGCGCACATGCCGCGCGTCCCGGCGGGAAGCACGTAGTCCTCGACGGTGCCCGGCCGCGACACGATCGACCCGCTGGCATCGACGTAGCCGTTGATGAGGTCGTACAGCGTCTTGTTGCTCGCACCGCCCTTGATCTTGCGCCGGTCGATTCCGCCTTCCGCGGAACTCAGTTGCTGGAGTCGTCCGGCCATATCAGTTCGGCGGGAACGGCACGAGGGGCTTCGGGGCGACGTAGATCATGTCCGCCCTGCGATTGGTGCCCGGCACATAGCGCCGTGTGTGGTGCGCCCCGGCCACCATGTTGTCGATGAACACCTCCAGCTGCTGCACGTAGTTCTGCGCGTCCGGCTGGCGGTAGTGCGCCTTCGCATTGGACAGCGCGAGCAGGAACACGGCGCGATCGTCGATCGTCACCTTGTCCGCATCGGCCGCGAAGGCTTCCAGCCCGAAATGCCCCTTGATGACCAGCGAGCCGGACGTTTCCTCGGGGGCAGGCCAGACCTCGATGCACTGGCGAATCTCGTACCGCTGCGGGTAGCCCGTGCGGTCACTGTGCGAATACAGCTCCGGCGGGATGCCGCACACCAGCGGATACCAAACCTCGTCGCGCACCGCGCCCACCCACGTCACCTTGCGCGGGTCGAGCTTCTTCGTGCACACCTCGGCGTTGTCGGGCAGGTCGTACAGCCGCACGCCCGCCACCAGCGGCCACGAGAACAGGCGTTCGGTGCGCAGCACGTCATAGCGCCGGTACAGCAGTTCCTGCGCTTCGATGAGGAAGCTGTTGAGCAGGTCCGTCATGCCCGGCGGCGGGTTCGCAGCCTGCGCACCGAAGCCCAGGCGCGACATGAGGCTCGCGCGCAGTTCGCCAAGCGTCTTGGCGTTGGTCGTGTCGTCGCAGGTGCAGTTGTAGGAAGTGGTGACCGGCTCAGGCACCTCCACATCGACCTCCACCAGTATCTGGAAGGTTTCGGTGCGGTAGAACTCGCCTTGGTTGATCGGGTAATACCGAATCAGCGCGTCGCTGAGATAGTCCGGGAACTCGATCGGGTTTGGCACCCATGCCGATTGAGGCCCCGTAGGAATCGTCCATGTCGTGTCGGGGTAAGGGGCTGCCTCGTTTCTTGCGAACATCGCCCCGTCCAGGTAGAACAGGGCCGGGTTCCACGACGCGCCGTTGTCCATGTCTTGCGTCTCGTAGGACACGAACGTGAGCCGAACCGGAGCGTCGCCGCTGATAGCCAAGTCGAACAGGGCGCCAGAAACGTCGTTGCCTGCACTGGCTGCGATCACCACGCCATCGGACATGGAAAGCGCGCCTTCCGTCTCGTTCGGCGTGAAGGTGAACGAGAGCCCGGTTTCGGCAATGTTGGTCCAAGCCATCGCGATCCGCCTTGAAAAAAGGGCCGGCCTGTGAGAGCCGGCCCGTGGGTCTTGCCTCGTCGGGCTTACTTCGCCGACTTCTTCGCAGCCGCTTCCTTCGCGACCCTCGCCGCCTTGCGGGCTTCCTTCGCGTGGTTGGTCACCGCCGACTGCGGCGCGGCCTGGCGCCGGCCACGGCTGAGGGTGAAGCCGTCGAGCGCGCGGGCGCCGTTCGGATACGCGATCAGCACCGGGTCGGACGCATTGACGCGGCGATACTTGCCCTGCAGGCGCTGGAACTCGGTGTCTGCGTCCGTGGTGAACTCGCCCTCGTCCTCCTCGGCGTCCTCGATCACGCGGACGTTGTGCTCGCCGTGGACGACCTGCAGGATCGGCAGTTCGTGCTCCGGGATGTCCACCGTCACGGTGTCACGGCCGCGGTCGATGGCGACGGCGAGCAGCGGCAGGGTCTGCGTCTTGCCGTGCAGCGGGTTGTTCGGATCGGTCACTTCATCGTTCATGGCGTTGTCCTCAGGCCAGCATGTAGACGGTGGCGGCGGTCGAAACCTTGATCCACTTCGGCAGGTCGTTGCCTTCGATCATCCCGCCCGCGGGAACGGTCACGAGGGTGGCGTAGGCGTCGTCCACGCCGTCGTCATCGGAGCCCTGGACGATCAGCGAGCCAGCGGTGAAGTTGACGAACACGGCGGAACCGCCAGTGAGGAACGGACTGGTGCCCGTCTCGTAGGCGGTGTTCGTGAGAGCTTTCATGTCGAGCATGTCGAATACCTCGATGTGGTGAAGAAGCCCCGGCGAACCGGGGCGTCTTGGTCAGGCGATGGTGAGCACCGCGAGCGCGTTGCGGCGGTTGACCGTGAAGCCGTACTTGGCCGTCTTGGCGAAGTAGTGGACGTAGCGGTCGGGCAGGCGCTCGGGCTTGCGATCCACCATCCAGTTGTTCTTCACCGGACGGAACTTGATCGCGTTGTCGTTGAGGAAGAACGCGGTCTTGGCCCAGGTCGTGGTGCCGAGCAGCGCGTCGAGCTTGTCGAAGGTCGGATCCCACACCAGCGGGATGCCGTGGAAGAACGCATCGTTGACCGACGCATCGAGCGAGATTCCGCCGCGCAGGTTGCCGACGCCTTCGATCTGGCGGTTGATGGTCGTGCCGGCTTCCAGCTTGTAGCGGGCGAGGAACGCGGAACCCACCGGAATGAACGTCGGGGTCGCGCCGCCGTACAGCTGGCACGCCTGCCACATGCGCTCCATCTCGGTCAGCAGCAGGCCCGCGGTCGAGGCGATGCCGATGCTGGCGTTGTTCTGCCAGTACGGGTTGGTCGCCGCGTCGATGCCGCCCACCACGCCCGTCGCCGGGGTCGAGTCCACGAGGAAGGACAGGCCGGGGACCGCCTTGGACGACTGCGAGCCGTCGCGCAGCACCTCGTACGCCAGCGCCTCCTGCATGCCCATTTTCAGCGAGCGGTAGCTCACCTTGAGCAAGTCGATCAGCGTCTCGGCCTCGCTGGAGGTCGGGATCGCGTCGCTGTCGTCCTTGATGGTGATGCCGGCGGCGAGCAGACGGTCCTCGTCGAACCAGAAGCCGTCGTGCATGTTGTACCAGGTGAAGTCGGTCCACTTCGCCGGGTCGCGGTCGTTGTAGGTCACCTGGTCGGCGCCGAAGTAGTTCTGCGCGTTCGAGTTGTTGGTGACGTAGATCGGCTCCTTGAACGAGCCGTTGCCGAAGGTGGAGACTTCCTTGTGCTTGAGCAGCCACTCCAAGGTGGCGTGCTGGAAGTTCACCTGGTCGATGGGGTCTCCACGCTGGAACGTGGCGAGCGAATAGTTTGCGCCGGTCACCAGCTGAGCGGTCGTGAATGGCATGGTCGTGATCTCGGGAAAGGAATGGGTTTGAGTCCATCCACGTCCGAGGCCGGCGAGCCCTCATTACTGCCGGTGCGGGGCGCGACTCCCGCTTGCTGCTACCGTGGCGCGGTTGTCAGCCGCACGGCCAGACTGCCCCCGCGTGGGGAGCAGTCAAGCGCATAGCGTTACGGCGTCGCCGCCGCGATCCCCTGCATCATCGCCTCCATCGGGTCGTCGGTCGTCGGCATCATCGCCGGCCGCGGGCCGCCAGCACGTACCGGGCCGGGCGTGGGCTTGGCCGGGGCCACGGGCCGGGCCTGCGCTGCGAGTGCCTGATAGGCCAGTTCGGTCGCCGCTGCCCACTGTGCCGGCGGGAACTGCTGGCGGATCTCGGCCACCTTGTCGTTGAGTGCCGGGCGGATGGCCGCATAGTTGGGATCGGCCAGCTTCGCCGCCTCCCACTGCTGCAGGCTCGCGATGCCCTGCTGTTCGGCCTGCTGCTGCGCCTGTTGGGCTTGGGTCTGCTGGGTCGCCTGCTGCGTGCGCTGGGCCTGCGCCGCGGCCGTCTGGCGCGCCTGCACCAACTCCAGCGCGGCGGCGCGCGTGATGTCGCCGTCGTCGATCTGCTGGCGCAGGTCGGCATGCTCGGCCAGCGGGTCGAACACGCCCGGAATCTCCTTCCCGAGCGCCTTGGCGATGGCCGCGTACTCCTCGCCCACCACCTTTAACGCCGCCTCGACCGCTGCGCGATCGCCGTTCCGGCCCTTGCTGATCGTGCCCATGTAGTCCAGCACGCGGGAGAAGTCCTCCGCGCCACAACCCGTGTCAGTGACCATCTGGATCAGGTCGTCGCCATCCTTCGCGCGCTTGGCGATCTGCGGCAGTTCGGCCGGGTCGGTGATGCCGGCAGCCTTCATCGCGTCGCGGATCGGCGCCAGCTCCTTGATCTCGCCGGCCATGCCGCGGAACCGCTCGGCGGCCTTGTCCTTGAGCTTGAGCCCGGCGATCTCGTCCTCCACCGCCTTGTCGGGCTCGCCCTTGGCGGCATCCGGCTCGGCCTTCGGGACGGCCGGGTCGGGCTTCGCGGGAATCTCCGGCTTCGGCTCAGGCGCGGCGTCCGGCTTCGGCGGCTCGGCGCCAGGCGGCAACTCGGGCTCCGGCATCTGGCCGGCGTCCTCGATGGCCTTGAGGAAGCCAGCGCCATCGGGTTCGGGGACAACTTCAGGGGTCGGCGCTTCGGCGGCAGCGGCGGCCGGATCGGGCGCGGCGGTGTCGTCAGTCGGTGCGGTATCGGGGTCAATCACGAACATGGGTCACTTCCTCGGCTCGGAAAGGGGTCAGGCTGCAACGGCAGTCGGGGGTTGCTCGGGTGCGCTCGGCGACTGCGGGCCGGGCATGCCGCCGGGTTGCGGAGCGTTCGGGTCTACGGGCATTCCCAGCACGGGCGGCGTCGGGGCGCCGGCCGGCGGCAGGATGTCGTCGATGTCCAGCGACTCGCCAGACCGCTCGGCCGTGATGCGCAGCAGCTTCTCGTAGGCGTCGGCCAGATCGGCGGGCGAGGATCCACGCAGCTGCGCGATCTGCCCGATGCCGCTCTGGAGCATCGGCAGCAGCTGGCTCCACGACTGGCGCTCGGCCGTCGTGTTGGGCTTGCCCGACGAGCCCGCGCGGATGTCCACGCTCACGAACTTGAGCAGGTCATCGGCCCCGGCGTACTCGGGCCAGAACGCATCCTCGCCCGCGATGGCCTGCGCGTCCTCCAGCGTGACGAACGCGCGCGCAACCTCGATGGTGTAGAGGGCCAGCTCACCGAGCACGCTCTCCATCTTGTCGCGCTGACCGCCCGTGCGCGCCTGGAACCCGGTCTGCTGAATCTCGGCCTCGGTCGCCGTCTTGGCGACGCTCACCGCGCCGGCTAGCGCCTCCTGCGTGCCGAAGATGCGCTCGATGGCGGTCACGATGCGGGACGTGTCGTACAGCGCCGGGTCCAGCGCGGCGTAGGTCACCGGCACCATCAGCCCGCGCAGGTCCATCTTCGGCACGGTCGTCTTGACCGCGACCATCTCCTGCGTCGTGCCGCGCGCCAGCTTCTCGGCGTCCTCGGCGTCCATCGCCCCGGCGTTGAACATCGTCTTGGGCTTGATCCGGCGCCGATGCTCGGCCTCGGCCGACTTGATCCGGTTCAGTTCATCGAGCAGCTTGGCAGCCCGGCTCACCTTGGACTGCGGATGCCGCTGGCCGTCCACCTCGGAGTCCGGCAGCACGATGAACGGGTAGAACCGGGTCGTGGCCGGCGGGTTCCACGAGGGTTTGACCCAGCACTTCACGCCCTCGATGCCCGTCAGCACGCTGTTGGAGTCGCGGTCCCAAATCTCCCACAGGGCCACGAAGTCGCCGGTCGTCGATGACCCCTCGGCCATGCCGCCCGAAATGTAGGAGTCCGCGTCGGTCGCCACGGTGTCGGTGTCCAGGATCGCCGACTCGCGCAGCACCATGACAGGCTTGCGGGCGCTGTACCGCGTGGCCGCCTGCATCTGCTCCTTGGTCACATCCGGAAACATGGCGCACGCATCGGCGTAGGGCATGAAGATCCGGTGCGCGTTCCACGGCGCGTCGAGATGGTCGGCAATCCGGAAGCCGGGAGCCACCACGAAGTCCTCGCCGGCCACCAGGTCGATCACGAACCCGCGCGCGACCACCGGCTCGGGCTGCGCACGCAGGGCCGCCATCTGCCGTTCGTAGTCGGCCAGACGCGACTCCGCATCCGAGCCCACCCACCCGGCCACGCCATCGGCCACCCGCTGCAGCAGCCCGGCGTCGCCATCCTCCAGCGCCTTCGCCTGCGCGCGCGCCTTCTGGATGTTCGCCTGCAGGTCGTTGATCGCCGTCACCGTCTCCGGGCTCGGCGCCGTGCGCTCCTGCCAGCTGGCCTTGAGCACGCCCAGCCCGATCGTCAGGCTCGAACGCACCCACGGCCTGCCGCGGCGCTTCAGGCTCGCATCCGACCACATGCGCGACCCGATGATCTCGCACGTCTCGCAGAACGCCTTCATGTCCCGCTGGCGCTTGGCGTACCGCTTGCGCATCGCCACGACCTGCTGCTCGATCAGCTCGGCCGTTTTGGCCTCTGACGCCAGCTGCCCGGCGAACATGGCCGCCTGCTGGCTCTCTGGCGAACCGATCGGGCCCGCCATGAGCGTCGCCTGCGCCGCTGCCTGCGCGCCGGCTTGTATCACCTCGGGCGACTGGCTCACCGCCTCCTCGGCCGCGTCCCTCAGCGCCTCCAGGCTCGGCGGGCGCATCACCGGACCCGGCGTGATGTCCATGTCCGGGTCCTTGGCGTAGAGATACGCTTCCAGGATGTCGATGTTCGTCCCGGCGATGTTCTCGTCCACCTCGAAGCCCGAATCGCCGCGCGCGTAGCGACGGTCCTTCACGTACTGCTTCAGCGCCGCGTCGTCGAACTTGCGCGTGTTCTCGATCCGGCTGAACCACCGGCTCACGTCGCCATACTCGCGGGCCTTGGCCGGGTCGGCGGCGGCGATGCCGTTGTGCATCGCTTCGGTCATGGTCTGGTCGGTCATCGGTAGAATCTCTCTCGCTGCGCTTCCGCGCGTTCGTCGTCACGGCTGGTGCGGTTTAACCAAGCCTCCGTGAACGGCTTGGGTGGCGCTTTCTTCGGGGGCGTCGGCTTGCTGGCGTCCACCATGTCGTCCAGCCCCCGCGCGAGCAGGCTGCAAACGTCCACCATGTCGTCGGTGCGGCCGTCCTGCCCGTTGAAGGCGCACAGCTGGTTCACCAGCCGATCGCCCCATTCGGTGTTGGGAACCCAGACGGTCCCCGCCGCGGCGCGGGCCGCGAAGCCCAGCGCACGGCTTGCCTTGTTGCCGGCGCTCGCCAGCCCCTCGCGGTGGACGAACGTCTTGGCCTCGCGCATAGCCTTGTTGATCGCGCCGTCGAGAGTGCGCAGGATCACGCCCTTTTCCTCGAAGGCGGTCAGCGGCTTGTTGCGGCGAATCATCGCCAGCCAGGCATTGATCCAGACGGACGGATCCTCCTGCCCGCTCCACCAATCCACGAACCACAGATCGCCGTTGTCATCCAAGCCGGCGCACCCGTGCTCGGTCCAGTCGGGGTCGCTGTCTGGGTTCTCGGGATCGGGGCCGGCGGCATAGTCGCTGGCGATGTACCGATTCAGCCGCTCTGGCTCGTTGCCCGGATCGAACCGCTGGAACCAGCGGCGCTTGAACAGCAGGCCGGCGGCAGATCGGCATTTGCCCTCCCAGACGTGCTCGTACAGGTCGTCGTTCAGCGCCTTGAGCTTCTGGCGCTCGGTGTCCATCGCAGGGTTGAACCACGGGTTGTCCCGCCAGTTGATCTCCTGCACCCACGCATCCGGGTCGGTGTTCTTCACGAACCGCTCGTAGACGTAATCGTCCACCTGGTCCGGGTTGAAGGTCGCCACGATCTCGGCGCCGGCCGTGCGGACGATCGTCGGAATCAGGATGTTCCACGAGTGGGCCGTGACGCTGTGCGCCTCCTCGACCCAGACGCGCGTCGCACCCTCAAAACTCTTGATGCTGTCTGCCGTGTGGTCCTTGAGCCCGGAGAACGAGAACGTCGAACCGGTCAAAAAGCACCGAATCTCGGTTTTGAGCACGTCGAAGTAGGCCGCCACGCCCATGCGCACGATGTAGTCCTTGATGACCTGCATCGAGGATTCGGCCAGCGACTTCTGCACCTCGCGCACGCACAGGATGCGGTGACGGGCCTGCATCGCCTCCAGGATCAGCCATTGCGCGACCCCGTGGGACTTTCCGCCGCCACGCCCGCCGTGCATCACCTTGAACTGGCGAGGAGTGAACAGCCCTTCCAGCTTCTCGGGCAGCGAGACGTTGACCGCTGGGGCCGCGGTCATTCCGGGCGCACCAGATGCACGGTGACGATCGGCGGCGGAAGCGGGTTGTCCGGGTCGTTCGAGTGCTGAACCTTGTCCCCGTACCGCTTGGGCAGGAACTTGGACGCGAACCACTTGCGGGCGTCGATCTCGATCCTGGCCGCCTCGGGCTTGATCTCGCCCGAGTGCATCCGCTCGATGGCAATCTCGACCTTCTCGACCTGATCCTGCGCCAGTCCTTCAAGCGCGCGCGCGTAGCTGTCACCAGCGCCCTCACGCAAAGCCGCCGCCCGGAAGGTGGCCCGGTTGATTCCTACCTCGGTACAGGCAGCGTTCTCGCTCATGCCGCTCTCGACCAGTGCCAGCACGTCACGTACCTGCTTGCCTCGGTCTGGGGCTGGCGGCTTCTCGTCCTTGGCCGGCTTCTTGGCGGGAGCCTTAGCCATGCGTCACCTGCAGGTTCCAGTACCGCCAGCCAATGCGACCCCACACGCCGAATGCGCGGGCGTGCCAGTACGGATGGACCAGGAGCGGGCACCATGCCTGCATCCGGGGGGAGTAGAACCAGCGGACCTTAGCCATCTGCCATTGCCTCGGCCATCCGCTCCCGCCCGGCCCGGCTCACCGCGTACCGCCCGTCCTTGTGGATGGCGTATCCGTGGCTCACTAGGCCGTCCAGCAGCGCGTCGCCGCCCTTGTGGTGCTCCCGCCACTGGTCGCGGTCCACGCTGAACCGCTCGGCGAGGGTTTGCAGCCCTTGGGAGATGGGGTCGGCCGTCATGCTGCGTCGCCCTCAGAAACACCGGCTCGCTCGGGCAAGGAGTTGCAGGACCCACGGTCCGACCCGATCACCGGCTGCGGGCTGTTATGCACCTGCCCGCTGGCACTGCCGTATTCCTGGCGCCCGGCAGAGGCGCCTGTGCTGCTGACGAGCCCGAACATGCTGGCCGGCTGTTCGCCGCCCGCGTCCTCGTGGAACCCATCGCGGTCCCAATAGCCGCGCTTCATGCCGTCCTCCGCAGGTCGATCAAGTGCTCGCGGATGTCCTCGAACACGCCCTGCAGGCTCACGCTCAGCCCTTCGCCGCGGTCCCGGCTGGCCTGGTACACGCCCACGAAGGTGTGCCAGCGCCCTTTCAGGTCCGTGGCCCACTCCCTCGCGGCGGCATGCTGTTCGTGGATGACGTACACGCTCATGTCGTGGTCGATGTAGAGGTAACTGCTGCCGCGCCCGCCACGCTGGTTGGCCCGGACCCGATCGACGATCTCTGCCGCCGCAAGCCCGATGCAGGCCGGGTCCAGCGTGCAAACCGCCTTCGGTGTCCCGGACCTGTGCCGATGCGGGCGCACCCTTCGTGCCACTGTGTCGGACGCCTTGGAGCAATCAAGCGCATGTGTCATGGCGGATCTCCGGTGAACGGTTTCGTTTGCGGGCAGGACGCAGCCCGCGCGCCTGCGTCTCGTGGCCCAAGTCCTCGACGAGCCGGCGCGATAGCTCCAGCAGGCCAAGGTCGCGGCTGTAGGCGCCGATCAGGTCGCACTCGGCGGCGTCATCCAGCGCCTCGATGTAGACGGCGCCGCAGGGGTACAGGCTGACCGCGCGCGGCGATGCGTACTCCATCAAACCGCGCGCCGCGGTGTCGGCCAGCGCGCCGATGGGGCTCTTGCGGACGTTGCCGCACAGACGCTCGCTCATGGCCGGCCCTTCGTGCTGAGTCGATCCTGCTGCACCCACCCAGACAGCCACGCATCCCCCAGATCCCGCAGCGACGGCTTGCCGGCATAGGGATTGGCCTCGCGCTTCTTGCCCACCTGGCGCGCGGAGATGCCGGCGAGCTTGGCGCGGTCGATTTGCTGCTTGGTCATGGCGGCCGCTCCTCGACCAAGCGCGCATAGCCCTGGATGTCGTGCCAGTTGTCGGCGTAGTTCGGGTCGCCCGACAGCACGCGGGCGATCTTGTCGGCGATCACGGTCAAAGCTTGGCGGTGAATGTCCGGAAGCCGGTCCCACCCTTCCGCTGCCCGCATGTCGTCCTGTAAGGCTTGGGCGATCTTGGCGTGATTCGTGAAATCTCCGTAGCGCGCGCCGCGCTCTGCCAGCGTGTCGGTAACGGTCATGCTTCTGGTGCTCCTGTTGATCGCGTCACACCCACCGCGTCGAACGCCTCGTCCACCGACTTGACGACGTGGATAAAGCCCTTCCAGCCGGCGTGGAACTTCTCTTGATCGGGCGTCAGCTTTCGCGCGCTCGGCGGCTTTGCGCCGTCCTTCACTTCCAAGAGCGTGTGCCGCCACGGATAGGTCGGCCCATGCACCAGCAAGTCCGGGCAGCCGCTACCCACGGCAGATAGGTCGAGAACGCCGCAGCCAGCCGCGCGCAGGGCCGCGACGATCTCGCCGTGGTTGGCGTCCACCTTCGCTGCCCGCCTCATCGCGCGGCCTCGTAGAAGTATTCCCGCCGGCCCGGCGCGGTGCGCGCGAGCAACTTGCGCTTGATCGCACCCGTGTCCGTCAGCCGGGACAGGTACGCCGTCACCGTTTGGCGCGACAGGCCCGTCACGTCCACCACGTCTTGCGACGTTGCAGCACCCTCCTGGATCGCAGCCAGCACCATCGTCTTTTGCTGGATGCGGCTCATGAGGCCACCTGAAGCAGCCCGCGCTGCCACAGTTCCAGCATCGTCCGGTCATAGCCGCGCTGCCATGCCTCGAATTTCTCCTCGCGATTCATCGTTTTCCCCTGATCCAATTCCCGATGGCACGCCCTGCACCCGCTGGCGTAGAAGCAGTCGTGAGCCTTGAGTGCGCCGCCCTTTCCATGCCGGTGCTGGTTGCTGTGTGCCGGCTCACCCGGCCCGCCTTCGCAGCACGGAAGCTGTAGCTGGCACGGGATGGCGTAGGCCAGATCGAGAAGCGCGCGGTCTCGGTAGTTGCTCACGCCGACTGCTCCCGATCCGCTCCAGCCTGGAACGCCAGCAGCCACTCGATGAACGCGCTCGCCAGCTTCTTGCTGAAGCGGCGCGACTGCTCCCCGACCATCACGAATCCCGGATGATTGAGCGCAGGCACAAGCTCGATGTCGCCGAACTTCTCCCACTCGGGCTTCAGGTCAGGATCGGCCTTCGTGTCGTGCTTGAAAGCGTCGATCAGCAGCCGCTTCCACGCCTCGGCGGACAGTTTCTTGCCGTACAGCCGCTCGGCCTCGGCAATCTCGCCGATGATCGCGTGGTACTTCTCCTCCTGCTCGCGCGACTTCGCAGGGTCTGCAACCGTGATCGTCACCCGCCCGCCCCACTGGCGCGCGCAGTCGATTGCCATCTGCAGCGCAGTCTCGCGGCGGGGGTTTTCGGGGTCGAAGATGAAAAGGCGCTTCACAGGTCCGGCCCCGAGTGCAGATCAGCGAACACCATCGTTTCGTTGCGGAACGCCAGCCGGAACCGGCCAGTGGGTCCGTGCCGGTATTTCTCAACGTTCAGTTCGGCGATGCCACGGTCCGGCGTGTCCTCGTGGTACACCTCGTCGCGATACAGGAACACGATCATGTCGGCCTCGCGCGTGGCCTCGTCGCTGTTCGCGATGTCGCCCAAGTTGGGACGCTTGTCGCCAGTCCGCTTGTCCACCTCCGCCTTGACCTGGGCGAGCGCGACCACGGGAATCTCCAAGTCCCGCGCCAGCGTCTTGAGCCCGCGAGCGACTTCGGAAACCTCTTCGATCCGGTTGTCGGCCTTCGGGACGCGAATGCGCTGCAGGTAGTCCACGAACAGGACCGCCATGCCGTGATCCTGCCTCCATCGCCGGGCAACCCGGCAAAGCTCCTCCAGCGTCGGCGCGCTGCGGTCGTAGATCCGAACCTTCCGGTCCACGAGCTTGCGCATGGCCGCGCTCAGCATCGGCCAGTCCTCGTCCTCGAACTGCCCGTTGCGCATCCTCTCCGCCGGCACTCGCGACGTGGCGGAGATGGACCGCTGCCCGACCTGCATCGCAGATTGCTCGCCGGAGATCATGCCGATGGCATGGCCTGCCGCGGCAGCGTTCAGCGCCAGGTTCACCATCAGCGCCGTCTTGCCCATCGAGGGCCGCGCGCCGATGAAGATCAGGTCACCCGAATGGAACCCGCCGAGCCGCGCATCCATTCGCTCGTAGCCGGTCGGGACGCCGCGCAGTGCGCCATTGCTGCGGTTGGCCTGCTCCGCATCCTCCCATGCCATCTTCGCCGCCTGCTGCAGCGTGAACTCGCATTTCTGATCCGACTTCGAGAGCGCCATCAGCTCGCGAATCGCGCGGTCGAGGATCGCTTCGGCCGGCTCACGCCGCGCATCGAACCCTTCGGAAACCAGCTGCGATCCCACTTCGATGACGCGGCGCAGTACTGCCTTGCTCCGGACGATTTCCGCGTACGCCGCCACGTTCGCCGCGCTTCCAGTCTGCGAAGCCAGCTCGATCAGGTACGAGCCACCCGCTACGTGCTCAGCTAGGCCCTGAGACTCGAACCAGTCGCCAAGGGTCACCGAGTCGTACGGCTTCGCGGCGGCGTCCAGATCGCAGATCGCCCGGAAGATCAGCGCGTGGTCCCGGCGGTAGAAGTCCGCCTCGTCCAGCGCGATTCTCGCCAGCGCCAGGTTATCCAGCATCAGTGCGCCGAGGACGTTCTGTTCGGCCGTCACGTCTTGCGGCGGTACGCGCAGGTGCTCGACACGCTCGCGGCGGGGCTCGCCATACAGCGCCGCCATCTGCTCGACTGCCGCGTTCACAGATCCACCCGCTTGCGGCTCGCGCCGCCGCCGTTGGCCGACGAGCGGCTGCCGCCCTTGTCCTGCTCCTTGCCGAGCCACGAGTTGACGAACCGCATGGCCCCTCCTCGGGTTTTGCGTTTGCTGGGGTTGGCGATTCCCCACGCCCGCATCGCCCGAAGCTCCTGGCGAACGTCCACCGCGGGGTACAGGCCAGAGAACTCGTCCACCTGCGCTTCCGTCACCGGGAAGCCGCTGCCGTCGTTCAGGGGTATCTCGATGAAGGCAGGGCCATCGGCCAGAGCCGGCTTGTCCGGCGGCGGCCCATCTCCGACTCCGACTCCGACTCCGACTCCGACTAGAGCGGTGGATTCCGGTGAATCACCGTGAATCACCGCGGACTCCCGTGAACCCTCAATGGGAGCGGGATATTTCGACTTGCTCTGAACACGCTGACCGAAGTCCTGGATCTCCAGGTATCGCTTCCCGTCCGTTGCCGGGTACACCCTTACAAGGCCCGCTTTTTCCGTCGCCAGAAGCCACTTGCCTACGTCCGAGTCGGACACCTTCTCCAGCTTCAACGGGTAGCAAGCCGCCCGAATCAGCGAAAAATGGGCAGAGAACCGCCCATAGTCGTCAACCACCGACATCAGCCGGCGGTAGAACACCTCCTCTGCCCAGTTGAGCAACGCAATGCGCTCACTGGACAGGATTCCGTCGCGCACCATCCGCGTAGGCATCAGACGTACCTCACGCCGAAGTGGTTGGCGGCCAGCATTGAGAACTGGCTCAAATGCTCCTTGGTGACCCAGCTCTTTCCAGCCATGTGCTCGATCCAGCGCAGGGCTGCGCCGGTATCCTCTGGCTTGAAGTCATAGACCATCTCGCCATCGAGGAAGAACTCGAAAAATCCTTCGGTGAGCTTCACTGCGGGGAAATCCCGCTTTCGGCGAAGCTCCGCAAGCGCGATGTCCGCCAATTGATCCCCAGATTTCATGTTCAAGCCGCACGCTCGCTACCGGCCTGCAGCCGCGTCTCGAAGAAGCCGGCGCACTCGGGGTGCGCCAGCAGGTAGAGGCGCGCGAGATCGCCCTGCGCGTTGTTGTTCAGGCGAAACTCGATTCCCGAGTCCGACAGCGCGGTTTCGTGCCGCAGGTACTCCAGGATCGTCCGCGCGCTCCAGTGGCGCCGGCCCTTGGCCCACACCTTGTTGGCCTCGCGCTCGAACGCGATCCAGACGTGCCGGTTCTCCAGCAGCCACCCAGCGAAGCCGGGGCGGAACGTGTCGGCGTTGTCGCGCGCCAAGGCCAGCAGAGGGTCGCCGAACGGCAGGGACGGCTGCGCGCTCATGCGTCGCCCTCCACCTTCAGGCCGGCCGCACGCATGCGTGCCATTGCCTCGGCGGACAGTTCGGCCGACTGCCGGGCAAGCCGTTCTGCCCGCGTCGCCAGCGCCTGCACTTCCGCCGACACGTCGATCGCCTGCACCTGATAGCCGATGCTCGCGGCGTAGGCGCGGAAGCCTTCGTGCTCGCCCTCGATGCACGCCAGCGCGTACACCAAGCGCTCCTGCGCGTAGTTCAGCCGCTGCTTGTGCGCCGGGTCCAGGCATCGGGAAAGCCACTTCCCGGCGTCGATCGGATCCATCTCAGGGCGCAGCTTCGCGCCGACGATTTTGTTGCCGCCCGCCGCGTCGATTGCGATCTGCAGGCAGTCCTCAGGCTGGGTTCTTGGGCTCATGTGCAACTCGGTTGCAAGCGGTTGTAAGCGCCGCGGGTGAAGAATTTGGCCCGACCCCAAACGGATCCGAGCCAGTGGAATCAATCAGGAATCAGGCGCCCAACGTCACGACGCTGGTGCGGATATGCGGGAACTACTTCGCGGTGCGCTGGGTAGCGGGCCGCATCGTCATTCGTAGGCTTGGCAAGCGGGAGCCCTCCCCCGCTGTACGATCGGAAGTGCGACCCACCGACGACAGCGAGGAAGGACATGGACGATGCAGACATCCGCAAGAACTTCGAGCAGACCGACGCGCTGCTCTCGATCACGCTGGCGAAAGTCAAGGCGATGGAGCTGGCAGTGGCTGCTCTCATTGCGAGCCATCCGGAGCCGGGCCGGGCTCTGTCGATTTGGCACCGGACGCACCTGGACCTTTCGGACGAAGCGTTCGATGCGAAGGTGTTTCCGGCGTATCAGCCCCAAATGGCGCAGTCCCTCGCGATGTGGAGTCAGGGATTCGAGGCCGCAGCGAACCCAATCTAGGGATTCCGAGCCTCACGAACAGCGCATGCACCTCGATGGCGGCATTGATCCAGCGCGGGTCTGTGGCCGGCGGGTCAGGCAGCATTTCAGGCCGATTGAGCGGAAGCGGTGACACGTCAGGCCGCCTTGGCCTTCTTGGCGGGCGCGGGGCCGAACACGTCGGGGCGCAGGTCGTGGCGGGAGACGCCGGTGGCGGCCTCGATCCTCAGAACGTGCCGTGCTGCCACATCCAGGCGCCCGGTCACCCATTGGGAGATGAGGCTCGGATTGACCTCGAGGATCTTGGCCAGCGGCACTTGGCCGCCACATGCTTCAACTGCTTTGGCGATTGCGTTCATGACCGCTAACTTAGCGCGCCTAAGTGCAAGGCGCAATAGCCGGGCTAAGTGCGCCGACGAACGGTCAAGCCTAGGCTCCCTAGGCATGGCCGCCCCACTATCCGAGAACGAAGAATCCCGTCGCGCCTCCGCCCTTCTGAAGCGGCTGATCGGGGAATCTGAATGGACGCATGAGAGCTTGGCCGAGAAAGTCGGGGTCAGCCCGGGGCGCGTCTCTCAATGGGCGAGCAACCGCGGCACACCGCCGTGGGACAAGGCGCGCCTAGTTGCTGATGTTCTAGGCACCAAGCCGGCGCTGATCAGCCCGTCTTTCAGGCACTTGCGTGACGAATTCCTGATGTCGCACTTGGCGCGACTGGACGCCGAGATCATATCGGCCTCCCAGATTGCCGCTCGCCACGCCGCCCAGCTCTCACCGAGCCAGAAGCTCAGCCTGGACCGGCATGGCGAAGCCATCGCCGCGGGGATCCGGATTACGTTGGCAAGAGCCATTGAGCTTGAGGAGGGCAGTTATGACGAACTTGCACCAAGAGATGGAGAGGATCGCCGAATCGATCGCGCTTCGCGCCCAAGCGAAGATCGGCGGGCGCGGGCGCCTAAAGCTGCTCACCCCGGCAAACGTGCGGCTGCTGGTTCCTGATGCGGGTGAACACTGGAAGCTCGACCAGCAATCGCGCGACATCATCTATCGCCGGGTTCGGGATCTCGCCCGCATGTATTCGCTGGCATGGCTGGTAAGGCAGGAAACCGAGCATTGCGAAGGAGCGCTCGAACAGCTTGGAGACGATGAGCTGGCGGCGCTTAGGGACAAGATGGAACGCGCCCGGGAATGCCGGGTCGAGGGCATAGGTTTTGACGAGGCCGGCTTAGTCCGACACAGGGGAAATGATCATGAATAAGGCTATTTTTGGTGCAATCTTGGCCGTTACGGTGGCAGCCTGCGCTACCGCAAAGCCTATCGCTCTGGGGAACGACTCTTACATGATCTCGCAGACCTCCGCGGGCGGTGTGTTCAAGTCGATGGGCTCGCTGAAAAGCGATGTCATTTCGAGAGCCAACGCGTTCGCGGCCTCAAAGGGGAAGATCGCCATTCCACTGGCCGCCAAAGAATCGCCGGCCCTCCCTGGCGCTCGAATGCCCAACTTCGAGTACCAGTTTCAGTTGGTGGACAAGGATGATCCTCGTGCCTCAGGCCGAGCGCTGGCGCCGCGCGCAGACACCGTGGTGGAAGTGAAATCTTCCAACACCACCGCGCCCGCGCGCGACACATACTCGGAGCTGATGAAGCTCGACGATCTCCACAAGCGTGGAATTCTGACCGACGCCGAGTTCCAGGCTCAGAAGCAGAAGCTTCTCTCGACTGACTGAAACCCCGCCAATTCCCTAGCGCTTACCGTTCGTCGGTTCGCTTAGGCTGCCTATTGACCGGTACGCTTAGGTCAGCTAAGTTAACTCCCATGCCGCAAGACCAACCCCATCCGGGGCGCGGCAGGGAGACCGGGGATGAATCAGCAACGGGACTTGGCGAGCGAGCGCTTCAATGCCCTCGTCGGCGCCTTCGGCATCACTGCCGAGGCGCGGGAAATCCGCAACGACGACAGCCTGACCGACGAGCAGGCGCTCCATGTGATCTTGGAAGCCCGCTGGCCGGACCTGCCGGAGCGCGAGGCGCACGAGGCTTGCGCCCGCCGCTATGGCGTGGAGCTGCCGGCATGAACGCCGCTGCCGAAGCACTCGAAGCGCGCATTGACGCGATGTTCGATGACGTGATGGCGGTTGCGCTGCGGATCCAGGCGCAGATGCGGGCCGACGGCCTGATCCGTGAGCCGGAAGTGCGGACGCGGTGCGATGACGTGGCGGTGGCGCTGTGACTTCGCGCACCGTAACCACGCAAGCCGAGTTTGATAAGGCCGTCGCCGATAAGGTTGATTGGATTGCTATCCGGTCGCCGAGCGGCGTATGGATCGAGGTCACGGCCTGCGACTCGTCCACGGTCAGGGCCTGCGACTCGTCCACGGTCAGGGCCTACGACTCGTCAACGGTCACGGCCTGCGACTCGTCAACGGTCACGGCCTACGGCTCGTCAACGGTCAGGGCCTGCGACTCGTCAACGGTCACGGCCTACGGCTCGTCAACGGTCAGGGCCTACGACTCGTCAACGGTCACGGCCTACGACTCGTCAACGGTCACGGCCTGCGACTCGTCCACGGTCAGGGCCTACGACTCGTCCACGGTCAGGGCCTGCGACTCGTCCACGGTCACGGCCTACGGCTCGTCAACGGTCAGGGCCTACGACTCGTCAACGGTCACGGCCTACGACTCGTCAACGGTCACGGCCTACGGCTCGTCAACGGTCACGGCCTACGGCTCGTCAACGGTCAGGGCCTACGACTCGTCAACGGTCACGGCCTACGACTCGTCAACGGTCACGGCCTACGGCTCGTCAACGGTCAGGGCCTACGGCTCGTCAACGGTCACGGCCTACGGCTCGTCAACGGTCAGGGCCACACCGCTTGTTGCAGTCCACCTGCACTCTGCCACTGTAAATGTCGCTGGCGGCGTGATCCTGGATCACTCCAACGTCGCTGGCTTCGATGCGCGCGAGTGGTGCGAATACCACGGTGTGGAGGTCAAGTGCGGTATCGCGACTGTGTTCAAGGCGGTCAACGGCAAGTGGACAACTGATCGCGGGACCGACTATTCGCCGGGCAGCAAGCCTCAGTGCGACGACTTCCGCGACACGGACAACTGCGGCGGCGGGCTCCACTTCGGTCCGACTCCGTTCCACGCGATGGCGTACCACCCGGAAGCGACGCGGTTTGTTTCGTGCGGCATCCGGCTTTCCGAGATGCGACCGATTAGCGGCGGCACAGCCAAGTGCAAGGCGCCGCGTGTGGTCCGGGCCTGCGTGGAAGTGGATATCGACGGCAAGGCGGTGCAATCGTGACCGCCCACAACCGCCAGCTGCGCGCAGCCCAGCGCCAGTACGAGAACCAGTCGCCGCCCGAGGATGACGGCGGCCTCCTCGAATGCCCGGTCGAGGCGCACGAGTTCGTCGCCACGACGCACGGCGAGGCGTTCACCGACGCGGCGTTCGAGATTGTCGAGGGCTGGATTGCCGGCCCGCAGGACAAGTTCGCCGAGGCCCGCATGTTGCGCGAGATGAAGGCGCTGGCAGACCGGTACGTCGCGTGGTGCGCGGCCGAGGATGCGGAGCGCGCTGCGTCGGATGGTGAGGCGTGAGCGCCTTCTTCGCCCAACTCGAACGCGACTTCTGCCGAGTCCTGGCGCAGACGCCGAAGCCCGACCCGATCCCAGAGCCGGAGACGGTGGACTGCACCGGCGTGCAGATCGGCAACAGCGACATTCCGACGCCGGAATGGAACCCGCCGCAGGGCGAGCCGGAGCGGCCGACGCTGCCGGGTCACGAACACACACCGAACCTGCCGCACTTGGAGGGTATGTGATGAGTGCCACTCGAGTTGACCTGAATGTGGCGCTGACTCCCACGCAAGTGGCCGAAGCATTTTGGGGGCTGGGAAGCGATGGGCAGCTCCAATTCTTCGCCGAACTGGATCGCATCGCCGGCTACATGTTGTGCTTCCAGATGGCCGGCGTTGTGCAGGAAATGGCGCGCAACGAAACCGACGACCACCACCACGCCATGTGCGGATTCCGCACGATGCTCGCCCACGCTCAGGAATACGCCAACGACGCGACGGATTGGCGCTGCAGCGATGCCAAGTCGGAAATCGCGGCGATGGCGAAGGCGGCAAAGCATCGCCTTGTGAACCCATACGGAGCGCAGCCATGAACCGCCGCAGCACCGATTGCGGCTGGATCACGCGCTGGATGGCGGAACACGCGGACGTGCGCAGCTTGGGCGACGCGGTGGCGTTCATCGGATGCGGCGCGCTGTTCGCGGCCCTCGTCGGGTTCGCGCTCTACATCGGGGGTGTCCGATGAACCTCTCCCGCCTCCTGGACCCGCGCGGCCACCTTCGCGCCATGCCGGATCCCGACCCGCGATGCAAGGTCTACGACTTCGCGGAAACGGTGCAGCTGTTCCGCAACCACGAGCGGCAGTTCGAGTTGTCGCGCGGACACCATGAATCGAATTGGCCGATGAAGGCCACCACAGGAGAGACGAAGTGACAGACACCAATGATTCGGCTGTGTTGGGGCCGGCCCAGATTGAAGCCAAGGTTCACTTCGTGCATCCGGAAACCGGAAACACGGCCGTAGCCACCTTCGGCTTCCCGCCGGGGCAGCCGGTTACGTCGGAAGACATCGAGCGAGCGCTACGGAAAAGCTCCGAAGCTGTGGCCGAGCATGGCTATGTCTTGATGGGGCCGAACTCCTTTTTCAACCACGTCATCGTGAAGGAAAAAACGGGCCGCGTCGGCAACTTTGCTTTGCCGCGCTCGTTCGACTACGAGGCTTTCGGAATGACCGTCGCCGAGATTGAGCAGACGGAAGACTTCGACGAAGCCGAAGACGACGAATAGCCACCCCCCACGGCGGCCTGCCGCGCATCCCCGTGCGTTGCTCCCCGGATTGGCAGGCCGCCCCTTTATTTCGCAGGCCGGAGTGATCCGGCAAAAGGATTCACATGAGCAATCAGAACGTAGTCGCTTTCCAGCCCGCAGTCGAAGCCTACGGCGCCCGCTCCCTCACGGCTGCGGACATTCGCGCCACCGTCAACCTCATGCAGGACGTGATGTTGGAGGTGATGAAGGACGGCACCCATTACGGGACCATCCCCGGCACGAAGTCCAAGAGCCTCTACAAGGCGGGCGCGGAAAAGCTCATGGCGACCTTTCGCCTGGCCGCCAAGCCCGAAGTTCAGGACTTGTCTGAAGGCGGCGAGATTGCCTACCGCGTCACCGTGAATCTCCTGTCTGCGAACGGAACCTTCGTGGGCGCCGGAATCGGCGAGTGCAGCAGCGCGGAGGACAAGTATTCCTGGCGGGCCGCCGTGTGCGACGAGGAGTGGGACGACACGCCGGAGAATCGCCGCCGCGTGAAGTACGCCAAGTGGCAGGGCCGCGTCGAGAAGAAGAAGCAGGTCCGCACCAACCCCGCTGACGTGGCGAACACCATCCTCAAGATGGCGAAGAAGCGCGCGCAGGTGGACGCTGTGATCACAGCGACCGCGGCCAGCGACATCTTCACGCAGGACATCGAGGATCTGCCCGAAGAAGTCGTGGCGGAAATCGTGAGCGCGAATCGTGCCAGCCCAGGCAATGCCGCCGTGCAGCAGACGATCAAGGAAGGCCCGGAGCGTGACGCGGCCGACAAGGAGGCTTCTGAGGTCGCCAGCTTGGGCGTCGAGGCATTCCGCAAGCTGTGGGCTGGCTGGCCCAAGGAGAAACGCGCACTCGTCTCTGACTTGGTGCCGAAGTACCAGCAGATCGCCGAGAAGGCCGACGCTGAGGACGCGCCGTGATCGACCAGCGCAGCGAGGAATGGTTCGCCGAGCGAGTCGGGAAGATCACCGCGTCCCGAATGCATGACGTGATGCTGGAGCGCGACACGGTTCCGTTCAAGTCCGGCCCCCGTAAGGGCCAGATGAAGCCGCCGCCGAAGCCGCTGGCCGACTACGCCTATCAGCTGGCCGCTGAGCGACTGACCGGCCGCCCGCGCAAGCAGGTGAAGGCAGCCGCGCTTCGGTGGGGGCAGGACGTAGAGCCCGCCGCCGTGGCCGCCTATCAGGCAGAGACGGGCGAAATCGTGGAGCTGTGCGGATTCATCGCGCATCCCAAGTTCGACTTCATCGGCGCGTCGCCCGACTTCCTGGTGGGCGCGGATGGCGGCGGCGAGATCAAGTCGCCGGAGTCATCGGAAGTGCATCTGGAAACCCTGCTCTCCGGCTTGCCGCCCGAACACATCGAGCAGATTCAAGGTGGCCTGTGGGTTACCGGCCGCCAATGGTGGGACTTCGTGAGCTACCACCCCGACTTCCCCGAAGATTTGCGCGCCTACATTCAGCGCGTGCCCCGCGACGACGCATACATCGCGCGGCTTGAGGCTGCGTGCCTCCAGATGGAAGCAGACGTGCAGGCGATTCTCTCCCAACTCCAGCAGAAGGCGGCATAACGATGGCACGCGGAATCAATAAGGCGATTCTTGTCGGCAACCTCGGCAACGATCCGGAAACGAAATACACGCAGGGCGGGATGGCAATCACCAAGGCCAGCATCGCCACGACATCCGTCCGGAAGGATAAGGACGGCAATCAGCAGGAACTCACGCAGTGGCACCGCGTGACCTTCTTCGGCAAGCTCGGCGAGATCGCCGGCGAGTACCTGAAGAAAGGTTCGCAGGTGTACGTCGAAGGCGAGATTCGCTACAGCGAGCACACGGGCGACGACGGGGTGAAGAAGTATTACACCGACATCATCGCCAACGAAATGCAGATGCTCGGCGGGCGCGGCGAAGGCGGCGGAGAACGCGCACCACGCCATCAGCGTCAGGCCCCGCAGCAGGCTCCGGCGGACGCCTTCGCCGACTCCGACTTCCCGTCCTTCTGAGGACACGCCCATGACCACTGACCTGGAATCGAGGCTGCGTGCCGAGGCCGAATCGCATCAGACGGTGTTCGAGGAGGACCGACGGCGGAAGGCACTGTTCACCGAAGCCGCCGACGCGCTCGCGGCGCAGGGGTGGATTCCGTGCAGCGATCGGTTGCCGCAGGTTGGCGAGTGGGCATGCGTCCTCGCCGACCGAGCATCCCGCGCCCCCGTGGTGAGCGAGGCGGCGGTGGAGGCTGCCGGACTCGCGTATGAGGTGGAACTTGAAGGGGCTGTCTACGGGCCGGGCGTGCCGCGCGAATCCATGCGCGCCGCCCTAACCGCAGCCCTCCCGCACCTGTTCGCCGCATCGCACGCCAAGCCGGAGGTGTCCCGTGGCGAATGAAGCGGTAATACGCGCGGTGCTCGATGAGGTGTTGAGCGAGTACGACGACAGTCTTTCAGCCGACGCATACGATGAGCTTGTTAGCAGGCTCGCCACCCCGCAAGCCCCGGCTGCCGCGCCTGCGGTGGATGACATTCCGGGCGACTCCACCAACTTGGAAGTGGTCCAGCACTTCATCCGCGTGTGCCGAGAAATGAAGCCGGTTGGTCAGTGGCCCGGCGAGCGTGTTTGTCGCGCGATTGAATTGCTGCTGACCACTCCGCGTGACTTCATCGCTCCTGAAGATCGCTCGCCACGAAGGGGCCACAACGGGCGCGGAGGCGATGCAGATCAAATGACCTCGCCGCTCACCACCCCGGCTGCCAGCGGCGGGGCGGCGGTGGAGGTCGAAGCTGTCGGCGTGCTGCGCAAGGATGATGACGGCGACGGTTACATCGAGTGGCTGCTTGAAGGCGGCTCCGCGGCGATGGTCGGCGGCGAGATGCTGTGCGTGTTGTCCAACGATCGGCTCACGCACGAGAATGGCCACGTCACCCTCTACACCGCCCCGCAGCAGGCCGCGCAGGTGGCGGAGACAATGGCGATGGGCGAAGCATTCCTAAACACACGGCCGTACGGGCACGATCAGGGTGTGTTCGCTTGTGAGGTTCGTGAAAGAGCCAAGGCCATGCTCGCCGCCGCCCCGTCGCCATGACCCGCACGGCCGTCATCGACCATCCCGAGCTATTTTCCGAGCGTGAGTTCCGTGCGCTCGGTGCGCCACCGCGGCCGAACGCGCACGACGTGTTCGAGCCGGACGAGACGCTGGCCGTGTTCGCGCACAAGCTGCGCATTGGGCCCGGCGGCAAGTCGCGTCCACTCGTGCCCGTTGCCGAGATCCGCCTCGTCCAGATTCCCGGCAAGGGCTGGCTGTTCGCGTGGAGCTACTCACTGTCGCAGTGCGGCTGCGGGTTCGCGCCGTCGTTGAAGTGGCGAGACACGTTGCGACCGACGCGCCAGGAGGCCATCGACGCCGCGCGGGCAGACATGGTCAAGTCGATCGCCAGCCAGCGCGAGACGGGGCGGTGCAAGCTCGGCCGCCTGGTATCGAACTGGCTGGCCTCGGACTGCGGGGTCGACCCGCCATGAGCCAATTCAAGATCCGCACCATTGGCGCCCCGGACCCGGCCCAAGCCGGCGCGGTGCTAGGCTTGCTCGGCCTCGGGAGGGCCATGAACGATGAGGGCAGCGCTCTACCTGCGCAGCAGCAAGGACCGGCACGACGTGAGCTTGGACGCTCAGCGCCGCGAACTCGTCGCACTGGCCAAGGCCCGAAGCTCCCGAGTCGTTGAGGAATTCGCCGATGCGGTGGAGTCCGGAAAGGACGAAGACCGCCCCGGTTTCCAGCGCCTGATCGCTGCTGTCCGCAACCCGCGGCGCGGCTGGGACACGCTCCTAGTGCTGGACACGTCCCGGGTTGCCCGCCGCCGGCACCTGGCGCTGATGTTCGAGCGCGAGTGCGAGCGCGCCGACGTGCGCCTGGTCTACAAGTCGCTGCCGGAAACCGACCCGGTCACCGAGATGCTGCTCAAGTCCATCCTGCAGGCGATGGACGAGTGGCACAGCCTCACCAGTCGCGCCAAGGGCCTGACGGGCATGCGCGAGAACGTCCGGCAGGGCTTCCGCGCTGGCGGCCGCGCGCCGCTGGGCTACCGCCTTGAGGGCGTCGAGACCGGCGCCGTTCGCGACGGGCAGGCCGTCCGCAAGTCCCGGCTGGTGCTGGGGCCGGACGCGGCGACCGTTCAGGCGTACTTGCACGCGCGCGCGGAGGGCCACTCCCGGGCCTCGGTTGCCATGCCGGGCGTCAACAAGAGCAGCCTGGTCGGCATCGAGTGGAACGCCCTCACCTATGCGGGGCACACCGCCTGGAACGTACACGCCGAGTCCGGCACCGGCAGGAAGCGCCGGCCGCGCGCCGAGTGGGTCATTCAGCGCGACACCCACGAGGCACTGATCACGGACGCCGAAGCGGAGGCCATTTTGACCCGGCTGGAAGCCTGGGGCGCCAGCGCCCCGCGGCAGCGCGAGGCCGGCTATCTGCTCGCTGGCCTGCTGGTCACCCCGGACGGTAGGCAGTTCACCGGCGACCGCGGCAGCTATCGGGTGCGTGGACGCTACGTGCGCGCGGCCGACATCGACCAAGCGGTGGCCGCGAGCGTCCTGCGGGACATGCAGTCCTCCACGTTCGTGCGCGCTGTCACCGCGGCCGCGCGCGGCTCTGGCGGCACCGACACCCCCGGCCCTGTGCGGGAGGCCCTGCAGGCGGCCGACGCCCGGATCGCGCGCCTGCTGGCCCTGGTGGAGCAGACAGACACCCCGGGGCCGATCCTTCGCCAGATGGAGGCGGTCGAGGCCGAGCGCCTGCGCCTGGCCGGATCCTTGGCCACGGCCGAGCAGGAGGCGGCCGAACGGGCGGCGATGAGCCGGATCACCGAGCACGAGGTGCGGCATATCCTCGTCGAGCGGGCCGCCGCGATCGCGACTGCGGACCCGGCCGAAGCCCGCGCCGGCCTGCATTCGATCCTCTCCCGGGTCGTGCTTGACGGGGACGAGGTGACGATCCAGTACCGGTTCGGGCGGCCAGGCAAGGGCCGGAAAGCAGCTGCGCACGCACTGGAGAGTGCCGCCGGCACCGGTTTAAGATCGCAACCCCGTGGGGACGCCAACTTAAACCGGCAGATTGCGGTTGCACGGAAACACCGCATCGGCTGAAACGAAGCCCGCCTCGCGCGGGCTTTTTTTTGCTTCGGCGCGCGAGGCCCGGTCCGCTTAACTTTTCCGCCACGTCTGCTTCGCCACCCACGCGTCATGCCGCGCCTGGCAGGTGGCGATGAGTTCCGCCTGGTGGCGCTCGGCCCATGCCTCGCATCCTGCCCTGCCCGCGGCGTAGCTGGTGCACTGGCGCGTCACCGTGAGGCCGTTCGGGTAGTACAAGGCCGCGATCCAGCCACCGCCCACCTTCTCGTCGAGGCGGGCCACCGGATAGTGCAGGTACGCCAGCGCGTTCGCGTCCCCGTGGCCGCCCGCGCCGAAGATCGACTGCCATTTGAAGCCGATGGGGAGCATGCCGGCATGGTAGCCGCGGCGGTCGCAGCGACCGAGACGCCAGCCGCGCCGCATCCTTGCAGGCGCGCGTCCGTCTGGATGACCCGTCGCACAGGGGAGCGGGAACGGGGATCGGACGTTGCTGGCGGGATCATGGTGCCGCGGCGCCGGGGCGGCGTCTGTCGGGCTGGGGCGCGTTGTGGGGTAGGAGAATTCCTACAGCCCGGCAGCATCGAGCCTGGCCGCGAACCCTCGGGCAAGAAACAGCAACAGTTCGTCGGTGCGGAAGCTGTAGCGATCCCCTGCTGCCTGATATTCCTGCACGATCTCGCTCCCAGCCTCGCGCGTGATGTTGCCATCGTCGTCGCGCTCTTCTGACCATTCCTCGCGCACTTCTGGCTGTTCGTCCCACTGGTCATAGCAGATGAACCCGTAGCGGAATGGGTCCAAGCCGTGCGACTGCATGATCTCGATGGCGCGCTGCACGGTCAGGCCGACGTGGTGCCGTGCGTTCTCGGCGCCCTTCTCGGCGATGCTTGCCAGCCACTGATAGGTGCCGATGGCTCGGGACAGGTCTGTGGAGGCCGCAATCTCAGCCGGCGATAGCGGCAGCACGGCGGTTTTCTCGCGCGCATCGGACGTGCTAATGGTGCCGCTGACGGCCCACAGCACCGTGGGGCGCAGACTTGCGTTGCCGAGCGAATAGGCGTTATCGGCAAACGGCCTTAGCTCAGAAGGGGAAAGCTCCCACCGCCATGTGATGTCGAGACCCACGGGGGAGGAGGTGTCGGCGCCGAGCCTAATAGTGCCCTGCGGCCTGAGATCAATTCCCGACGCGCCGGCCAAACTGCCGCGCCCTAGCGATGTCCACGCGCTGCTGTTGTTGCGGTATCCGTTGGATCGGAACGACATGGCGAAATTGCCGTTCGTTCCAAAATATCCCTCGCTGCCGAAAAATACGCCAGCCGCACTTGTCCAGTAGTCGGAGGGAACGGCGATCCTGGTGCCGTCCGTGAACGACTTTACTCCCGTTGCGGTTTCGTTCCCGGAGGTATGCAGTACGGCGGAATCGGCGGCCTTCAGCGCCAGCGCATCGAACACCGCATCGCCGCTTGGGCTATGCGTGGTGTCGCCGTTGGTGATGCTGGCGGTGATGACGGCGGAGCGGGCGTTCGCATCCGTGTAGCTATCGGTGATTCCGTATCCCGCCAGCGTCGTCGGCTTGCTGGCGATCTGCGCGAACGTGTAGTCGC
>Ga0307414_10000180_pt1 | contig 43070 bp, 36 predicted proteins | sample DK1Ometagenome_FD_203804 | JGI IMG/M metagenome (GOLD analysis project Ga0307414, IMG submission 203804) | Maize rhizosphere microbial communities from greenhouse at UC Davis, California, United States - DK15-O-3 | ecosystem: Host-associated > Plants > Roots > Rhizosphere > Soil | place: USA... | reverse complement strand
GTTCGGGCGCTGCTGGAGGAAATTACATCTTGTGCAAATCCAGCAGTAAACATCCCGGTAATAAGTGCAATCGTAAAAACTACCTTTTTCATGTGTATAATGTTTAATTTAATTGGTAACATGCCTGTCCCGCATTAAGTTGATCAATTTAGTACTTGACACTTCCTTCATGTTTGTCTGCCTCAGGCAGGCTTGATTTCATAGAATTTTAATTTGATAAATATGTTATAGTGAAATCCACTTCTGTCTAAGTAGCTACTAGTGGATTATAAGGATTAGTTTAAATATGGTGCCCTGTCCCATTACTATCTAATTGATGGGGAGAGGGAGTAGAACTTTAGTTAATTGTTTTGATTAGGGTAGAAAAGTTAAGCCAAGTGCATTTGATAATGCTTGATTCCACATTCTTCAAATATATCGCCAACTTTCTTGAATCCAAATTTTGAGTATAGTGGGACTGCAGTAAGTTGTGCATGAAGGTACTTCAATTTGCCCGCTGCCTCTGGATGAACTAGTATGTCTTCTAGTACGGCGGCTACTAAAGCTTGGCCAACACCTTTTCCCCTAGCATCTTTTTGGACAGCAAATCGCTCCAATTTCACCCCATTTTTAGTAAATCTCCATCTGGCTGTACCTACCGGATGCTCATCCAGCAATGCTAAGAAGTGGACAGAGCTATCTTCAAACTCATCATATTCGTCCTTGGGGTCTACTTGTTGTTCGCGAACAAACACGTTCTCCCGAATATCAAAAGCAGCCTTTAATTGATCGTCAGTGGCTATTTTTTTTACTTTCAGGCTCATACCTCAATTGTTCTTTGGCGTAATGATCTTTTTCATAAGCTTCTATAATGGCCTTGACCAGCTTATGCCGGACGACATCCTTTCCACTTAGGTTTACAATTCCTATGCCCTTTATATCTTTGAGTATTTTTAAGGACTCAGAAAGTCCAGATTTTTGTCGGACCGGCAAATCAACTTGCGTTTGATCACCTGTGATCATGACTTTGGAATTAGGCCCCATCCGGGTCAAAAACATTTTGATCTGTTGGCTGGTGGTATTCTGGGCTTCATCTAATATTACAAAGGCATCATGAAGTGTACGTCCGCGCATGTATGCCAAAGGTGCAATTTCGATCACGCGGGTCTCTTGATAATATTTAAGTTTTTCGGCAGGGACCATATCTTGTAGCGCGTCATAAATTGGGCGAAGATATGGGTCCAGTTTCTCCTGAAGATCTCCGGGCAGGAAGCCGAGATTTTCTCCTGCCTCCACTGCGGGACGTGTAATTATTATACGTTTAACTTCCCTGTTTTTAAGCGCCCGTACGGCCAGAGCCACCGCAATGTATGTTTTGCCAGTACCGGCTGGGCCCAGTGCAAAGACCAGGTCATTTTTCATGGCAGCTTCGACCAGCTTGTGCTGATTAGCAGATTTAGGTTTGATTACCAGACCCTTGTTACCAAAAACTATTACTTGATCCCGTTTAGCTTCAGCTATTGGCATTCCTTCTACATCGAGATAGTCCTTTACATTTTCGGGAGTCAAATGACCAAATCTATCCAAATGTTCTAAAAGTAGGTTTAGAACATCGTTAATCCTCAGAATTTCAGGTGCGCCACCTTGAATTCGTATTTCATTTCCCCGGGACGTGATTTTGCTTTGGGGAAATGCTGCTGCGACTTGTCTGATGTTTTCGTTGGCTTCGCCTAAGAATTCAGCCAAGGGAACATTTTCTAATGTGATTACTTTTTCGACCAAACTTGTTTTATTGATTAAGTTATCCTTGAAGGTAGAAGAATAAAATTTCTATTTTTGTTCACAGCCTTCCTAACAAAAGTACATAATTTTAATTGACTTGCTTCTATGGCAATTGTGACATTCCTCTCTGATTTTGGGGACAAAGATTACTACGTACCTGCAGTAAAAGCGAAAATGCTTGCTGTGAACCCGCAATTGAATATCGTTGATATATCCCATGCTATCAACTCGTTTGATCTTGCACATGCAGCATTTGTACTTCGTTCTGTCTTTCGGGATTTCCCGAAAGGGACAGTGCATTTGGTAGCTATGAATACTACGGGAAGTATTACGCATGGTTATATTGGGGTGAAGCTTGAGGACCATATTTTTATTGGGCCAAACAATGGGATTATCAGCTTATTGGCGGATAAGGACCCGGGGATTCTGGTACAGTTTGCGGATATTCATCTCAAGGATACTACCTTCCCGGCTAAGGATATTTTGGCTCCTATAGCGGCAAAGGTGGCAAGTGGTGCGGCTATTCATGATTTTGGAGGACCTTTGACGAATTTTCGAAAGCTTATGTCCCGTCGGGCTAAGGCTACTCGTGAGCAAATTATCGGGCATGTACAGCGAGTGGATTGCTATGGGAATCTGCTTACGAATATTAACAGGGAAGTCTTTGAACAATTAAATCCCGGTAAATTTAGTATTGAATTTGGGCGGGAGAAACTCACGAAGCTGTATAATGGTTACGACCAAGTGGAGCCGGGCGATTGCTTTGCTTTTTTCAATAGCCTTGGCCAATTAGAAATAGGGATTAACCATGGTCATGGTGGGGACCTGCTTGGGCTGAAATATGATAGTGTGATCTATGTGAATTTTGGTGGGTGATGATAGAAAGGATCGTTCGGATGACGTTTAAGCCTGAGTTGGTGCCGGAATTCTTGAGGAACTTCGAAGCAAACAAGAATTCAATCCGAAATTTCAGCGGATGTGATCATTTAGAGCTTTGGCGGGATGAAAAATCAGAAAATATTTATTTGACTTATAGCCGTTGGGAAAGCGAAGATGCATTGAATCAATATCGTGATTCTGAGCTTTTTAAATCGGTATGGTCATGTACTAAACCGCTTTTTGCAGAAAAAGCACAGGCATTCAGTTCAAAAAAGATGGAAGAAGTGAATGGTTGCGTTTGTAGAAAAAAGAATCTTTACTCATATTTGCATCCCGTTACGCAAGTGATGGAGCCAAGTCAGGTGTATGGCCAGACTTACCGAATGCCCAGATGGCGGAATCGGTAGACGCGTTGGTCTCAAACACCAATGCCTTCGGGCGTGCCGGTTCGACTCCGGCTCTGGGTACGAAAGCTCGCTAAATAGGCGGGCTTTTTCTTTTTAATATCAAAATGGTTATGGATGTTTTTTTTAAACTTAGAATTCACCATTTCGATAATAGTTGATGCTGAAAATCAATGTCTTGAATCGCTGGATTGGTTTAGCTGAAATTATGGTTTTGTAAATTTTATCTCTAGTTTAGAAGGTACTTTCTGCAGGTTTTTCTATGCACTTTTCTGATCCATCTTATCAATTCCCTCAAATCGAAGCGTTGCGATCAGGAAAAGTATTGAGTACGGGCACCACCCTTCCTATGTCTCTTGAAGGAGTAGATAGGGTTACTGGTGAAAGGGGGCAGTTTATTGTAAAATTCATAAAATCACCCCGCATGAGTGAAAAGGCTTCTGCGAAAGAGTTGATAGCAGCGTGGATCGCTATGGAGCTTGATTTGCCAGTTGTAGAGCCTGCTATCATTCATATTTCTCAAGATTTTGTTGAGAGTATGAGAGGGTATGAAGGATATGTAACTGCCTCGCAAAGTGTGGGAGAAAATTTTGGATCTAGATATAGAAATGGTTTCCAAGAGATTTTAGCTGGACAGAAGTTTAGTGGGAGAATGGAAGCAGATTCTCTTAGGATTTTCGGATTTGATTTGTTTATCACTAATGCTGATCGAGGGCATCAGAGGAGTAACGTACATACAAATGGTGAGGAGTTTTTGATCTTTGATCATGAAATGAGTTTTTCTCATGTATCAATATTGTCTTTTGTTAGATCAAAAAGACCTTGGATTATTAGTGAACATGAGAAAACCTTATACGAAAAACATGTGTTCTATCCTTACTTGAAGAACAAGGAGCAAGATTTTACTACTTTCGCATCTGATTTGCAGAGAATAGATGACAGTTTCTGGGAAAAAGTGGAGACTCTATTACCACCAGCTTGGAATACTACTGAAGTTGCTGAAATTCGAGACTATCTATTTGAAATAGTAAAGCATCGGGATGAATTCGCAGATCAATTGATTCAAACACTATTATGAGACCCTATTACTATCAAGTACTTCGCTATGTGCACGATCAGTTTACTGGCGAATTTGTCAATTTGGGAGTGATTGTTTACTCCCCTGAAAATAGTTTTTTGAAGGCGAAAGTAACAAACCGCTTTACCCGGGTAACTTCTCTTTTTCCAGAGGCGAAGGGGAAGTTCATTGTTGATTCTGCCAAATTTCTTGAGACAAGAATCAATCAAAAAATTGCGCCTCAACTAGGCCAGTTATTTCATCCATCCATCAATCTAGAACAGATCACTTCAGATCTTCTTAAACGGGATGATAGTGCCTTGCAGCTTTCTGCTGTTTTAAAAGCAATTGATATCGATTTAGATGCAGCGGTCAACTATTTGTTTGAATCGGTGGTCAACAAATATCTTCCTGATGAAGGAGGATCTAAGAGACTCAATGATGAGGAAGTTTGGAGAAGAAAATTCAAGAATTATTTTGATAAATATAAGATTTCAAGCCGTCTAACTTCTCACATTGTTAAAACGCATAATGATATTTTTTCATTTGAAAAGGCTTGGAAAAATGAGATCTGGCATTGTTATGAGCCAGTATCATTTGATCTCAAAAGAGAAGAAACCGTAAGAGAAAAAGTTTATCGCTGGGTCGGGAAAATCAATGAATTGAACCATTCTAGCGAAGAAGTTCATTTAACATTTCTGGCTGCTATTCCCAAAAAGCATCAGTCTCTTGCCAATTTCGTAAAGACTAGTTTACAGACTGAAAACAAAGTTATTCATGTTGATATTGTTTTTGAATCTGAAGCAGAGATTTTAGCTAAACAAATTGCGTATGAAATGAAAGAACACGACTCACATTTTTAACCAAAACAGTATTAATTTTAATGAATAATTATCGTGTCTCTTAAGAATTAACTTAACGGATTAGAAGTGCAAGCTAGGGTTTATTGTGAGGTTCAAGATACGCTTAGAAACATTTGATTACGGCTAGATAAATTTGGCTTGTAAAAAGAAGTGAAAATTATATTCCTACTATAAAAGAGTTTAAGAGCTTGCTTGTCTTCCTTTCATACAATGAGTTGGTTTTATTGTACCACCTCATTTGCAACTAAAAGGAGACTTAAGTAATTCCTCAATTCACTTACAGGTCTACTCCTGGAAATGGAAATTCTAAAGTAGTTCATTAAGCCCGCGCCCGATCCAAAAGCTCAAAAATTTCCTTTCGCAACTTCTGGTAAGCAATGTGATCATCCGGTATTAATTCCAAAATAGGCACTTCAATAGTTGATACGAAAACCAGCTGCTTCTGTGGGTGGATCCTCGCACAATACCCCGCTACTATTTTGATTTGGTTTACAGCTTTTGCTTTATGGGCATCGAATTCGCCATTGGCGCGAAGGGCTTTTTCCCTTCCTCTTGCATAGGCTACAAGTGTAGATGATATGGATTTCACAAGTGATTATTTTTGAGCATGTGGTTCAAATTTTTAATGAGCAATAGGTCTTACTAATTTTGAAGTAGAAGTGTCATGCGAGAGCAGATTATGTCGCAATTGATGTGGAGAGGTGTTATGCCATATAATCCCCGAAATAAGCATTAGACAATCTATTACGGCTTTAAACTGCTTCAAAATCAGTCACTTTGTTTCTGTTTTCGATCTCACCATAGCGGTGCTATGCCCCCATCTCCAAACAGCCTGATTTTCTTGCACTTTAAACCCTCACTACGAATCCTAATGCATAATCCGGGATAATCATCAACAGGGAAGTATCAGTAGCTTCTTCCTTCTATGTAATTTTGGGACAATTGTGTGAAGTTTTTTCGTTTTTTTAAATTGGATTTGGATCAATAATGCACACTAAATACACATGTTTTTCATGTGAACAAAATTTTTACGAAAAAAATGGAGAATTTTTTTGAACAAAACTACACGGCTGTGTACCTGAAATTTGAGAAAAGGGCAAATAATGACACACAAAGGTGAAATAGTGAGAAGTGTAATCGATAAATTGCACATTCCGATTCAGCGGGTCGCAGATGCTACCAACTTAAGCAGAAGGCAGATGTATAACATTTTTTCCAACCACAATCTAAATGATGAAACGATCTTAAAAATCGGCAAAGCGATCAATCATGATTTTAGCGAAGAGTTTCCTTCACTTAAAGGTATGTTTGAGGTTTATCCAGAATATAAGATTCCTTCAATGCGGTTTGAGGAGCAGCGGTCAGAATACCTTACCCGCAAGACGACCGCCATCACTATATATCTAGATGGGTCAGATGAAAAGTTGGAAGAAGAAATCGAAAAAATGCGCCGATTTAACGAGGTGATCAAGTCCCTGTAGTGTCTATTGTCCTGGCGACTATTAGGACGTAGGGCTTTAATAAAAATAAATTTTTATTGTACGAATTCGGGCAATTTTGTTCGGTAGTTGGAATTGAAAATGGCCTTTAGCTTTCTTAACCACTTTTTAACTGGCATGGTAATGGGAAATTAGTAACCACTTTTAACCATCAATCAAATTGTTATGTGGAAAAACTATCTTCTCCTTGCCTATCGCAATTTGCTAAAACATAGAATTTTTAGTTTCATCAATTTATTAGGACTTGCTCTTGGAATGGTCGCCTGTATTGTCATTCTCCAGTACGTCCGTTATGAGCTGAGCTATGACCGCTTTCATGAAAAATCCGATCGCATCTATCGGGTCCAGCATGATCGCTACCTTGATGGTGAGCTACAGTACCAGAAAGCCAAATCATTCATTCCCACAGGTGAAGCCATGATGAATGAATATCCGGAAGTAGAGGATTACGTAACAATGTTCAGAATCAGTGCTGAATCCGATATTGTAATGAACCACTTGACTGAGAGTGGGGAAATGCTACGATTTCCAGAGAAGGAAGTATACCATGTAAAAGGAAATTTCTTTGAGTTGTTTACTTTTCCAATAATTGAAGGAGATTCTGAGATAAAGCAGTTGGAGCCACAAACAGCAATGATTTCTAAATCCACTGCCAGAAAGTATTTCGGTGATGAATCAGCTATAGGAAAGGTGATAAGCCACAACTATGCTGAGAATTACAAAGTCGTTGGGGTTTTTGATGATATTCCGGCGAATGCACACATGAAATTTGATTTCTTGTTTGCATGGCAAGAAGTGACGGATGCTAAAGGTGGAGGAGACAGCGAGAATTGGTGGAATGATGGGTTCTATACCTATCTTTTGTTGACGATTGGAGCAGATGTACCAGCTTTGGAAAGAAAATTTCCTGACTTTGTGGAAAAGTATAAGGCAGGTAAAGTAAACGATAATGTGATCTCAGTTTTTTCCCTTCAGCCTCTGACGGATATTCATTTGAATTCCCATTTACTTGGAGAGGTAGAGTCCAATAATGAAGCAAGAATTGTATATACTTTATTGGCCGTTGCAATTTTTGTCATGATAATGGCATGGGTCAACTTTATCAATTTATCCATTTCCAGATCTCTCGAAAGATCTAAAGAAGTCGGAGTCCGTAAAGTAATTGGCTCATCAAGAGTCCAGCTTATCAAGCAGTTCTTGATAGAATCACTACTGATGAACTTGCTGTCATTTGCAATTGCCATCATTGTCCTGTATCTGCTGGATCCTTATATAATTCCTTATACTGGAGGTACTTCAGTTGGTGATCTATTTTCAGAACCTATATTTTTGATAGGAATTATAGTACTAATTAGTATTGGAAGCGCCCTAGCCGGAATGTATCCAGCATTTGTGACTTCTTCTTTTAAGCCAATTCAAGCACTAAAGGGTGACTTATCAATATTCTCAAAGAAATCTGCTTTTAATTTAAAACATGGGTTAATTATCCTTCAGTTTGTAATATCAATTACCCTGATAGCTACCTCAATAGTAGCATACAGGCAACTTAATTTTATGAAGACAAGTAGCCTTGGGATAAACATTGATAGTACTATGGTGGTAAATACACAGGCTACGTTTGGCCCACCTGGTTCTGATTCGGTATTTGTCCAACGACTTGCAGCATTCAGAGATAAGCTTACCGCTTTTGAGAAGGTTCAGGGAGTCACTGCTTCCTTAGATATCCCTGGAAAAGAGCATTTAAGTACGGTTCCGAACTTTAGACATGCTAAAAATCCGGAAGAACGTGTAACGGTTTATTTCACCAGAATGGACTTTGATTTCATTCCAACTTTTGGAGTTAATCTGGTGGCAGGAAGAAACTTCATAGAAGGAGTGGACAACCAGTATGCAATGATCTTAAATAAAGAGGCCGTTCGTATCTTGGGTTATGAAAATCCCGAAGATGCGATAGGAAGGGAAGTGAGTTGGGGAAACAAAAATTTGGCAAGAGCCGAGATTGTGGGCGTAGTGGACTTCAGAGCAGTGTCTTATAAAGAAAATAATTATCCTATTGCTTACACCTCTACTTTCTTCCCCTATAAATATGTATCAATAAAATTTGATGAAATTACAGGTGAGAATGCAAAGGAAACTATAAAATTGATCCAAAGTGCGTGGAATTCTGTGTTCCCTGACAAGCCATTCGAGTTTTTCTTCTTGGACGATTTATTCAATAGCCAGTATATGGCCGATCAAAAATTTGGGCAATTACTTACTGTCTTCACCATGCTGGCTATTTTAGTGGCTTGTTTGGGGCTTTATGGAATTACATTGCTCAATATAGCACAACGTATCAAGGAAGTGGGATTAAGGAAAATAATGGGGGCCTCTTTAAGCCAGTTGATCTACATGCTTTCAAAAAACATCTTAGTTCTGGTGATCGTAGCAGGAGTTTTGTCGGCTCCAATTATAAATCTTATCATGGGGAAATGGTTGGAAAATTACCCTTATCGCATTGAACTCTCTTGGTGGATTTATCTCCTTCCACTAGCCTTGCTATTGGTTATTACCTCTTGCACCATTGGCTACCGGATTATTAAGGCGTCCCTAATAAATCCTGCCAAATTGCTTAAATATGAGTGAGAAAAGATATAGCTGCAAATAAACTGATCAAAGAATGTCAGCGTACTCCATTTGAAGGAATTGGTAAGCCTGAACCCTTAAAAAACGAATTATCAGGCTGGTGGTCCCGGAGAATTGATCGAGAGCATCGACTCGTTTATCGAGTCAAAAACGGTGCATTAGAAATCGCTCAGTGCAGCTATCATTATTGAAAAAGGCCTACATTCCTGCAGGCCTTTTTATGATTTCAGATTTCTAACTTCAGATTTCTAACTTCCGACTTCAAATTTTTAAGTTCCTCTCAATATCTCCATCGGAGGTTGATTGATGATCTTGCGGCCATTGAGCCAGCCTAAGACAATTGTTAAACCTGTAATAGCCAAATAAAGGAATAAAGCTGCTTCCCAAGCTCCCCGGAACTGGATACTGAATACAAATTCGCTGAGCAGCCACGTCGCTCCAAAGGATAATAAGATTCCCGATAAAGAAGCTAAACTTCCTAGAAAGAAATATTCCAACGTGTTGATTTTACTAACAATGGCCGAACTTGCACCCAATGTGCGCAACAAGATGCTCTCCCTCATTCGCTGATATTTGCTGATAATAAGCGAGCTGATCAACACCAAAACTCCTGTAGCAATACTGAAAAACGCCATAAACTGGATTACAAAACTGATTTTCCCCAGAATTTCTTCTAAAGTAGCAACAATTGTCCCCAAGTTGATAATTGAGATATTGGGAAACGCCCGCACAATTTCAGCCTGTACATCCGCCGCTTCACGGTCATTTTTGGTCTTGGTAATCAGCACGTGGAATTTAGGTGCCTGTTCCAAAACTCCCTCCGGAAATACTACCAGAAAATTAGTGGACACCTGCGTAAATTTGACCGCTCTCAAGCTTCCCAGATAAGTTTTTACAGGTCTTCCCTGAACGTTGAAAACCACTTCATCTCCAAGTTTTAGCCCATTACCCATTGCAAACCCTTCTTCCATGGACACAAAGATGGAGTCTCCTCTCGCACCAATCGGGATCAGTTCTCCAGCAGTAATTTTCTCCGTAGAAACCAATGTATCACGATAGGTTACCCTGAATTCACGGTTGTACAACCAGCCGGAATAATCCTCTTCATCCGGAAGTTCATCGTTTTCTTGCTTATCTACGCCGTTTATTTCATCCAGATTCATCGTCACAATAGATACATTCTGCATTATTGGCAGATCCCGTGAGATTACCCGTTTCTTAACTTCCTCCAGTTGTGAAGTCTGAATATCAAACAACAGCATATTTGGCTGGTCTTCTTTGTCCGCAAACTTAGCTTCTTCCAGCAGCTGGTTTTGAAGAAAAAAGAGGGTAGAGATCATGGCAGTACCCAACCCAATAGTAGCAATCAACGATACTGTCTGGTTGTTTGGCCGATAAAGATTGGCGAGAGACTGGCGAAGCGGGTAAGAGAATGTAATCGGTAAGAATCTACGGACGGCCCAGATGATGGCTTGCGCTATCCCCCAGAGTATCCCAAAAGCAAACACTACAAATCCGGTAAAGCCAAAAGCAAAATCTACCCGGTCAAGGAGATAGTAACTGAATACCCAGATAAAAGCTAAAATCCCAACAATAACGAGCCAGCGCAAAGGATCTTTAAGCAAGCTGGTGTCTGCCGTTTCAGGTCTTAACGTAGCCATTGGAGAAACATTTCGCACTTTCAACAATGGCAAAAGTGCAAATAGAATGGAGACAAATAGCCCGGTAACTACACCAAAACCAATAGAAGACCAAGAAATGCCAAATGAGACATCAACTGGTAAAAAATCCGCAAATACGGCAGGTAATACAAATTGTAACAAAGTCCCGAAAAACGCACCCAAAACTGCTCCAATCAATCCCATGATGGCAATTTCAAACAAATAAATGAGCAATACATCCCGTGATGAAACACCCAGGCATCTCAATACTGCAACGGATGCCAATTTCTCCTTTACAAATACATTCACAGCACTGGCCACTCCGACGCAACCGAGGAGCAATGCAATGAAAGCAACCAAACTCAAGAAATTGGACATGTTACCAAATGACCTACCTGTGGACCGTTTTCTGTCTTCAACAGTATCTGCATCAATCCGGTCTTTTTCCCATTGCTCATCAAAAGGCTTGATCAGGGCTTCCACATCAGTGCCGTCCGGAAATTTGTAGTAGTTGCTGTATTCTACACGGCTTCCGTACTGAACCAGTCCTGTAGCTTCTAAGTAATCTTTGGGAATATAAACTGCTGGGGCCACTGTGGCAGTAATTCCTGTTTGACCGGGTACTTGCTGAAGTTCTCCTACAATCTGAAAATTTACCTGACCGACTTTGATCGAATCGCCCACTTCGGCATTGAACTGCGCCATTAGTGTCTTTTCTACCAATGCAATCTGGCCACCGGATCGAAACTGAGCTTCTCCAGAAGCGGGTATTGTTTCTAAAACCCCATAAAATGGAAAATCCCCTTCCAAAGCCCGAACTTGCGTTAATCTGCTGGCTCCCGTCTGTGGGAAAGCTACCATGCTGGCAAAATTCACTTCAGTAGCGATTTGCATAGCCAAGGAGTCTACCGGTTGATCCCCTATCGGTTGCCTGTTTTCCAACACTAAATCCGCCCCAAGAAGTTCTTTAGCCTGATTGTCAATGTCTTTGGTAAGGTTCTCACCGAAACTACTGATCGCTACCAAAGCCGCAATTCCCACTACAATAGAGCTAACAAAAAGCAGAAGCCTTGAGACGTTTTTCCGGAAATCCCGAAAAGCCATCTTCATTATCCAATTATAATCGGGCATGTGCATCCTCCTGTATTTTACCTCCTTTGATATGAATGATCCGCTGGGTCTTTGCAGCTAGTTCCAAATCGTGCGTCACTAATATTAAGGTAGTTCCCTGCTCTTTGTTCAGGTCAAAAATTAATTTTTCAATCATTTCCCCTGTTTCAGTATCCAGATTACCTGTTGGTTCATCTGCAAAAAGTATTTTAGGTTCGTTGGCAAATGCCCGTGCAATGGATACTCGCTGCTGCTCTCCACCGGAAAGTTGAGTAGGATAGTGCGTTCCTCTGTTGCTAAGCCCCACCTTATCCAAAAGCTCCTGCGCCTTTTGACGGGCATCTTTCCGCTTTTTCAGCTCCAAAGGAACCATTACATTCTCCAGAGCGGTGAGTGTTGGGAGCAACTGGAAATTTTGGAAAATAAATCCGACGTGCTTGTTTCGAACTGCTGCACGCTGGTCTTCATTTAGCTCCTGTAGATTTTCGCCGTTAAGGCTCACTTTTCCAGTGCTTGCTGAATCCAGCCCGGCACAGAGTCCCAGCAAAGTAGTTTTTCCGCTACCTGAAGGGCCAACTATAGAAATGATTTCGCCGGCTTGGATATCAAAATTAACTTCATCCAGAACAGTAAGTTTTCTACTGCCACTGAGGTAAACCTTACTCAGGTTTGATACTGATAAAATAGTCATGGAATATAATAGGAATCAGGAAATAAGTTTGATAAGGCTTAACGTGAAAGTTCACAGATGGTTGATAGGAAGGTAAGAATACACTTACAAAACACCAAGCATCTTTTTGTAGGAGATACTACTATTGATTTTCGGGGATATCTGTTGACCTGAATTGAGCTAGTTACTGATAATCAAGGAGCTAAATTTTTTATTTAAAATAATTCTAAATAATAGTCTTGAATTACAAGGCTTCGATTATTTTTGCACTGTTAAAAATTAATCTAAATAAAAACATTTAGCCGTAATGGTTAGCAATACTTCCAGATTGGAGTAAGCCTCCACGGTTTGATGTACCTAATATCAGTTCAAAATATATGAAAAGACTTTACACCCTCCTTGCTTTTTATTTTCTGGGGTTATTGACCGCCTACAGTCAATCCACTTTTGAACTCAAAGGCACAATTTCGGCAGTTAGTGGAGAACCTTTAATAGGGGCCAGTATTCAAGTTGCTGGAACTTCCTTTGGGACAGTTACTGATATTGATGGTAAATATTCGCTGGTATTCGATAAGCCGGGTAACTATAAATTAAAATTATCCTTCATTGGTTTCACTTCTGTAACGGAGGAAATAACTATCAGTAAATCACTTTTCACCCGTAATTTTCAATTGGAGGAAGAAACTTCCAGTCTCCAAGAAGTAGAAATCATCGGGAGGAAAGAAGAAGGGTATAAAAATACTTCCACCTTCATTGGGAGCAAAACGCAAACGAATATTAAGGATCTTCCGCAGTCAGTCTCTTATGTGACAAAGGAATTAATTTTAGACCAAGGCTTGATGCGGGTAGGAGAGACAGTGAAAAATTTCTCCGGGGTGAGCCAGTTCAGCTTTTATGATGATATCACCATTCGTGGTTTCCGGATCAATGGAGGCAGCAATACCCAACTGGTAAACGGCATGCGGTCTAGTTCAGGTTTCTGGAAACAGCCATTGATTAATTATCTGGAGCGAGTGGAAGTGCTGAAAGGTCCATCTTCTGCACTTTTTGGAAACGCTAGCCCAGGTGGAGTGATAAACAGGGTAACTAAGAAGCCACTTGACATCGATAGAAAAACATTGAGTTTTTCTGTGGGAAGTTTTAATAATTTCAGGGCACTTGCCGATTTCACAGGACCAGCAAATAAATCAAAAACCCTGCTGTATAGATTAAATCTTGGCTATGAGGATTCGCAGACTTTTAGGGATCTTCAATTTGACAAGAACATTGTAGTGGCACCTTCATTCTCATTTATCGCTTCTGCAAAGACCCGGGTAAATCTTGATTTGGTATTTAATAATTCAAGTAGCCGATTGGATCGGGGACAGTCGACGTTTGAAGATGATCTTTATTCCACACCGATCTCGTTGTCATTGAATACCGCAAATGACTACCTAAAAGAACAAACGTATACAATTACCACTTCACTAAATCATCAGATCAATAAGGATATCAGCTTCAATGCCTCTTACATGAAAACAGGCTATAATGAGGATCTGATAGAACACCGGTCAGCCAACAGTTATGCAATAGATGGAGAAGGAAAGACAGTTGGTACGCAGGTGGCCCGTCAGGTGTTTCTTAGAAAAAGAACACGATACATCGACAACCTTTCTTCCTACTTCAATATCAATACAACCACCGGGAAGTTATCTCACAAATTGGTTATCGGATATGATTATGCAAGAGAAACTTTGCCTCCAGGTGGATCACAATTGACAGCAAGTGGCTATAGAAATGCAAGTAATACAGGCTCAATTAGTAAATATGATCCAGCTAAATCTAGCAATTATCTATTGGATGCAGCCGGAAATCCGGTTCCAAACGTTTCCCACTTCGATTTACAGAATGCTGTAGGATCCCAGGCGATGCAGGATATGTCAAAGTATTTCTATGACCAGCGGACGTATGACCCCACTTTATATTATTTGAATGGATTCTATGTACAAGATCAGATTTCATTTGGCAAGTTAGAAGCCATGATAGGGTTGAGATATGAAACCTACACGGATCTGGAAAATTATAAAAAAGAGACTGAGAAAAAGGTAAAACAGGATGTCTTGCTCCCTAGATTTGGACTTGTATTTAAAGCAAATGAGCACATGAATTTCTATGGAACCTATGTAGAAGGATACAATCCCCAGACGGCATCTACTATTTCCAATCCTAATGCTGGAGGCCCATTCGATCCTTTGATCAGCTCCATGGTAGAATTCGGGATGAAATCCGATTGGTTCAACAAAAGATTGGAACTGACGACCGGCGTTTATCAAATTAACCAGAAAAACACACTTTATCCAGTAGAAGGCGAGACGGATCTGTTGGAGCAGATCGGAGAAGAGACTTCCAAGGGAGTGGAGCTTGATCTGACAGGAAGAATCATGATGAACTGGAGCATAATGGCTTCCTATGCCTATAATGTAGCAGAAATCACCGAAAGCCCAGATGAAACTGATCTAAACAAGCAGAAACCAAATGCTCCAAAACATCAGGGTAATATTTGGACGAAATATGAATTTGATCAGGGAACATTGACCGGATTGGGAGTTGGTTTCGGAGCAAATTTTGTGACTGAAAGAAATCTTTCCATCAGTGCCACTCAACGCGTACCGGGGTACACGCTTATGAATGCGGCATTATTCTATACGACAGGAAATATCCGGCTTCAGCTAAATGTGAACAACTTGGCGGATAAGACTCATTGGGTAGGAGGATACGATTACGTACGGCTATTCCCGGGAGCGCCTAGAAATGTGCTTGGTACAGTTACCTTCTCCTTTTAATGCAAAAAAGTGGCGGCTAAAAAATCTAAAAATCTTCTTTGGAAGATCCATCAATGGATCGGGCTATATGTAGGGATAGTCATTGCAGCGCTCAGTTTAACTGGCGCTGTAGCCGTTTTCATCCTTGAGATCGATTCATTGTTGGAGCGAAAGTATGAATTGCCAGTCGTCGGAGAATCGTATACTCCGATGAATGCCATCATCTCACAAGTGCAATTACAACATCCAGGATTTAGAGTTTTGGGAGCAGTTCCCCCCAAGGAAGAAAAGTCGCCACTGATCATAGACATTTATAAGGAAGCGGGTGTCACTGATTCGCAGCGTTATCAAGTATTTATTAATCCTTATACCGGAGAGATAATTGGGCAAAAATCCCACACCAATAGTTTGTCTAATTACTTACGACAAATCCATGTACGGCTGCTTGACGCTTGGTGGGGAAGGCAACTCGTAGGACTTGCGGGTGTAGGATTAGTTGTGCTGTGTATTACAGGATTGCTTATTTATGGGCAGTTCATGAAGAATCAGGTCTTCGGAGCAATCCGCAAGAAGAATCTTCGCATACTGATGGCTGACTGGCACAAGATGGTGGGAATGGCAGCTTTGCTGTTCAATCTGATGATTGCAGGGACGGGTGCCTGGCTGGGACTACAACCTGTTCTAGTAAAATGGTTTGATATTAAAGCCCCTAATGCGTTCGTGAGGGCAGAGAAAATCGTAACTCCTGAGATTGATATTGACCAAGAGTATGATTATTGGAATGCAGTGGCTATTGCTAAATCCACCATACCGGATTTCAATCCAACTCAAGTCATTCCTTCCGTCAACGGAACCAACTCACTTGAAGTGAAAGGAGATGCCGGCCACCTTCCTTTTGAGCCACATATTTCAAAAGTGGTATTGGACAAATCAACTTTGGAGATTCTACATACCTACGATATTCGGGAGCAGCCTTTTATGGATAAGTTCTATTACCTCCAAGAAGGGCTTCACTTTGGAAGGTTCGGGGGAATCTTCCTTAAAATTGTTTATGCACTGCTTGCCATTACGTCGGGGGTTCTTTCCATCACTGGCTTTTTCATTTACCTGATCCGAAAGAAAAAGACAGTACAGGAGAAGGATCATGTCAAGAAGACAATCTTTATCTATTCGATGGCCACTATTTTCGTGCTGATTTTGCTGGGGATGATTTCGGTTTTCATCGGCTACGCTTATGCAACGATGTTGATGACGCCAGCAGTCTATATTTTCCTGTTCTGTTTTATTTCCTATCAATTGTTTCAGTACTGGAAGAAAGAAAAAACTTTAAAAGAACCGGTTCATGAGAAAGGATAATAAACTTACAGAGCATTACTTGCTGCCATTGAATTTATGCTTCCTTTCCTTCTTTGGAGTATTTCTCGTGTATGAATTGGATAAATGGGCGATGAATACAGGACAATCTTCATCACCTTTTTCGATAGTAATGTGTGGTATTGCTACGATATTATTGATTAGTTCGATCAGATTCCGAAATCGTTATTTGCTTTTGGCAGCTATACTGGTGTCTCTGGTTGGGGTAATGATTTTAAGCTCCAATTGGTAAAAATGCGGATAATCAGATAGTTTTACATTTTCATACGATAGATATATATGCATTTCCGATTTAACGGTTTACTTATTTCCACGTTGTTCCTTCCCCTTATCTTGGGATTTGCTTCTTGTAGTGAGAAGAAGGCTGAATCTAACCAAGTTGAAACTGTCACTGAAGATACTCCTGTCCCTGAATCTGACGAAAAAATTATTCTTTTCTTCGGGAACAGCCTTACAGCTGGTTATGGAATAGATGCTGACGATTCATTTGCAGGACTTACTAAAAAGCGGATCGATAGCTTGGGACTCAATTTTAAAGTAATCAATGGAGGACTTTCCGGTGAAACTACTGCCGGTGGTTTAAGTAGGTTGGATTGGTTTCTAGAAGAAAAGCCGGAAATTTTTGTACTGGAACTTGGTGGCAATGATGGCCTTCGTGGAATTGAACTTAGTGAGACCAAAAAGAACCTCATAGCTATCATTAAAAAAGTACAGACTAAATTTCCTGAGACCAAGATCATTCTAGCTGGCATGCAGATCCCCCCAAATATGGGGCAGGAGTATGCTACAGAATTTGCGGAAATATATCCTGCCGTAGCCAAGGAAATGAACGTTACCTTGATCCCATTTCTTCTGGAAAATGTTGGTGGCGTTCCGGATTTGAATTTACCTGATGGTATTCACCCCACTGAAGAAGGCCATCAATTGGTGTTTGAAACACTTTGGCCTTTTATAGAACAAGAGATCGGGTAAGTAGTGGATGTGTGAAGAGGGATGTTAGGTGTGTGGGATGCAGTCACAGTGATCCCGGCCTGCCGGCAGGCAGGAGTTGGCAGATCAAGAATCAAGAATCAAGAACCAAGTATAAAGTATAAAGTGTGAAATCTGAAATCAGTCGCAGTGATCAGTTCGCAGTCCCGCTTTGCTGGAATTCAGCGACTATATTCAGTCTGTGAATGCCATAGGCATTATCGATCATATAGCCCGACATTTTAATGTCCGGTAAATGGAATTCAAAAAAGTCACAAGAATGCCGTAGGCATGAGCTAAAGACGATATTATACATTTTTTTGTAGCCCAAAATTCACCGATCAAGTAAAAGCTACCTAAGCTTATGCTAATTCAGTTTCATTCCACTAAATTTTAGCACTATATTTTAGGCTTCATATAAAATTTCTAGAATGAGTTTCCAAATAAAAACGTCTGGAGAAGCTTACGATGTGATCATTGTAGGTTCTGGAGCAGGAGGCGGTATGGCTTCCAAAATTCTATCTGAAGCAGGGCTCACAGTAGCTGTTATAGAGGCTGGTGGAGATTTTGACCCGGCGAAGGATGAGGACAGAACCCAATTGAGGCCACCGTGGGAATCTCCAAGAAGAGGTGCCAGTACGAGAATTCGTCCTTTTGGTGATTTTGATGCAGCAATAGGCGGATGGGATATTGACGGTGAGCCTTATACCCATAAGAATGGGACTAAATTTGACTGGTTCCGTTCCAGAATGGTCGGTGGCCGGACTAACCACTGGGGGAGAATCTCCCTTCGCTTTGGGCCGAATGACTTCAAGCGCGCAAGTATAGATGGATTGGGCGATGACTGGCCTATAGGCTATGATGACCTGAAGCCATACTATGACAAGGTGGACAAACTGATCGGCGTGTTCGGATCCAAAGAGGGGATATACAATGAGCCGGATGGCTTTTTCCTTCCTCCTCCCAAGCCAAGATTGCACGAGCTATTCCTTAAAAAAGGAGCAGATAAAGCGAATATTCCGATGATCCCGGGCAGGCTATCCATGCTTACCCGTCCGATCAACGAAGAAAGAGGAGTTTGCTTCTTCTGCCGTCAATGCAATAGGGCCTGTCAGGTATATGCTGATTTCTCATCGGGAACTTGCTTAGTTCACCCAGCGATGAAGAAAGGTAAAGTGGATCTTTATACGCATTCGATGGTACGAAAAGTGACCACCGATGACAATGGAAAGGCCACTGGAGTTTCCTTTGTGCACAAAGAGGACATGAAGGAGTACAAGCTAAAATCCCGAGTAGTGGTACTTGGAGCATCTGCTTGTGAATCTGCCAGAATCATGATGAACTCAAAGTCCAAATCACATCCAAATGGCATTGGTGGGGATTCAGATGCACTTGGAAGATACCTGCATGATTCTACGGGTTCGGACAGAATGGGTATTCTTCCAGATCTGATCGACCGTGAGCGGTACAATGAAGATGGTGTGGGCGGAATGCACATGTACACCCCTTGGTGGGGAGATAATAAGAAGCTGGACTTTGCCCGAGGATACCATATCGAGTATTGGGGTGGCATGACGCAGCCTGCTTATGGTACAGGAGGCAGCATGAATTCCATGCGCCAGTATATCAAGGATGAATTTGGTGAACTGAGCCAAAATGGAGGGTACGGTGTCGGTATGAAAAAAGATATCCGAAGACTGTATGGATCTACGCTTGGCATGTCAGGAAGAGGGGAAAGTGTGCCACGCTATGACAATTACTGTGAGATCGATCCGAATGTCGTGGATAAATACGGTATTCCTGTATTGCGGTTCAATTACAATTGGACAGATCAGGAGATTCTACAGGCAAAACATATGCATGAAACTTTTGAAGAGATTCTTACCAATGCTGGGGCTACATTATTGGGTACCAAGCCGGGTCCGGAGACCAACTATGGTTTATTGGATCCAGGAAAGATCATTCACGAAGTAGGGACTACCCGTATGGGTAAAAGTGCAAAAGGATCAGTGGTGAATTCGAACTGCCAGGCACATGACTGTGACAATTTGTTTGTCGTAGATGCCGGACCATTTGTGTCTCAGGCGGATAAAAATCCTACTTGGACGATCCTTGCCCTGAGCTGGAGAACCTCTGATTATATTGTGGATCAGTTGAAAAAGAAAAATATATAAGCCATGAACAGAAGAGAAAACCTAAAACTGCTCTTTACCGGTTCTGTCGGTACAGGATTGTTGCTTACCGGTTGCTCACCTGAAGAGCAGGCTATGCCAAAGCAGGCGCTATTGGCAGGAGGAACCAAAGGTTACCGGACTGATGAGGAGCGTCAACGAGACCAAGAGTTGCTTTCCGAGACATTCTTTACAGATGAAGAACGAAAGAAGCTGGGTACTTTGGTAGATATTATTATACCTAAGGATGATGAGTCTCCTTCCGCTACAGAAGTTAATGTAGTGGATTTTATGGAGTTTATGATGAAGGATCAGCCAAACTACCAAACTCGTATGCGTGGTGGATTGATGTGGTTGGATTATGAAGCAGGTGAAAAATTTGGAAAAACCTTCAATGAACTCAGCAACGATCAGGTAATCGAGATTGTGGATGAAGTAGCTTGGCCGGATAAGGCGAAGCCAGAATACCAAGGAGCTGTAAGTTGGTTCAATATGGTGCGTGATTTGACCTGTTCAGGATATTTCTCTACGGAAGCTGGATGGAAATATCTGGGCTATGTTGGGAATACGCCAAATGCGTGGGACGGCGTACCTCAGGAAGTGATGGACAAGCACGGCTTCAAGCTGGATGAAAAATACGTTCCGATTTATCTTAAGCCAGAAGAGCGGGGCACTATCGCAGTATGGGATGATGAAGGAAACCTAATCGGTTAAGATTATAACCCGGTCAATTTGACCGGGTTTTTTTATGTATTTAAAAACCACAAAGCGCGGGAAGAGACACACAGAGTTCACAGCTCAGTTAATTAGACTTCTTCTAAACCTCAAGAGTAAAAATTTTAAATAAAAGGAAATTGATGTGACTTTCATTTTTTGTAGTCACAAAGCGCGCGCGAAGAGGCACAAAGGCAAAACTAAAGTAGAGGTCTCCTGCCCTAAATTTTTTTAAGTAAATAAGCTGAATAGACAAGATAGCCCGATAAGTCGGGAGCGAAGTCAATGTAATTTTAAGCTTACATTTCAATTAGAATTTGACGTGCTTAGTTGTTACGTTTTGTACTATCAACTGTAACTAGTATATTATTAGCAGTATATCTTAAGATAGTCTCATTGGCAGACAACATTCCATCCATTGGGCTTAAGATTTTAAAGGGCGGTTCCTGAGCCTGGGCGAAGGAATATTTTTTACTACAAATAGGTTACATGAAGCAGCTTATATCACCTCTTATACTATTATTTTTAATTATTTTTTCAGTTGCATGCTCTGAAAAATCTGTAATAACTACTGAGCAAGAAGATTCCTATTCTTGGCAAGTGGTAGACTCACTGACCATAGCTATTTTGGGTAATCCTATCATGGCATCAGTGAATAATCAAGGATCTCTATTTACTTTCTATGACTTCCCTTCATCAGAGATCTTGGTGGTTGATGCAAAAGGGTCAATCTTAAATCGTTTTTCCAAGACGGCAGACACTCCCGATAATTATGGTTTCATGCTAGATTTACCAGTAGTCTGGGGAACAGATAGATTGGTTCAAATTGGTATGAACGGGATTTTCATTTTTGATTTGAAAGGAAATCTTATTAAAAAAATCGATCACCCAGAGTCGATCGGAGGAGCAGCCACTATGCGACTAGTCGGGAAATCCTCTAAAATAGTAAGTCGTAACGGGAAAGAATATATCCTGATGAAGTCGAATAGGAGTCGTGATACTCATGCTGGGGAGCAAAAATTCTATGATACTTATAAGGCCTTGGATCTAGTAGAGCCAGAGTCAGAAGAAATGACGGAACTTGGGCCTTTTGAATCCGGAAGCAAATTTCTGGATGGCAAGGGGTATAATCAAAGTGATTACGCTCCGGCATTCGAAGTATCTGGGGATAAATTATATATAGCTCATGGATCAGAACAAAAAATGTATATCTATGATTTTTCAGACGACAATACTTCTCTTGATACGACCATTTCTTTGGACGTCCCCGGCTTTTTCGAAGTGGGAGGAAAGGAAAGAAAGAAGTTCTCTGAAGGAGGCTTTTCAGTGAATATGTCAACTGCCGCTATTCGCAATATTCACCTTGTAAATGACAAAGTTATTATTCATTATTTCCCGGGAATAGATCCTAAAATAATGGATGAAGCCCGTGCACTATATAATGAAGGCAAGGAAGAAGAAGGAAATAATCTTTATAAAAAGGCATTAGAGCAGTCCATACCTGGTGTTTTAATTTATGACCGTTCTACTTTGGATTACTTAGGAAACATGATTTTTCCTTCAGGTACAACTACTGGTGGCTTTGTAGCGGATGACAAGTTTCTATATTTTCAAAGAGCACCAGCGTCAGATTTAGAAGAGGATTTTTTACGGGTTTATAAAATAAAACTGGAAGAAGAATGAATTCAAGACACTTTTTAATGATTTTGGCCACTTCTTGTTTTTTTGGCTGCTCATCATCTGAAACTTCAAATAAAGAGGATTTAAAATCGTCCAATGAATGGGAATTACAAATTGTAGATTCTATCCAGGTGGACTACTTGGGTACAGTGGATGGGGGTGATTTTAAAAATGGAAAGGGTATTATATTCAATTTTCAGGAAAATAAGCTTATTGAATTCAATGAGAAGGGAGAGATTTTAAATGAAGTAGCATATCCTATAGAAGGTCCCGGGTCGGTAAATTATCCAAGTCAACTTCGATATACCAATGATGGAAAATTATTTGCGGCAAGCTTCATCAGTTGGCTCTATAAACTGAATTCTGATTTAAGTTTAAACAAGGAAATTAAACTATCATTTTTATCCCAGTCGAATGATGGAGGTGGATTGCTTAGAAATCTGGATTACTGGAACAATTATATAATTACATGGTTTCCTGGAAGAGACGGCGCAAATCCTTTCGATCCATTTTTCTTCCGGGATCATTACTTACTTGAAAAAATAAATGCTGAAACTGGGGATTCGGAAGCGATCATTAAGATTCCTCCTACCTCCCGATATGCTACAGATAACTATTACGAAAGGCCATGGGTGCAATTTGGTATAACAAATGATTTACTTTTTCTTACCCTCAGCAATGAGCCTAAAGTTCATGCTTATGATTTGGAACAAGGTGGTAAATACGTCAACACGATAGATTTTAAGCCCTCAAAGTTTCTTGATAATGGAGAGCACGAAAAGGAGTACCAATATATATCAGGCAGTAAAATGAGGGACGGTGAAATTAGACAGCTTTTTTCAACAGCGGAAGGTAATATTGTCATCTTTAGCGAAGGAATAGATGAAGATATCTTTGCTCAAAACCAATTAAATACTCCAGAACATTTTAGGGAAAGTGATAACTTCCAAAAGGTATTTTTAAAAATTATTCAACAGGATTCTACACTTTCAAATGAGATAGAAATTACTCGACGAATTGGAAGAATCTTAAACATTGAATCCCTGTCAAAACCTTTCTATGCCCTCCGAAATGATGAATTTCTGGGCGAAGAACAGGATTATCTAACTTTTTATAAACTGAAACTTATTGAGAAATGAAAAGACTTAACTTTTTAACCCTACTTCCATTTGTTTTGATAGTATTCGCTTGTTCAGGGGAAAAGGAAGAAACTAAATTGACTTCTTCTTTGTCAGATCAGCGCTTTGAATTTGAGATTTATGATTCTCTGGTAGTGGATTATTTGGGCAATCTGATGCTGATGGATATCAGTTCAAATGGAAGTAACTTTTTGTTTATAGATGAAGCATCAGACTCTATCCTTGTCACTGATAAAGCAGGGGAAATATTGTATCAATATAAGAAATCAGGAGAGGGACCAGAGGATTATGATGAAGGAAGAAGTGGAAAAGCGGTTTTTATATCTAATGAAGAATTCATAGTTCCTACAACTTCGCAACTCGTGCAATTCAATATTCAAGGCGAGTTCACAAAGAGATTTAAGCCCGAGTTCAACGGGTTTGCAACCTTACTTGTCCCTTCTAGCAAGGTTCTTTTTAAACAAGGTGATTACTTCTACACCAAGTTGACAGGCAGATATACGGATTTGATCCAGCAGGGAACCGATTACCAGACCAAATCCACACAGCTAGAAAGAGTTAATATACAAACTGGCGAATTCGAGCCAATCGTATCATTTCCCAAAGGCTCAAAATATAAAAGCGAAGAAATTGAATTTGGAGCATTGGATTTTCAACCGGTTTTCACAGTTGCACAAGACTCGCTGTATGTAATATTTCGGAATGAGCCTAAAATATTTGGCTACTCTTTGACCAATTTAGATTCCCCTGTTTATTCAAGGTCGATACCATTGCCATTCTTTGTTGAGCGGGATGTGAATAAAAAGCTTGAGAATGGTGGTTTTATCACGAGAGATTATTTACTCGGAAGTATAAATTCTATTTACAAAATTGATGATTCTGCGTTTTTGCTCAGTTACAATTCAGGGATAACGGATGAGCAATTTGGCGAAGTTAATTCAGCCGCCGGGGATGATTTTAAAAAAATATTTAAAGAAGCTGCTAAATTTTGGCGGATTGAAACTGTTGTTTTTAATGGCAACTCAATCAGTAAAGGAATAAAAGAACCTGAGCCGCTGGGAAGTATAGCCAAAATTATTTCTAAAGACGAAATATGGTTTAACCTTGATTATTCAAACGTTGAAAATGACTATTCGGTGATCTACAAGACAAGACTTGTGGCGCAAAAAGAGTAGAAATGGCTGTCTCCAAAGTAGTTCCCCGTTACGAGTTAGCGCAAGGGCAGATGCTTATGAGACAGCCATTGTGTTGAAAATACTTTTAGAACAACCTAAAGCCAACAGATAGAATCCATTGATTGACCCGTTGATCGGTATTAAAGCCCATCACATTTCCTGTGATTTTGTCCAAAGAGCTTTCGTATTTGGCATCGACGATCAAGTTTCCAATATCTACGCCGAGTCCAGCTTGGTAGCCGATGGTAGCCTTCTCATAATCCGCATCACTTACGGTTTCTCCAGCATTTTTGATTTCAGAATTTACATTAATGCTAGCAACTGGTCCAGCTTGAAGCCGGAGAAAATTGAACATTTTTAAGCCTACCATCACCGGAATATCAAGTCTGTTGAAGTCGGCATCGTATTCCTTGATCGGCTGGTCTGCCGGATTAAATGTGAATTGCCCTTGGGTCTGGGTATACAGCACTTCTGGCTGAAGGTACAAGCCCCCTAGGTTAATTCGAGCAAAGACTCCTACGTGATAACCAAATTTTGAATCGCCATTCTTGAAGTCGTCACTTTTAAGGTCCAGCTTCGTCTGACTTAGCCCTATTTTAGGACCGATCGAAAATCCCTGAGAATAGCCAGTGAGTGCAAACGCAAGTAAGGCTAAAGAAAGAACTAGTTTTTTCATTGTTATGGATGTTGGTTTAGTACAATTAGTAAACGGAAAATTTTAAGAAAAATTAGCAATTCCCTTGCCAAGTAAAGATAACATAGCTATTGAAGAAGATCCTTGTGTGAATTGAAACGTTCATCCTGATCTTTGGTTTTTTATTTCGGATGAGTTCGAGTATTTTTGGGCTTCCTTAAAAATAGCGTTACCAACAATTATATATGGCATATTTATTTACTTCAGAATCTGTTTCTGAAGGGCATCCGGATAAAATCGCAGATCAAATATCTGACGCATTAATTGACAACTTTTTAGCTTTTGACCCTAATTCCAAAGTAGCATGTGAGACACTTGTTACCACTGGACAAGTTTTTCTGGCGGGTGAAGTGAAGTCGGATATTTACCTCGATGTGCAGAAAATCGCCCGTGACGTAATCAACAGAATTGGATACACAAAAAGCGATTATATGTTTGAAGGCAATTCCTGCGGAGTTCTTTCGGCCATACATGAGCAATCTTCAGAGATTAACCAGGGGGTAGACCGCAGTTCCCCTGAAGAGCAGGGGGCTGGTGATCAGGGAATGATGTTTGGCTATGCCACCATCGAAACTGATAACTATATGCCTTTGGCGCTGGATCTATCCCACTTAATTCTTCGAGAATTGGCGGCATTGCGAAGAGAGAGTCAAGATATCACCTATTTGAGACCTGATTCGAAAGCTCAGGTTACTATTGAGTACAGCGATGATAATGTGCCTCAACGCATAGACACCATTGTAGTGTCGACTCAGCATGATGAATTTGATGAGGAAGGAGTGATGCTGGCCAAGATCAAGTCGGACATTATCTCTATTTTAATTCCTAGAGTAAAAACTCAGTTGAAGCCTGAATTGCAGAAACTGTTCACTGAAGACATCAAATATCACATTAATCCCACTGGAAAGTTTGTGATTGGTGGTCCCCATGGTGACACAGGTTTGACCGGAAGGAAGATAATTGTAGATACTTACGGTGGAAAAGGAGCGCATGGGGGAGGAGCTTTCTCCGGTAAAGATCCTTCAAAAGTGGATCGCTCAGCTGCTTATGCTACGCGACATATTGCTAAAAATATGGTGGCTGCCGGACTTGCAGATGAAGTGTTGGTCCAAGTTTCCTATGCAATCGGGGTGGCACAACCCATGGGGATCTATGTGAATACCTATGGTACTTCTAAAGTGGATTTTTCTGACGGAGAGATCGCGATGAAGATCGAGCAGATTTTTGATATGCGTCCTTATGCAATAGAACAACGATTGAAGTTGAGAAACCCTATTTATGAGGAAACAGCCGCTTATGGGCACATGGGAAGGCAAAATGAGGTAATCACTAAAACTTTCTATTCTCCATACAGAGATGAAATCAAACTTGACGTGGAGCTGTTCACGTGGGAGAAGCTCGATTATGTAGACAAGATTAAATCCGTTTTTGGATTGAAATAGAAAAAAGACCCGTTGATTAGGAGGCCACTGAAAAAGTCCTTTGCAAAAATTTCACCATCAAAAAGGTGTGAAAATATAAATTTAACCCTCTGAGAATCGTTTATATGCGAACTGGTTAAATGAAATTTTAAAATATTTAAAGCAGAATGGCTTATGAAGATAAAAATTCATAAGCCATTTTTTTAGGGATAGTTTTTCAGTGGCCTCTTGATTAGAAGGTCTTTTTTTATGAAGAACTGTGATGGAATTAGTTGAAAATGACTTCTACCAAGATCGGGAAGTGGTCGGAAGGATACTTTTTACCATAATTATCTGTGAGAATTCCATGACGCTTGACCTGTAAGTTTCCTTTTACAAATATATGGTCAATGATTGCATCTGGCATCTTCTCCCAATCAAAACCTGTGAAGGTGCCTGCAGGACCATAAGATGGAATGGTGGACATCACACGGCTATCTTGCCAGTCGGTATTTGAGGTGATCGTGAGATAAGCAGCATTCTCTGGATTGACATTGAAGTCTCCCATAAGGATAGCAGGAGCATTTTCTTGATTAATTTCAGCGACTTTCTCCATTACCAGCTTACTGCTTTCTTCTCTCGCTTGCTGGCCGATATGATCATAATGAGCATTGAAGACATAGAATGTCTTCCCATTTTTGTCTTCAAATTTGCCCCAAGAACAAATCCTGTTCAGTGCTGCATCCCATCCTTTAGAAGGTTTTTCAGGAGTAGGTGAAAGCCAAAATGTTCCTTGGTCCAGTAGTTTCAATTTGGAATCATCATACAGAATTGCAGTAAATTCTCCCTTTTCGGTTCCATCATCCCGTCCAACTCCCAAATAGGAATAATCCAAACCTTCCGACAGTTGTTTTATCTGATGACTTAAGCCTTCCTGAGTTCCAATCAATTCTATTTCGTGAAATCGGATCAGGTCTATGATTTTTGGAAGCCGGTCTACCCACAAGTTACCGATGTCATTTTCATTGTCATAGCGGATATTGTAAGATGCAAATACGTGTTGCGCACTGACCATAGAATTAATTCCAACTAATAATAGAAGCGTTAAAACACAGGTTTTGAAAGACTTTTCTTGAATACTATTCATGGTGATTTACTTATTCTTGAAAAATGGTTTAAGTTTAAAATTGAGCTTTATTTTTTTTAAATGAAACCGACATGATCAAAATAATTATCAACCTCCTTTGAAAATGATTATTTTGATCATCAAACCTTGTCCCGAACTTGTGTCGGGAGGTTCCATGTGATCATTATAAACAAAGAAATAAACACATGAAAACCTTTTATCCTAAAGACCTTACCACTTCACAGTTTCATAGTCTCTTACAGGGCAGCATTGCTCCGCGGCCAATTGCTTTTGCGAGCACAATCGATAGCAAAGGCAATGTGAACCTGAGTCCTTTTAGCTTTTTCAATCTCTTCAGTACCAATCCTGCCATATTGATTTTTTCCCCATCAAGACGTGTACGGGATAATACCACCAAACACACGCTTCAAAATATACTGGAAGTACCCGAAGTGGTGATTCATGTGGTTCATTATGGGATTGTGGAGCAGATGTCACTGGCAAGCACAGAATATGATAAAGGCGTCAATGAATTTGAAAAGGCAGGTTTTACTTCTGTCCCATCTACAGAAGTAAAACCGCCGAGAGTAAAAGAAGCACATGTAGCATTTGAGTGTGTGGTAAATGAGGTAAAAAGTCTGGGAAATGAAGGAGGTGCAGGGAACTTAGTGATCTGTGAAGTAGTAGTCGCACATGTAAATGAGGAAGTGTTGGACGAGAATGGGGTGATTGACCCCAGAAAACTAGATGGGGTAGCCAGGCTAGGTGGTAATTGGTATAGCCGGGCAAATGGAGACTCGCTTTTTCAAATTCCTAAGCCGTTAAGAACAAGGGGGCTTGGAGTCGATCAGATACCCCAGCATATTAAAGAAAGTGTAATACTGACTGCCAACAATCTTGGTAGGCTAGGAAATGTAGAGCAATTTCCTTCGGTGAGTGAAATTCTTGCTTACGGAAGCCAGCCTCAAATTCAGGAGATGCGGGTTCGGTTCAAAAATGATCAAGATTCTTGGCTGGATCACCTGCATCTGCTTGCCAAAGAGAAATTGGAATCTGATGAAGTTAATGAAGCTTGGCTCATCCTGCTACAGGAAAGGGAAGTGAAGTAGAAAAGGCGTCCTTACAGGACTCTCTGGATAGTAGTGGGTTAACAATTTTCCAGCCGTTGAAACGGCTGGCAGCGATATTTCCCGAGGTTGTCTCAAAAGTCCCCGTCATTGCGAGCAGCGTGAAGCCTACCGCAGGCAGGCAGGCTTCGCTTCGCTCGTAATGACGTCAAAATTGACTTTGGAGACAGCCTCTTCTAATTTCTAAAATAATTTGTTCTACTATCTAGATTTTACAACATTGATATGTCCAAATGCCGTACGTACGAACTATATATTATTAGGCCGTCCAGCTTTTCTTAGTTAATCTTAAATTCTTGAGGCATTCTGGCCTGAATTCCACTGTATTCTTTTAGTTTCTGCACTTGCTGATAGATGTAGTAATTTTCACCAAGTTCATTTTTGAGGAGTTTGATCTGTACATTTTTGCCAATGTCTTCCATCAGCATTTCAAACCATGGTTTCTTGGCAGGGAGAAATACTACCCGATAATCATCTCCTGCCCCCACTTTGCCGGCAGCGATTTCTATGGCTGTATCCAAACCGCCCAACACATCTACCAAGCCTCTTTCTTTGGCTTGATTTCCTGTCCAAACTCTTCCCGAAGCAACTTCTTTCACTGCCTCTGGAGTCATATTCCTGCCTTCAGAAACTCTTGAAATAAACGTTTCATATCCATCTTCCACCGTATTTTGTATGATGTTCCGTTCTACCTCTGTCAGCGGACGGGTTGGATTCATGAAGTCTGATAATTCTCCGGTAGCTACTACATCAGTAGTGATTCCCAGTTTTTGATTCAATAATTCCTGTGCATTGAACATCATACCGAATATGCCTATAGATCCTGTGATTGTATTTGGCTGTGCTACGATAGTATCCGCTGGAGCAGAAATGTAGTATCCGCCGGAAGCAGCGACTTCACCCATGGACACAATGACGGGTTTTACTTTCTCTGCTTCGGACATTTCTCTCCAAATCACTTCAGAAGCCACTACGGATCCACCGGGAGAATTTACCCGCAACACAATGGCTTTAATGTTGTCATCTTTTCTTGCTTTACGGATTTCCTTGGCAAATTTTTCTGAACTGATTACTCCGTCAGCTTCGCCTCCGACAATTTCCCCTTCTGCTATGATGACAGCAATTCGATTTTTAGAAGTAAGGTTCTTTGATTTGACTGTTGAATTCAGGTCCGTTACATTGATCCTCGAAATGTCGTCATCTTCTTTTATTCCCAGCTTTTCTTTCATTTTTGAATATACCTGATCAAGGTAAAGCAGCTCTGTTGCAAGCCCGTATGTCACTGCGTCTTCTGGCTTGCGTACTAGCATTTTACTATTAATTGCTTGGAGAGAATCAAATGGAATACCACGCGAATCTGATACACTTTGCAATGAATGAATATTCATGTCATCCAAGAAAGATTGAGTTTGGAGGCGGGCGGCCTCACTGTTTTTTTCAAGAATGAAAGGTTCTACCGCACTTTTGAATTCTCCTACGCGAAAAATCTCAGGCTTCACTCCGATTTTTTCAAATAGACCTTTAAAGAAAATTCCTGTGGAGGCAAATCCATTATATTCTATTCCTCCCAGCGGGTTCAAGTAGATTTCATCTGCTGCCGAAGCCACGTAATACCCCCCTTCAGTATATGCTTCGTCGTATGCAATTATGAATTTTCCAGAGGTCTTAAAATCTTCCAACGCATTTCGTAGCTCCAATAAGCTGGCCTGACCAGCGATGACCAGTCCGGTGTTTAGGTAAATCCCCTTAATATTGTCATTGGTTTTAGCTTCATTTATTGCCTTCTTCAAGTTTACCAACCCCGCATTAAATTCTTGTCCAAAAGGATTTCCAAACATGGAGAAGTCCAGATCTTCTTCGGAGGTGCGCTCGACAATTGTCCTTCCGTTTAGATCAAGATGTAAAACGGTGTTTTCTTTCACGGTGACTTCTTCACTACCCGTGGAGGCGAGTATGCCCACCAGTCCTAACATTAAGAGAAAACCGAGTATGCAAAAAACAAAAAGACCAACTATGACTGCCAGTACATTTCCTAAGAATTTCATAAGCTAAATAATTTGAAAGCAAAATAACCTATTTTGGGGGATGATTACAACCGAAATTAACGGGGCACATGTTTGAGGACGCTGTATTATTACTTGGAGGAAATAAGGGGAATCGTGAAGCCCTTCTAGAAAAGGCGCTTGAGCTTCTTACAGAATCCCAAGAATTGCTACTTAAATCCCATATCTATGAAACAGAAGCGTGGGGAGGAGTAGCTAGAGGGCCTTTTTTAAATCAAATCGTTCAAATTGGCACTTCTTTATCTCCCATAGAATTATTGGATTTGGTTCAGAATATAGAGTCCAAACTTGGTCGACAAAGAGCCGAGCCATGGGGTGACCGTACGATGGATATTGATATTATTTTTTATGGCAATCAGCAGATTTCCAATGAAAGGTTGAAAATTCCTCATCCATTTATTTCAGAGCGCAGATTTGTGTTGGTGCCGATGGTGGAGATTCTTCCCGAATTCATTCATCCCGTCTTACAAAAATCAATATCAGCGCTACTTCAGGCATGTGAAGATAGAAGTGAAGTGCTGGTTTATACACCTGGCGATGGCAGGTAGAACTACGGGAGCTTGTTTAACCCGAAATATGCATTAGACAATCTATTACGGCTTTAAACTGCTTCAAAATCAGTCACTTTGTTTCTGTTTTCGATCTCACCATAGCGGTGCTATGCCTCCATCTCCAAACAGCCTGATTTTCTTGCACTTTAAACCCTCACTACGAATCCTAATGCATAATCCGGGTTTAAGATTTTAATGCCCCTTTAATTTGGGGTTAATGAAAGTTTATATGTATATCCGCTTTTCTACCAGTAAGGAAATGAATACAACATAAAGTTAGCTTAACTCTATATTTAGGCCACTTCGGTCACCAGTCTTCGGTCTTCTGTCCAGTAGAGCAAAAGAATTTTGGCTACTAGCATCATTGCGGATAATCATAAAAGTTTATTTCATTAATTCAACTGACCCATTTTTCATAACCATCTTTACCTCATAAAGCGACTTCTTAAAATCGGTTTTCATATTGCCCTCAAATACAACAATATCTGCAAATGCATTTTCCTTGATGGTCCCGATCTGATCTTTCATTCCCAAAGCATCTGCTGCATTACTAGTGGCAGTCTGCAGCACATCCTCTGCTGAAAGCCCCGCATCAGCATACCCCCATATGGTTTGTTTTGCATAATCCCCCCTTGGGATATTCAAATCAATGTAAGCATCAGAACCTGCTACAATGGTCACCCCAGCTTCCTTAAGTTCTCTAATCCACTTGTTCCAACTGGCGACGCTATTTTGAAGATCATCGTCTGTATAGGGCAGATTATTTAGTTCATAATAGGCACGCACAGTACCAGTGGACCCATACGTAGGTACTATGTATATTCCTTTGCTGACTATTTTCTCCAACGTAGGTTTTTTAAAGCCATACGCATGTTCTATTCCGTCTACTCCTGCTTCTATAGCATTTTGAGCGGCCCAATCGCGGTCACAATGGGCTGTGACAGTCATTCGCTCACTATGGGCAGTTTCTACAATGGCCTTCATTTCATCCAAGCTCAAGACCAGCCTGTTTCCTATCGCTAAAATCTTGATCACATCCACTCCTCTGGCAATATGTTCTCTAACGGCTTTTTTGGCTTCTTCTACGCCACTGACCATTGTATTTTCCTGTTGGGAGATCCGATCAAAATCTGCGAAGGGAATTCCATCTATTTGTCCGTCCATTGAACCGATGATAGGGCCTGAAACCTGCATTCGAGGGCCAATGATGTATCCATTATTGACTGCTCTCTGCACCTCCCGGTCCAGATATTGACCAGAATTGCCCACATCCCGGATGGTGGTAAAGCCTGATTCCAGATATTCCCTGGCAAATTTGGCCGCTCTTAATACCCGGGCTTCAGAGGACATGAGCATCGCATCTACTGCAAGAGGTTCGTCTAATTTTTGTTGTAATAGGATGTGCGAATGTGCGTCAATCAGTCCTGGAACAATTGTGGCATTCCCAAAATCCAGTACTTCGGTCTCGCTAGGAACGGTGAGACCACTACCTACTTGGACTACAAGGTTGTTCTTTATGAATACTTCCTGATTAGCTAAGAATGTATTTTTCTCTGAGTCATATAAATGTGCTGCTTTGAGCAAATAATACTTATCTGCATTTTGTGAATAAGCCAAGGTGGCTAAACAAATTAATAACGCATTAAAAAAGAGAGACTTAAACATATGAATTTGTAGAAGGAGGTTTATAAATCTGTTGAAGGGCATGATTCCAGGCGTGTAGTAACTTCATTATCAAGCTGCCAGCAATTGCCATACACATCAGAATAGATTATTCTGAGATTGACAGAATCACTTTCCCAGCGGTAAATTATTTCATTAACCAATGAATCAGATCGATTGACGGTGAGAATAGAAACAGCATCTCCTGATTTGAATACAAATTCTTTGTTGATCTCGCTTGTCCCAATTCCAGCCATGTTGTTTCCGAACATTGCATGGAAAACATCTCTTGTTTGGCTATAACGCTGTCCTTTGTAGGTGTATTCAAAATCTTTGATAATAGCTGGGCCAACTCCTTTGTTTTCTATTCCAAAGCTATACGATCCTCGGCTTGAGCTTGTGGATACCTGCATATAAGGCCAAACTGATTTGTATTGTTGTTCGCTTAAAATATTTGTCTGAATGATTGAAACAATCAATGCTGAGGCGCTCAAAAAAACTGCAGACAAACCCAGCAAAAGATTAATATTTAGCTTAATCTTTCGGTTAGGAGCTTTTTCATCCATATAGTTCACATATTACCTAAATGTAGGTTTAAAAAGGGTTACGCACAATAGCTGTTTTAGACAGTTTATGTAAAAATCTAATCGGTAAAATTTTTGATTTGGTAAGCTGAATTCTTTTTTAAATGGCGGCTACAATTAGGTTTTAAATAGATATTAGTTTTCTTTTTCACAGCCTGAATATGCTTTGAAATCATTCGCTTTGCGCCGGTTATCGATAGCACGAAATTGTCTCAAAAGTCAGAATTCTATGATCGCTTCACGCTGTTCGCAATGACGCAGATTTATAGTACAGCCTCTTCTTCTCCTTCCACCTTGTTGATTTTATTTAATTTTCATGCCTTACTACGCTTCCTACAGTATATGGCCGGGCCCAGCTAGGCAATCTTAACATGCAATCATCTGATAAATTGCCTTTAGATTAAGGTATTGAAAACAGGAAACTTGTGCTTTTGAATTCCATAAAAAAAAGTGCATCTGATTTTATTGGTTAAAATCAGATGCACTTGGTTAAACTTAATCTGGTAAATTAGAAGGTATACCCTACCGAAAGTTTAAACCCTCTGTTATACACATCTGCCTCACTATCTTTAAATACTGGGGTCAATCCCAGATCATAAGAACCTTGGACATTGAATCCTTTCGGAAGATTGTACCCAACTCCAAAGACTGCAGCAAAATCCGTTTCTTTCACCGCATCGGGATCTAAAGTAACTGTGGAACCAAAGAAGTCACCCTCAAACTTGGAATCAGCAAGGAAAGAGATTTGAGGACCAAGAAATAAATTTAACCCATCAGTAGGGTAGAACCTGAATAGAACTGGCACTTCCACATAGTTGAAAATTGCTCTGCTGTCAATAGCATCATCATTCTGGGTTCCTTTTACCGAATAATAAATACCAGGCTCCAACGCCAATCTGTCAGTCATGAAAAGCGCTGTATACAGTCCCGCATGAAAACCAACCCGATTAGTATAATCTGCTTCGGAAACGTCATCTCCTCCCAAATTGTAGAAACTGGCACCGCCCCTTACACCAAATCCTCCTAACTTATCGGAAGATTGTGCCTGTGATAATTGAATTGCTCCAAACCCTAAGGCTAGAAATAGCATTATTTTTTTCATGTCACATACAAGTTTGATTCGGCGCTTGTATTTCCATGATTATGCCAAAAAGTAAAAAATCAACTACTTTATTATTTTTTTATCAATGTAATCTGAATTCAAAAGTCCCAGCGCACCCATGTATTTCAGGTCAAAATTTAAAGTGTCTCCCACTTTGTAATGATGTGGGTTTTCGCCGAGGTTGATGATCAACATATCCGAACTTGCCCCCAATATTTCATAATCTCCGTCATTGGGAATAAGGTATTTAGGATCCACATCAAGTAAGCCAATATCAATTATAGCCCGATAAGAACTTTTACCATAAAGTGACTCATCTACTTCTGTCACGTCGCCTTGTGGGTTAGCAGCAAGATTCCCAACGGGTAAGAGCGGTTTTTCCTGCATTTCGATAATTTCTGCATGAAGTTCAAATACATCTCCATGCATACCTTCAATTACTTTCTCTTCGAATAAATCCAATCCAAAAAAAAGAGTTTCTCCGACACGAAAATGATTGATCCCTTTGGGAAGTTGATGGGTAAGCATCAAGGGTATGGTCACGGATGTGCCAGCAGAAATCCAGGGGATTTTTTTATTAAACTTCAACTCTATGATCTGCTTGTAAAGTGCCAATTGGATCAACTTATCAGTGGAAGGCATCACCCCGTTCAGGCAGTTGAGGTTGGTGCCCAGTCCAATTACTTCTAGATTGGGAAGTTCAAAAACTTGGGAATAAAATTCCACTAACTGTTCGCCCATCACACCTTCACGGAGATCTCCTGTCTCCACCATGATGATGATTTTGTGCTTTTTTTGTTGATCTACTGCCTCAGTGCTGATCCATCGGATAGTTTCCAGTTCGGAATTAAGGCTGACATCAGCGAATTGTACCATTTTGGCCACATTCCTTTTTGAAACTGGCTTGATGTAAACCGTTTGAATATCGGGTTTTAGGGATTTGATCATGGCTAGATTGCTGATACGACTATCATGTATCTCATCCACTCCCAGATCGATCAATTGCTGGAGAAATAGTTTATTGCCACAAAGTAGCTTGGATACAACGCCCCATGCTATTCCGTTGCTTGAGAACTTCTCTTTAAGGAACTCAAAATTATCCTTGAGTTTGGTTTTATTTAATGTAATGTAAGCCATGTCATTTGGTAAGCCTCATTTCCAAGTATTTATTGGTAAATCCGATACGCTCATAAAGCTTTCGAGCAGGATTATCCGGCTCCACATGCAACGCAATAGAACCATTTGCCATTTTAATGGCCATATCCATGATTTTTCCACCTATTCCTTTGCCACGTTGCTCCGCGTCCACGGCGATGTACACAAGAATGTTTTCTGGGATATAACCGGACATTCCAGTTTTATTCATCACCAGGGCACCAAGTAATTTCCCGTTCTGGCGGGCCATCACCACAAATCCCCCTGCATGCAGGTTTTGATCCAATGCGTAATCCAAACACTTCATGATATCTTCTTTTGGATCACCATATTGACTAAGGTGATGAAAAAGGAAATCTGCTATTTCATTTTTTTGAAGATAGGTAGCAGAGTCAATGGTAGACAACGTTTCTAGTATGATCATTTAGATTTTAACTTTAAACTGAAATTTTTTTTCATAATAAATTACCGACAAAAATGTCAGTAAGGAGAGTGTAAGCCCAAACAAATTAGCATCCAATCCGAACGGAAGGGATGCTTCCGTGATGATCAAGCCTGCGGTCAAGCTTCCCCCCGCAATCATCGAGGTGGTAGCGGCTTTGGCACTTTTCTGTCCAAAGAATAATCCTCCGACAACAGGAACCAGCAGCCCGGAAACCATAAAAGCATAGGAATATAACATCAAACTGAGAACTTCAGTCATTTGCCAAGCAATAATAATGGCTACAATCCCTATTCCCAATGTCACCAACTGGGAAACCCGCATCTCTTGTTTTAAAGACTTCTGGCTGAAATATTTACCAAGAATATCAGTGGTAAGATTGCCTGAGGCAGCCATTAAACAAGAATCAGCAGTGGAAAGTACCGCCGAAAAATAAGCGGACATCATCAGTCCTAAAATTCCCGCCGGTAGTATCTGACTGAGAAGCACAGGAAGTCCCATCTCTGGGTCCATCGCTGTGGTAAATCCCTCCATGGCTCCCTGTTCCACTGCTACCCTGGATAATAAACCCAAAGACACGCCTAAAAGTGCCATGATTGGCCACTCAAATAATCCGGCAATAAACCAGGCTTTCTTGGCTGACTTCACATCTCTGGCCGCAAAGATCCGTTGGTAAAGTGTCATACCAACAAACCAGATGGGAATGATTGTTATTCCCCAGTTTGCCAAATGTTGCCAGGAAAGATTTGAAAAGGAGAAAAATTCTTGTGGCAAAGTGTTGCTTATTCCTTCCCAACCGCCGACATAATTGTACGATATAGGTATTCCTATGAACATCAAGCCTGCCATAAGTACGATCCATTGGATAGTATCTGTATAGATCACTGCTTTCAAACCGCCCATTACGGTGTAGATTACTGCCACGGTACCCATGATCAGTAGTGCGTAAGAAAGGTCTAATTCCACGAAGGTCCCGGATGCGAGCTTAGCTCCGGCTAATAATTGAGAGGAGGTAAAACCTAAATAACCTAAAAAACAAATGACTGCGGCTACCTTGGCTGTGGTGGAATTATACAGATGACCGATAATCTGAGGGAAAGTAAAAAACTTAGCAAATGCAGGATCAGACTTTACCCGTGGGATTAATACAACTGCAGCGAGCCAAGCCCCCAATAATCCTGTAAAGAGCATCCAAGAACCCGATAATCCCATGACAAATCCAAGGCCGCCAAGTCCAATGGAGAAGCCTCCCCCTACATCAGTTGCGACTACTGAAAGGCCTATGTGCCAAGGGCCAATACTTCGTCCACCCACATAATAATCCTCCTGATCTGAATTTTCTCTCATGTAAAAAAATCCTACACCCAGCATCACCAGCATGTAAGCCACGAAGATCCCCAGATCTATCCAACTCATATCTAATTTTAATTTGTAACAAAAACACTCTGAAATATAATTTTTCAAAGTTAAGGAATAGTACTCAGTTTCAAAATTTTATTGGGTTGAATACTGAAAAATGGTCTTTTGGTACAATTTAATATTGGAATAGTATTAAATTCGCTTGTTTTAACTTAGTCGGTTAATTAGAGGATGGGATCTTATGAGAAGAATAGAATGGAAAAAAGAAGAATTTACTCTTTTATTAGCTTTGTAAAAATAACATTGTCCAAAGGAGAAAAATAGTCAGATGCATTCACCTGAACAGATTGGTTTCGAAAAAATCATTATCAGGATGAACTGTAGGTTAGGGGATCAAGATCCTTTTATTGATATTTTTTTGAATTAACGGATGATGTAGATGCGATCATCAACTTAGTCTCGTTCTCCTCAGATCTGACTATAAATGATATGGTTTTTGCATAACTATTAGGGTTGACACCATTTATTTGAGAATTACAAGACTTTATATGCAAGCGTTTTTCCCTTGAACGTCTTAGTGATGATTTTGAATTTTTATGGATTTTTATTAGTCCCTTTTTCATGGTAATTGTAAGATTACATCTTTTTTGTTGTATTTCAAAACTGGGGAATGTCCTTTAACATCTGTATAAACCGGATGTTTATCTACTGTTAGAACAACTCCAAAGCTCTCAAATAGTCCATCATATTTACACCTTAAGTAATAATAGCAATGTGAAGGATCATTACCATATCCATCAAAAATTAAGCCTAAGGGAACATATCGTTTTGACTCAGCATATCGAAAAATTGAACGAATCGTTGCTTCTCTTTTAGGTAACGAGACAAGGACTAAGTGTACCTTATAATTTTGTTCAACCTTAAGCACGGTAGCCAAATTAATTACACTTTCAGGATTTTGGCCAATTCTTGGAATAATAATGTTATTTCCATTGATAATTGCGAGTTCATAAACAGATTTTATATTTGAAACATTAGGATCCTGAAATCCGAAAGTAATACGACTGGACTCTTCGTGAACAATGGATGCACCATATAGATGGCTTTTATATTCTGGTAATTTTCTTTTTGCGAAATCAGAATCAACAATTAGCGCTCCATAATCATCCGAGATAAGTGAAGCTATTCCAGATTTCCCTGATGCAGGAAGGCCAATTAAAATGAAGGCTTGTCGATCTGATTTTAGTGGTGATCTTGGCAATGCACCTCCTTTTGTAAGTTCAATTCTGTCATCATTTGTCAACCGTTTCTTAGAGTATAATTCATTTACTATCTGCTTTCTTAGTTCCCATCTTACTTTATCATCTCTATATGTAGCGTCTCTCATATCTTTCATTGATAAAGTTTGGTTTTCTGTATTAAATTTGCTCACGCCGAGTTCACCATCCACAATTTTGGGAATTATATCTTTAAGTTTTGCCTCTTGTGTATAGTCAAAAAGAAGAGAATGGCGTAAAAAATCCTCAACAACTTTGTTGGTGTCAAGTGGTCGAGAATAGTTTTGCATATGGAGTAATATTTTCAGGGGATGTACTCATTCAGCTCTTTTATTTTAAACAGCTTCATAAGCTAAGACTAGACTTCTTTTACCAATCCAATTCCATAATACGGATTAATTTTATTTATTAATCATATCCAGAACCTTTGCGTATTAGAAAAATATTACTTTCAAAAAAGCATACTAGAATTACGGATTATTTGTCAAAAATTGGTTGCGGCAATTTATACTTTAATGTTTATTAAAGTGAGTCTAGATACTTCTTGAAACTTTAACCAAAAAAAGCCGACTTTCGCCGGCTTCTTACTTTATTTCCTTGATTTTGTTTACACGTTCTCGCTCTTGGCAGAAGCTGCATAATATTCCCTGTTCATGCGGGCAATATTTGTCAAGCTGATTCCCTTAGGGCATTCTGCTTCGCAGGCACCAGTATTTGTACATGCACCAAAGCCTTCTGCATCCATTTGCGCGACCATCTTCTCCACTCGTGTCATTCGCTCTACTTTCCCTTGTGGGAGCATGGCGAGTTGTGAGACTTTGGCAGAAGTGAACAACATGGCTGATGCATTCTTACAGGCCGCTACGCACGCTCCACAACCAATACAAGTGGCTGAGTCAAATGCTTCATCTGCAATCCGCTTTGGAATTGGAATTTCATTGGCATCAGGTACACCTCCGGTGTTCACAGACACATAGCCACCCGCTTGTATAATCCTGTCAAAGGCTCCCCGATCTACAATCAGATCCTTTACTACCGGAAAAGCCGCCGCGCGCCATGGTTCGATGGTGATCGTGTCCCCATCGGCGAAAGAGCGCATGTGAAGTTGGCAAGTTGTGGTTTGTTTAGGTCCGTGCGGATGACCATTGATATATAAAGAACACGTACCACAAATTCCTTCACGGCAATCGTGGTCAAAGTGTACAGGGTCTTCTCCTTTGAGCGCAAGTTCCTCGTTCAAGACATCCATCATCTCTAGGAACGACATGTCGGTGGAAATACCATCTATAGGATAGGTGACAAAACCGCCTTTATCGTTGGCGTTTTTTTGTCTCCATATTTTTAATGTCAATTTCATATGTTTATATTTTTTTCTATGGTCATATGGAATCTCGCACATGGATTATCATTTCTCCTTCTCCTTCATGCATCCTGCTCGATTTCATAATATATAGCTATGAATTTAAGTCTAGAAATTATTTATACGATCTCTGTGTCAGCTTCACATTCTCAAATTCTAATGGCTCTTTGTAGAGTTCCTCAGGAGAATTTTCAGCCACAAATTTCCAAGCAGCTACGTATGCAAAATTTTCATCATCTCTAAGTGCTTCACCTTCTGGAGTCTGTGATTCAATCCTGAAGTGACCCCCACAAGACTCACTTCTGTTCAACGCATCATCTACCATCAGTTCTCCAAGCTCCAAGAAATCAGCTACACGGCTTGCTTTCTCTAATGTTTGGTTCAGTTCTTCATTGGCACCCAATACTTTGACATCTTTCCAAAACTCTTTTCTCAATTCTTGGATCATGCCTTTGGCTTTTGTCAAGCCTTCAGCAGATCTGGCCATACCACAATAGTTCCACATGATATGCCCAAGTTCCTTATGGAAATGATCGACAGTTTTGGTGCCGTTGATACTCAATAATCTTTGGATAGCATCTTTTACACCTTTCTCTGCTTTCACAAATTCAGGATGATTTGCGTCGACCGGGGCAGGGCCTATTTGGGCCAAATAATCACCAATTGTATAAGGGACGACAAAATAGCCATCTGCCAGACCTTGCATCAAAGCAGAAGCCCCCAGTCTGTTGGCGCCGTGATCTGAGAAGTTAGCCTCACCCAGTGAATATAGTCCCGGTACGGTCGTCATCAAGTTGTAATCTACCCAAAGTCCGCCCATAGTGTAATGGACAGCAGGATAGATCTTCATCGGGGTCTGGTATGGATTCTCACCTGTAATCTGCTGATACATGTCAAACAAGTTGCCGTATCTCGCACGGATCGCAGCCTCGCTGTCACGGTTGATGGCATCACGGAAATCTAAAAATACAGCCTCTCCGGTTTCATTCACGCCCCGGCCTTCATCACAAACGTCCTTAGCATTTCTGGAAGCCACATCACGGGGAACCAAGTTTCCAAAAGAAGGATATTTTCGTTCCAGGTAATAGTCCCTGTCCTCTTCCTTAATATCTTTTGGTTTGATCTCTCCTTTACGAAGTTTCTGCGCCAGTTCAACTGTCTTCGGAACCCACACACGACCATCATTTCTGAGGGATTCAGACATCAGTGTTAGCTTGGACTGATGATCACCGGAAACAGGGATACAGGTTGGGTGAATCTGCGTATAACAAGGATTGGCAAAGTATGCCCCTTTTTTGTGTGCTCTCCAAGCAGCGGTCACGTTGGATCCCATTGCATTGGTGGACAGGAAGAATACGTTACCATATCCGCCTGTACATAACAGAACTGCATGGGCTGCATGAGTCTCTATAGCGCCCGTGATCAGATTTCGGGTTACGATACCTCTAGCATGTCCGTCGATGGTCACGACATCCATCATTTCAGTTCTCGGATATAGCTTCACTTTACCATTGGCCACTTGGCGGCTTAAGGCAGAATAGGCACCCAAAAGCAACTGCTGTCCTGTTTGACCCCTTGCATAGAATGTCCGGGATACCTGCGCGCCCCCAAATGAACGGTTAGCAAGTAAGCCTCCATATTCTCTGGCAAAAGGTACGCCCTGGGCTACGCATTGGTCAATAATATTTACAGAAACTTCTGCGAGACGGTAGACATTTGATTCTCTGGAGCGGTAATCTCCTCCTTTGATGGTATCATAGAAAAGCCTGAAAACAGAGTCGCCATCATTTTGATAGTTTTTTGCAGCGTTAATGCCCCCTTGTGCGGCGATAGAGTGCGCGCGTCGAGGGCTATCTTGAAAGCAAAAAGCTTTTACTTTATAGCCAAGTTCTGCTAATGAAGCGGCTGCAGATGCGCCGGCCAGACCGGTACCGACTACAATAATTTCGTACTTTCTCTTGTTAGCCGGGTTGACCAGCTTGCTGTTAAATTTATGTTTAGTCCACTTTTCGGCTAAAGGACCAACGGGTGTTTTGGATTCTAGTATCATGAGGGACTGATTAGCGCTGTGTGAAATAGATGTAAATTGGCATGCTTGCAAAAAGTATAGGAACTATAATGCTGAACAGTTTGCCTAATGTGAGGATGGCCGGTGAATATTTTTGATGATTCAGTCCCAACGTCTGAAATGCACTGGAAAAGCCATGGGAAAGGTGAAATGCCAAGAAAGCCATGGCTATCACGTATCCGATCACCATCAATTCATTTTGAAACGCAAACAACACTACCGTATAAAGATCTTTGAATTCACCACCTTCATAAGTTACATAAGGAATATCTCCCCAATGCATTTCGTACCAAAATGTCTTCATATGCACTACAATGAAGATCAGTACTATAGTACCTAAGATCCCCATGTTGCGGGAAGAAAATTTAGTGGAAGGAGGTGAAGATTGTCCATAACCTATCGGTCGGGCAGCCTTGTTGGTCTTGGTAAGCCAAATAGACCATATCACATGAAGAATTATTGAAAGGTAAGTCAAATAAGAAAGCAGCTTTACAGCTGGATTGGTGGTCATGAAGTGGGCATAAATATTAAATGCCTCTCCGCCATCA